>JAEEGL012660514.1_pt1 | contig 11513 bp, 7 predicted proteins | sample 9134231 | NCBI WGS metagenome assembly JAEEGL01 (sample SAMN16246548, study PRJNA631951) | gut metagenome | biome: gut microbiome; feature: rumen; material: fiber-attached | host: Bos | place: Iran: Karaj | collected 2018-10 | reverse complement strand
GGCGCGTCTCCCGCTTCCGTCGTATACAATATGCCGCTGCCGATTCCGGGATGGAAGGATTCCCGGGGCAATGACAGCTGGCCGAAAAACTATGGCGGCGCAGGGTACACCGGCCCGGAAACCCTGCGGACAGCCATGTCCGGATCCCACAACACCTCCGCGGCCCAGACGCTGCTGACCCGTGTGGGGGTGGAACGAAGCGTTGCTTATCTTCACAGCATGGGGATTGACGACGAACATATTGACAAGACGCCATTCGGCCTGAGCCTGGGGTCATCAGGCATCACTCCCCTTCAGATGACCGTTGCTTTCGGCGTGCTGGCCAACGGAGGGGTTTATCAGGAGCCCATCTCAGTACTGGGAATCTCAGACTCCCACGGGGATGTGATCTGGGACGGGCATCAGCATCAGGAACGGCACCGGGTGTTCCGGGAAAGTACCAGCTGGCTGATTGTGGATATGCTGAAATCCGTGGTTTCTTCCGGCACGGGAACAGGAGCCAGGATCAAGGGGCAGACCGTCGGCGGAAAGACCGGAACGAATTCCGATCAGAAGGGTGTATTCTTTTCCGGTATTACAGGATACTATGCTTCCGCGCTGTGGATCGGCCATGACAACTACAAGGCTCTGTCATCCAAATCAACGGGATCCGGTGCTGCGGCTCCTTTGTGGCAGGCCTATATGAGCAAGATTCATGAAGGGCTTCCGCAGAAGAATATCCTGGACGGTGATCCGGCCATGTATGGTCTGGTAAAGGTTACCACATGCTCCGTCAGCGGGCAGCTGGCGACGGAAGCCTGCCAGAATGATTCCATGGATCACAGGCCGGTGACGGACTACTGGGCGGAGGGGACCCAGCCCACACAGTACTGTCAGATGCATCAGATTCAGAATGTCTGCGCTGAAAGCGGTATGCCGGCTTCACCCTACTGTCCGTATGTGGTGCAGAAAGGCGTGGTGGCACTGCAGGCCGGCCAGCCTCTGTCCTCCTTCCTGGGAACAGAGTATCAGGGGGTACTGGAAGAATATCTGGGCCTGTCCGCGGAGAACGGAGGGACCACCTGTATACTGCATGGCGGAGGCTCTCAGGGCGGAGGCACAGCACTGCCGAACAGACAGGCGGAAGATGCGGCGCGGCTGATTGCCGCAGCGCAGCAGCAGCTGGCTGCACTGGATCCCGGCAGTGCGCAGTACAGTGCGATTGTCAATGCGGCGACAACCCTTCAGCAGCTGATTGATTCCGGCGCTTCACAGAACGAAATCACGGCAGCCATGACCGCACTGACACAGGCTATGATCGGAATCTATTGACGGGACGTACAGATCAGGAGGTATTATGCTGAAGATTGGATGTCATCTTTCGGCGTCAGCCGGTTTTATGCACATGGCAAAGGAGATCCTTTCCATGGGCGGGAACACTTTTCAGTTTTTTACCCGGAATCCCCGGGGAGGAACGGCGAAACCGCTGGATGAAGCGGATGCGGAAGCTTTCCGGAGGTTTGCGGGGGAAAACGGAATTCCGGTGATTCTTGCCCACGCGCCTTATACGCTGAACGGATGCAGCGCAGATCCCGGAATCCGGGATTTTGCCGCCCGGACCATGGCGGACGACCTGCGCCGGATGGAATATGTACCCGGAAACCTGTATAATTTTCACCCCGGCTCCCATGTCGGGCAGGGAATTGAAGCGGGTATTGACATGATTGCCGGCATGCTCAACGGAATCCTGAAGGAGGACCAGCATACCACGGTTCTGCTGGAAACCATGGCCGGAAAAGGCAGTGAAGTGGGCAGCCGCTTTGAGGAACTGCGGGAGATTCTGGACCGGGTCACACTCGGGCATAAAATGGGTGTCTGTCTGGATACCTGCCATGTTCATGACGCAGGGTACGATATTGTAAACGATCCGGACGGGGTACTGACCGAGTTTGACCGGATCATCGGACTGGACAGGCTGAAAGCAGTTCATATCAATGACAGCAAAAATCCGCTGGGCAGCCGGAAAGACCGGCATGAAAAAATCGGCGAAGGTACGCTGGGCACCGAAGCAATTCTGCGGGTCATGCGTCACGAGGCGCTCCGGGAACTGCCTTTCTACCTGGAGACACCGAACGAGCTGGACGGATATGAAAAGGAAATCCGGATGCTGAAGGAACTCTGGTAAAGCGGGGAACGAAAAAATGAAACGACTGTGGATCATTCTGCTGGCGGTGCTGCTGGCAGGGAGCCCGCCGGGCAGTCCGGCACGGGCAGATGAACCGGAACTGCACATTGCGGTTTCCGGGGATAAACTGCTGCCCGGACAGTCTGTCATTATCTCCCTGACCGTGCCGGAGGACGGAATCTGCGATGTTGACCTGCTGGACGAAGACGGCGTCCCGCTGGCCAGGATCGCAGAGAACAGGCCTGTGACAGCAGGCTACAATGCTTTTTACTGGAACGGAACTTCGCAGGGGTGGGCGGTATCTGAAGGAAACCGGATTCTGCGGCTGACCATGAACGGCCGTACGGCGGAGACCTTCCTGGCGATCGGCCGGACGATACCCTTCCTGATTTCTCCCATACCGGACCGGGACACGGTTACCGTCGGCAAACCGGTGACAGTTTCCTTCTGGGCTACGGAAGCCGGCATGCTGATTCTGACGGCCGGGGAAGAAGGAAGCCGGATCCGGCGGGAAATCAGGACAGAACAGGGGGAAGGCACTGTTACGTTTGACGCGGCACTGCCTCCGGGGATCTGGATGGCTGAGATGACGCTGATCCGGGAGGACGGAACCGCTTCAGATCCGGTATATATTACCCTGAAAGTGGAAAAGGCCGGGACGGCATTCACTCCGGTATCCCCCGGAAAGGGCATGGAAGGCGGATATGTGCTGGACGGATGGACAGTGCCCATGGATATTTCGGACGAGGAGGCGGTGTGGCAGGCTCTGACCGCACCGGTTACCGTGCTGGATGACGGAAAGGATAAGGCTCAGGTTCGGCAGACAGTTCTGCGGAAGGAGCCGCGGGCAGACAGCGAGGGCATCGGTACCGTGACGCTGGCTTCCCAGGGGGTCCGGGTCCTGGAAAGAGGCGAGGAATGGACGCGGATTGAATGCTATTCCTCATCGTTCCATGATTCTCCGATTCTGAACTGGAATGCACTGGTGCAGGGATATGTGGAAACCAGACTTCTGAAGGAAGTTATACCGGACCAGACGCTGGGGATGGTGGTGGACAAACTGACGCAGCGGCTGTATCTGTTCCGGGATGGAAAACTGTTCTCCACCCTGCTGGTTTCCACCGGGCTTGCCAATGAAAAGCAGCCCTTTAACGAAACCCGGTCCGGGGAATATCTGATCGTCAGCAGGGTGGGAGGCTTTTATTCGGACAACATGTTCTGTCCGCGGGCGCTGCGCTTCAATGACGGAGATCTGCTTCATGAAGTGCCGTATGTGGAACGGGACGGAAACAAGATATATTCTGTCACAGAGCCGAAACTGGGCACCAAGGCCAGCCACGGCTGCGTGCGGGTGCAGCGGAAAGCATCCCCGGAAGGAATCAATCAGGAATGGCTGTTTGCTCACTGTCCGCTCAACACCAAAATCCTGATCTGGGAGGACTGGCAGGGACGCCAGATCCCTGTACCGGCGGAGGATACGGTTTTCTGGCGGAATCCTTCCAGGGAAGACTATTACCACTGTTCAGACCGCTGCCGCCTGCTGGGCACCGGAAAACCGCAGGAGGTTTCCTATGCGGAACTTTCCGCGGAAGATTCAAAGCTGAAGGCATGTCCGGCCTGCGGACCGGTACCGAAAAAAAGCAGACTGCTGGAGATCAACGCAGTCTATGCGGAGGGCGGAGACCATGACCCGGCGCTGACAGAAGCCCGGAAATCCTGCCCGAGACCATTGAAAAAGAGGTGAGGCAATGAATCCTGTAGATCTGGCAATCCTTGGGATTCTGGCAGTCAGCATACTGTTCGGCCTGTACCGGGGGTTTATTGCTTCGGTGGCGTCCATGGGCGGGAGCCTGCTTTCCCTGGGCCTCAGTTTCTGGCTCAGCCCGGTTGTGGCAGGCGCTCTGAACCACACATCACTGGCCCAGACTCTGATGTCCTACGCGGACGCGACAACACGGCTGAAGGATTCTGCCCTGTCCGCCATGAAGGTTCCGGGACTGACACCGGAAAATATCTCCGCGATCCTCAGCCGGGCGTCCCTGCCGGCGCCGCTGGACAGACTGCTGCAGAACAATCTGGAGCAGCAGGTATACAAAACCGCGAATTTTCCCCAGGATGTAGGGCACTATGTAACCCAGACCATAGTTTCCGCGCTGATGAATGTGATCTGCTTTGTGGTAACCTTTGTGATCCTGATGGTTCTCATTCATGTTATCATCAACCTGCTGAAGGCCATTTTCCATTTTCCGGTACTCAAGCAGATGAATGCTGCAGCCGGAGGCGTTTTCGGTCTGCTGCGCGGCGTGCTGCTGTGCTTTGTGCTCTTTGCCATGATGCCTCTGCTGCTGACGGTGATTCCGGTGGAGGGACTGGGAGAAATGGTGCAGACCAGTACCCTTGCACCGCTGTTCAACAGCGGCAACCTGATCCGGTCTATTATGAGCGGGCATCTGTGATCATTCATTCTTCATTCTGAAACAGCGGGGACCATATTACCCATAAGAATCCGGACGGACAGTCCGGATTCTTTTTTCAGGGGAGCTGATCAGCGCAGAACCGCGCTGGTCTGGGCTCCGAGGGTCAGAATACTGCCTTCCAGGAATGCTTCATCCCTGCCGACAAAAGAAAGACCGGTGAAAGTAATATCCGGAATCATGGAGAGATCCAGTGATTTGGGACTGTTGGTGGTGTTGTGAAAAACGCCTACCACAGAACCGTTCCATTCGCACAGGAACCCGCCTGCCTTCGTGTCCGGGAAGGAAAGGGCGGTGTAAGTTCCCCTGGCGATTTCCGGGTTTGCCTTCCTCAGGGCGATCAGCCTGCGGTAATGCTGCAGGAGAGAACCGTTCATGGCCTCCAGATCTTTTACGGTATAGGGTGTCTGGCTGTCGTAGGTGCTGCCGGCAGGATCCCTGACGGTATCTCCGTCGCCCCAGAGCATGGCCAGGCGGCGGTTGGCGTCTGTGTTTGCACCGCCCCGGGAACCGCGCAGGCCGATCTCTTCCCCGTAATAGATGAAGGGAGAACCGGGTGAAAGGAGATACAGGTTTGCCGCAACCTGCATACGGCCGTTGGCCATGGAGAGGTAACCGGCAGCCCGGTCGGTGTCATGGTTTGCAATAAATGGGATGTCCATGGCTTCCGGATTGATGCTGTGGATGTCATCCAGGTACTTCTGAACGGTCCGGGTAAACTTGTTCACATCCCCGCCGCCGGCAGTAGCTGCAATGATGCCTTCGGCCTGGGAGACGGAGAAATGGAAGCAGTTGAAGGCGTTCAGGTAGCGGCTGATGATCCCGTCTCCGTCCCAGACCTCCGCGACGGTATAGATATCCGGATTGATTTTTTTCAGTTCATCGGTATACCAGATCCAGAAATCAGCGTTTTTATCATGCTCACCGTAATAGGGATACTTGGCGGCATCAAAGCGGAAACCATCGATTCCCTGATCCAGCCAGTATTCTGCCACATCCAGTACTGCCTGCCGGACGGCTTCATTGTCGAAGTTCAGTTCCGGCATATCATCGGAAAAATTGGATTCATACAGTGCAAGTCCGGAAGGAGGCAGCCTGGAAAAATGCCTTCCGGGCGGGATCGGATCTTCCGGGTCAATCCAGGTATAGAAATCATAATAGGAATTGTCCGGATTATGCATCAGGTGAGCGTTGGAGAAGTTCTTAAACCACCTGTGCCGGCTGCCGGTGTGGTTCAGCGGAAGATCCAGAATCAGCTTTACGTCGCGTTCGTGACACAATGCAACCAGTTCCGTCAGATCTTCGAGGGTGCCGAAATCCGGATCGACCTGATAATAATCTGTTACATCATATTTATGGTAGGAGGGTGAAAGGAAGACAGGCGTCAGCCAGATCCCCTCGATACCCAGGCTTTTTCCGGAGGCAGGATCCCCGTCATTCAGATAATCCATCCGGTTGATAATTCCGCGGAGATCTCCGATCCCGTCTCCGTTGGAATCAGAAAAGGATCCGACGAAAATCTCATAAAAAACGCGACTGTTGTTTTCCGTCTCCAGCCCTGCCCCTTCCGCAAAGGAAAAGGCGCATACCAGAACCAGCGTCAGCAGAAACAATGCAAACCGTTTCATGATATTCCCTTCTTTCCGCAGCGTTCCTCTGTATCATGTACCAAGGCTTCCCGCTTGTCAAGCATCAGAAAAGATGCTATATTGCAGAAAAAACAAAAGGAACCTGCCCCAAACAGGAGCGCTGAAAAACGATGGAGTTGTTTTGGACACCGGATCTGGTTCAGAGATCCAAAAACAGAGCCCGGAGAAATACCCGGATCCTGGCCGCGGCAGCGGCAGGCATGCTGATTCTTTTTGCTGTAATGTGCCTGATGACGCGGACAGGAAATGCCCGGGTTATGCTGGCGGCAGCTATGATCAGCATGGTTCTTGCGGGATGGGGCATCCTGGCGTTCTGGCTTTTTGCCGCAGAGCCGTCCCGCTCAGAAGCAAGACATCTGGAAGGATTGTCCGAAGCCGGCAGGCAGATCCGGGAAGGGCGGATCACCCTGGATCCGGAGAGCTTCCGGATTCCGAAAAGCGTGCGGGTACTGAAGGTGAAACTGGAGACGGAAGAGGAGACACTGTCCCTGAATCTCAATGAAAAATACCGGAAGCGGGTACCGCCGGACGGATCGCATGTACGGGTGCAGACGGCCCGGAAGTTCATTACCGGACTGGAAACGCTGGAATCCGCTCAATGCTCCGCACTCCGGAAACAGCCTCCGGGGTGGAAGAAGATCCTCCGCGCGCTTGGAAGGTTTTTCCCCGGAGCGGTGATCTGGACGCTGCTGGCTGTGATTCTGACAGGATTTGTGTTTACCCGGATTACAGACACCGATCCGGCTCACAAGATTACAATCTATGCGGACTGCAGGGTGGAGCATGCCGCGGAACTGGCGGAGAAGCTGGAAAAAAAGCTGAACGGTTCAGTCCGGATGGTGAAAGTGCATCCTTTTACTTTCGCACTGTTCGGAACAGAACAGCTGAAAAGCGCGGATCTGTATATTGTGCCGGATACACGGAAAGCCGAATACGCGGACTGGCTGGGAGAAGGAGAAGGGCTGGTCATGGCTGATCCGGATACCGGCCTGTCGGTTGCGGGAAAGTATTTTCAATACAATGAAACGGAGGACAAGCCTTCCGTATTCAGGATGTACTGCGGCGGAAAGTCGGTTCATCTGGAAGACGGACTGGCGCGGAAAACCGCTGAACTGCTGCTGAAAGTCGGAACAGGAGAGGAATAGAAAAATGATTATGAAACGTTTAGCCGCATGCCTTCTGGGACTGCTTCTGTGCGTTCCGGTTTCCGGAGGAGCCAATGAAGTGAAAAGTACGCTGTTTGTGAAGAAAGTGGAAAACCTGCCGGAGGATTTTATTTTCGGCATGGATGTTTCCAGCGTGCTGGCGGAGGAGGCCAGCGGGGTGAAATATTATGATTTCAACGGCACGGAAACAGATCTGTTCCGGATCCTCGCGGACAGCGGGATCAATTATATCCGGGTCCGGATCTGGAACAATCCCTACGATGATGCAGGGAACGGATTCGGGGGAGGCAACTGTGATATCCGTACGGCTGTTGAAATCGGAAAACGCGCTTCAGCCTGCGGGATGAAACTGCTGGCGGATTTCCATTATTCCGATTTCTGGGCGGATCCCGGGAAACAGATGGCGCCCCGCGCGTGGAAAGGCATGGACATCAGGGAAAAGAAACAGGCGGTGTATGACTTTACCCGGGACTGCCTGACGCAGATGAAGGATGCCGGCGTGGACGTCGGAATCGTGCAGACAGGCAATGAAACAAACGGCGCCCTTTGCGGGGAAAAGACCTGGATGAATATCGCATATATCATGGACGCGGGCGCCCGGGCAGCGCGGGAGGTTTATCCGGAGGTTCTGGTGGCACTGCATTTCGCGAACCCGGAAAACGCGGACAGCTACCGGACTTACGCAAAAAAGATGGATTATTATGAGCAAAACGGGCTGATCCATTATGATATTTTTGCCACATCCTATTACCCCTTCTGGCACGGGACCCTGGATAACCTGGCGGAGATTATGACAGAGATTGCCGGGACGTACGGGAAAAAAGTCATGGTTATGGAAACTTCCTATCCCTATACGGAAAAGGATACGGATTTTTCCGGCAATACGGTCGGAGAAGGCGGAAACGCGGTAAGGGATTATCCTTTTACGCCCCAGGGGCAGGCGAACTCCATCCGGAATATTACGGATACGGTGGTCAACAGGATGCCTTCCGGCATCGGCGTATGCTACTGGGAAGGCGCATGGATCACGGTGGGGCAGAACAGCTGGGATGAGAACCATGAGAAGTGGGAAAAGTTCGGTTCCGGCTGGGCGTCCAGCTTTGCCGCGGTTTATGATCCTGAGGATGCGGGGAAATACTACGGCGGCAGCGCTGTGGACAATCAGGCGTTTTTCGACGCGGAGGGGAAACCGCTGGAGTCCCTGAAAGTGTTCCGGCTGATGCGTACGGGAAATGAGACCGATCCGGTTCCGGATGCGATGGAAGACGCATCCGTGATCTGCGATCTGAATATGCCGCTGGAGCTGCCTCTGACTGTCAATGCCGTGATGACAGACGACAGCCGGAAAGCTGTGCCGGTACGCTGGGAACTGACCGGGGAGCAGGACCGGAAAATGCATGAGAACGGTCCGGCAAAGTATGTAATCCGTGGAGAAGCAGAAGGCAGGGAAGTGAAATGCAATGTTTCCATGATCCGGTATAACTATCTTGAGGACTACAGTTTTGAAGAGAACAGTCCGTCATGGGTGGTTACGGATCTGAGAAAAGCGGACGAACTGTATGTGGAGGACAAAAAGTCTGATTCCCTTACAGGCAGCAGGCATCTGCATTTCTGGAGCGCGGCACGGGATTCTGTGGAGTTTACCGCGGAACAGACCGTCCGGGATCTTCCGGAAGGGAAGTTCAGTTTTTCCCTGTCAGTGATGGGCGGGGACTGCGGTGAAACGGAGATTTACGCCTATGTGAAGGTGGACGGGCAGGAAGTTGCCAGGTCCGGACCAATTCCGATTTCAGGGTATAACGACTGGCACGCGGGAACGGTTCCTGAATTCGACCATCCCGCCGGAAGCAGCGTGACCGTCGGGATTTATGTAAAATGCCGGGGCGAGGGAAACGGGGCCTGGGGGAAAATTGACGACGCGCTGCTGAATACCGTGCAGTAAACCGGTCCGGATCCCTGAAAGCCGGAAACGATACCAATGAAGTAAAATAAGGGCCTCCCACAAAATTGCCTGTTGACAACCAGACGATACGGGGCTACAATGTGGATGAATTTGAACGGAATGAAACGAATAAATCAGGGGATGTCTTTCGTTTCTGATTCCGGCAAAAACAAAAACAGATAAAGGAGAAATGACTTATGAAAAAGTTCCTTGCCATTGTTATGGCAGCCGTCATGGCACTGTCCATGGTTTCCTTCGCTTCCGCCGAAAGCGAAACCTATGACGTTAAGATCTGGGTTGCGGAAGCAGCCAAGGATCTGACGGAAAAGCAGATTGCGGATTTCAATGCCAACAACGAATTCGGTTTTACCTTCAATGCCACGATTGAAGCGGTTTCCGAAGCGGATGCCGCTACCCAGATGATCACCGACGTGGAAGCCGGCGGCGATATCTACTGCTTCGCGCAGGATCAGTTTGCCCGGCTGGTGCAGGCCGGTGCGCTGGACGCCCTGGGCGTGAAAGCAAGCGAGACCGTTACGGCCAACAATGATGCCGGTACGGTTGCGGCCGCCACTTCCGGCGAACAGCTGTATGCCTATCCGCTGACCGCGGACAACGGCTATTTCATGTATTATGACAAGAGCGTGATTCCGGAGGAAGATGTGGATTCCCTGGAAAAACTGATTGCGGACTGCGAAGCAGCCCAGAAGTATTTCGCTTTTGAAATGCAGTCTTCTGCCTGGTATCTGGCTTCCTTCTTCTTCGCCACCGGATGCCACAGCGTCTGGCAGACGGATGACGACGGCGCTTTTATCAGCGTGGATGACACCTTCAACAGCGACAAAGGCCTGATCGCTGTCAAGGGCATGAAGAAACTGGTGGATTCCCCCTATCACCTGAGTGCCGGCGGCGCCGACCAGTTCAATCAGAACGCGGCGATCCTGGTCAGCGGCACCTGGGACTTTGCCAAGGTGGAAGAGTACCTGGGAGACAATATGGGCGTAACCGATCTGCCTTCCTTCGAGGTGGACGGAACCGAATATCACCTGGGCTCCTTCAACGGCTGCAAACTGCTGGGCGTAAAGCCGCAGGTCGATGAAATGAAGGGCGCTGCCATCCACAAGCTGGCGCAGTACCTGACCGGTGCCCAGTGCCAGATGGAACGCTTCGAAGCCCTTGCCTGGGGTCCCTCCAACGTGGAAGACCAGGCGTCTGAAGCGGTCCAGGCCAACCCCGGACTGGCAGCTCTGATCAAGCAGGCTCCCTATTCTGTGCCGCAGGGCCAGATCCACGGTTCCTGGTGGGATATCGCGAAGGTAATCGGCGATGACGTGAAGAACGCTGAAGATGAAGCCGGCCTGCAGGCGGCTCTGGACAACTACTACGATAAGATTGCCAGCCTGTTCACCATGAGCGATGAAGTGAAGAACGCCTGGACCGCAATCGGTACGATTGCCGGCTCCAACTGGGATAAAGACTTCCCGATGACCAAGGGTGACGACGGCGTCTGGAAATCCGACGTGATCGAATTCCATGCCGGCGACGAATTCAAAGTCCGCCAGGGCCTGAGCTGGGACAATAACTTCCCCGCTGAAAACTTCAAGGTTGAAGCAGACGGCAGCTATGTCATCACCTTCGATGAAGCGGCTGAAGCGGTGGATCTTGTCGCGCAGTAATACTGAAATCTGACCGAGTATTCGGTCACCGGTTGTAAACAGACGGCCGGAGCTGAATGAATTCGGCTCCGGCTGTTTCGGGTTTTCAATGCTGGAGAGGAGTGGATCACGGAAATGGCGAAGCTCAGTGATCTGGAGTATCTGAAGCTTTCCAGGGGGAAAAAATTCGGATACAGACTCGGTAAGTTTTTTACCGGGATTCCGAAAGGAATCGGTCATTTCTTCCTGAAAATCTGGGAGGGCCTGAAGAAGGGCGGAACAGCTGTCGGAAGAGAAGTGTCAGAGATCGTGGATACCTTTGTCCACGGAGACTGGAAAACCAAGACTTCTTTCTTTGTCATGGGCTTCGGGAATCTGGCGCGGGGCCAGATTCTGCGGGGACTGCTGTTCCTGCTGTTTGAAATTGTGTTCATTGGGTTCATGATCATGTCCGGCGGTTACT
>JAEEGL012348214.1_pt1 | contig 11513 bp, 8 predicted proteins | sample 9134231 | NCBI WGS metagenome assembly JAEEGL01 (sample SAMN16246548, study PRJNA631951) | gut metagenome | biome: gut microbiome; feature: rumen; material: fiber-attached | host: Bos | place: Iran: Karaj | collected 2018-10 | reverse complement strand
CGAGCATGATGTTGTTGATGAGACGTGTTACGAGCTTGGAACCGTACATCGGATCAGCCAGAACGTCACGCTTTGCGATATTGCCTCTTCTTGGCATACTCGCTTCCCTCCTTCATAAAAGATGAATTCACAGGTACTCACCCGTGCCCGCCGCAGCGGGGCGTAGTGTAGGCGCCGTTGCAGATAAAGAGACAGCAAAGCGGAAACCCGCCTCATAACGGATATGAAACTGCTATCTATCAAATCCACAAGTGCCTTGTGGGTAAATGCGAATACCTTGGTGAGCAGGTGAAGATTACTTCTTGCCTGCCTTCGGACGCTTTGCGCCGTACTTGGAACGAGCCTGCATACGGCCGTTCACGCCCTGCGCATCGAGTGTACCGCGGATGATGTGGTAACGCACACCAGGGAGGTCCTTGACACGACCGCCGCGGATCAGCACGACACTGTGCTCCTGCAGATTGTGACCGATACCCGGAATGTAAGCAGTGACCTCATAGCCGTTGGTCAGACGCACTCTGGCGATCTTACGCATAGCAGAGTTCGGCTTTTTCGGGGTGGCAGTCTTAACAGCAGTGCAGACACCGCGCTTCTGGGGAGAGCTGAGGTCGATCTGGGACTTCTTCTGTGCGTTGTAACCCTTCTGAAGTGCCGGAGCCGTAGACTTCTCCATCAGACTTTTTCTGCCCTTGCGAACGAGCTGATTAAAAGTTGGCATAGTTTTCCTCCTTCTTTATAAAATAGAATATGTGCGCGCACAGACAGTACGCGCACATATCATTATAAAGGAAATCATATAAAAAGTCAAGGGGTTTGAAAAATTCTCCGCTTTTGACAAAAAGCGCCGGTTTTTCGCGTGCTCTTTTCAACAATCAGAGCGCGGTTTGCCGCCTGTACGCGTCATTTTGCCGCCTTCAGCTTCTGCACCGGAATTTCAACGAGCTTCCAGAACAGCGAGAAGATCCGGCTTGCCGCAAATGCACTGGCCGTCACGGCCGCAAACACCACCAGATTGATGCCGAGATTCGTCCAGCCGCTGCCCTGGAGCTTCGGGATCAGCTTGCCCGCAAGCCATTCCTGCACGCAGTAAAATTCCAGCGAGAACGTGCCGAAGAAGGCCAGCACCTTAAACACCGCACTGCCGAATTTTCCGGTTTTCCGCACGAGCAGATCCAGCCCCTTTGCGAGCAAAAACGGAAAGCTGATGGCGATCAGGCAGTTCGGAATGCAGCAGTTGGAAACCGGAACAATCAGTCCCCAGCCGCGGAAGTTTGCGAGAAACGCCAGATAGAAGCCGAGCAGCAGCGTCACGGAAACCGTAATCCAGGTCTGCGCGGTAAAGACAATTTCCTTTTTGTTCTGCGTCATCCAGCCGAACAGCACGCCGATGAGGAACACCGGGATGCGGTTCGTAAAGCCGAAGAGATCATTGCGCATCTTGTCGCGGAACAGCATCGTCAGAATCATCCAGATGCCGATTGCACCGAGCGTGAACAGAATCTTGTTCTGCGGTTTGCCGAACAGCTTATAATAGAGCGGGAACAGCAGATACAGCGTGCAGATGGCCGGAACGAACCACAGGAACGAATACATATTCATGGTATAGAACTTCCAGCCGGTGACGTTGCCGATGAAATTCTGCATGCCCCAGTGCTCCAGGCTGCACCGGATAATTGCCATGGTCAGGAACGGCAGCAGGATGCGCCGCAGTCTGCGGTAGTAGAATTTGCCGAGTGAATCCTTTTTGATTGCAAAGGTCAGGCCAATGCCGGAGAGCATCAGGAAAATATCCACGCCGCAGAAGCCGATTGCCTTGATATAGCGTTCCAGATTGCTGATCAGGTCAAAGCCGCCCTCGGGCGGTGTCGTGCTCAGCTGAATCCACTCATGGAAAATCAGGATCCAGATTGCAGCCAGTCCCATGATTGCGCCGCGGTATTTTGAAAGCAGCTGAAAGCCGTTCCGCGGATTCTCCGCAGGCCTTGCAGCAGCCGGATCGGCGGGCGTTTCCGCCGCAGTGCTGACCGGTGCGGTCTGCTCCGCAGCAGTCTGTTCTGTCTGTTTCCTCTTCTGTTTTGCAGATTTCTGTTTGCTCATGACGATATACTCCCTCTGTTTATTTCCCGGTATCCCCGGTAGGCTCCATATATACAGACCCGTTTCCGGCGGAAAGGTTACGGCTTTCCAGCGCATCCAGCTCCGCCTGATAATTGCAGCAGATGTCAAACAGGCTGCCCGTAATGCGTCCGACCAGCGTATCACCGCCGCAGACCGGGCAGTACATCCCGTCCTGACCGTGCCGTGTCTGGTCGTAGCGGCAGCCTCTCCGGCAGCGCAGACAGACGTAATTGCCCATGGCCGTCTGATGCTCCCCGCGGATGACCGTTCCGATCTGACGGAGCGTTTCCGTGCCGTACTGTTCACAGATCGGTTCATAATCCCGCAGATAATGCCGCAGAATTCCGTCCTTGAGATATTCACGCACAACCCAGCACAGCAGCGCCGGTACGGCGAGCAGAAATGCAAAGACCATGCGTGCGTTCTTCAGGCTGTCCGCCTGTACGGACGGCAGAACCTGAAAAAGAATCTCGACCATCACATACAGTGCGGCCAGCACAATGCTGGCGGCCAGCAGCGCCGTCTTGCAGAAATACAGCCGTTTCAGCTCTTTGTCCTGAGATTGCACTGCCTGTTTTCCGGTAACCTCTGCCAGTTTCTTCCATGCTTCGCGGTAGTCATCGCTCCCGCGCTGCCCGTTTTTCAGCAGATTCGCTTCGGCAGGGTATTGATATAACGGATTCATGTTTATTCCTCATAGAATGCGCGAATCATCTCCGCATATTCCGGATGCGTCTGCGCAAGATGCGCCAAAGACTGCGCACGGTACTGCATCAGACGGCGGTACAGCGCGGGATCCTGTTCCCGCATAGATTCCTCATAGCTCCGGTTGTAGCTCCGGATTGCCTCCGCAGCCGCCGGGTTCCGTTCCGTCAGCCGAAGCGCCAGCTTCATGCGCCGCGCCTCGATTGCTTCTTCGATCTCCGCTTCACTGAGATGCAGCTTTTCGGAGATTTCCGGGATATGCGCCTGCAAATGCGTCAGCAGCTCCTCCTGATCCGAGTCGCTCACATCCCGCCAGACGCCGCGCGCGTGCAGAATGCCGGTCAGCTGCGTTTCCGGCGCTGCATGTGTGTCAATCTGCCGGAGCAGTGCTTCAATATACTGCTCCATTTCCGATTCTGCGGAATTGCCGAACGCCCATTCAAATTCCAGACGCGCCGGATCCCCCGCAGCGGCTTCACGATCGCTGCTGTCTGCGTTTTCCGTTTCATAGGGCGGCTCGATGCCCGCATTTTTCAGCGCGGCGGGGATGGTTCTGCGGACATAGCCGTTCTCAACCCAGCCGGCAAGCCCGAGCGCCCGGAACCGGTCGTTCAGCGCGCCGATATGCGAGGCAAAGTACAGCGCGATCCCGCGTGCATTCAGCGATTTCCGGAACGCCTCCAGCCGGTCGGCCGCCGTAATATCCAGATTACAGACGGCGCCGGAATCGACCACAACGCATCTGGTATCCGGCTTCAGCGCCTGCTCCAGATCACGAATGAACAGATGTACATTCGCAAAATACAGATTGCTGGAAAAGCGGTACAGGATTACATGTTTCAGCGGCACCGCCGCAGTGTTGCGCTCTAAGCTGTGAAAGCCCTCATGCCCCGGAATCACCCCGAGGAAGGAGCGCTTCGGGTTCGCAGTGCGCAGAATCAGCGAAACGAACGACAGCAGCACGCCGATCACGACGCCCGCCACCGTTCCGAACAGCAGCACCCCGAAAAACGCGCCGAGAAAAATCAGCAGTTCCTGTTTATCCTGTCGGAAGAGCCGGTGCGCAAGGTCAAATTCCACTGCACCGAGCAGCGCAGAAATGACAATCGCCGTCAGCACAGGCACCGGAAGATACGCGATAAAGCCGGTGCAAAACAGAAGAATCAGCGCCATGGTGACAGCCGCCGCAAGCGACATCACCTGCGATTTTCCGCCGTACTGCTCGCCCATCGCCGTGCGGGAAACAGAGCCGTTCACCGGACAGCAGCCGGTCAGGCTCGCCGCCAGATTGCAGAGCCCGTAGGTCAGGATTTCGCGGTTTTCCGTCACCGGATAGCCGTTTTTATTCGCAAAGCTGTTCGTTGCCAGCAGCGTTTCCGCCATGATGACCGCCGCGACGGTCAGGCTGATCGTCAGCAGCGCAGAGATCTGCTCCGGCATGATCTGCGGGAGCGAGAGCCGCGGCAGTCCGCGCCCGACGGCGTCCAGCATTTTGATGCCGCAGCGCGCCGCAAATCCGCTTTTGCCGAGCAGAGCGCCCGCCGCCATCACAACGACGGCCATCGGCAGCCTGGGCATCAGCTTTTTCCCGGCCAGCAGCACAGCCAGCGCAGCAGCACCGACCGCAAGCGATGCGGGATTCAGCGTGTTCCGGCAGGTTTCCGCAATATGCAGAATCAGCTCCGGTAGCTCGCCGGTGCCGCTGCTGCCGCCGAGCAGCTTCGGAATCTGCATCAGGATGATTGTCACACAGATGCCGCTGATAAAGCCGCCCATGACCGGCGTGGAGATATACGCCGCAAGCCTTCCCGCTTTCAGCAGAAAGAACAGCAGCAGCCATCCGCCGACCAGCAGCGTGACCGCGGGCATCAGCGCACTCGCTTCATCTGAACCGAGTGCGATCCCCTGCGCCTCCAGAAACGCCCCGACCAGTGCCGCGGGCGCCGCATCCACGCCGAAGATCATCTGCGGGGAGCCGGAGCAGAGTGAAAAAACCAGAATCGGCAGAATCGAGCCGTACAGCCCGTAAGCCGCGGGCAGTCCGGCGATCTGCGCGTATCCCATGGAAATCGGGATCGACACCAGCGCGATGATGATGCCGGTGAAAATGTCCCGCGGGATTGTCTTGCGGGAAATACCCTTGAGCACGGCATCCTCCTTCCGCTGTGAAACCGAAACACAATATTCGCCATTATTATAGCATATTATACCGGAAAGTGCAATGGGAGAAGCGAAAAAAGATAATATCTTCGCTGTATGGGAGAAAAAACGGAGCAGGTAACGTAACAGAAGCCGCGAATAGCGGCGTGTATTTAGCAAGTTGGGAGAGCATCGCTTTATTTGCCCGAAGGGAAATGCTAGCGGGCGCTGCCCGCCCGGAGGGAATCGCCAGCGCGGGCTCCGCGCCGGGCACCGCCCGGTTTGTCACCTTTTTGTAATTCTTTCGGGCGGATGATTGCAGAACGGTCACAATCCGGCGAAAATCCTTGACGCAGGGAGAAAACTGTGCTATACTGTAAAAAACCAAGCGGAACCCTTGCGGGAAAGGAATATGCCATGCGCAACGAACAGAAAAGTGAACTTGCACGCATCGTGCTGTACTCTCTGTGCAGCCTGATCGTCGGCTGCGCGGTCGGCGGAGCGCTGCTCATGAAGATTGCCGTACAGGGCAAAGCACTGCCTGCAAAGACACCGGCTGCACCGGCCGAACTGCCGGTCGCGGAGGCACTCCCCGAACCGGAGGAGCCTGCGGAGCCGGAACCGGTCGCAGAGCCGCTGCCGCCCGATCCGGACACCGTGCGGGAACTGCTTCAGCCGGCTGAGCCGCTGCTGAAGATGACCTACTGCTACACGGATTCTGACAGCTACGAAACGCACAATGAGATGTTCGGCAAAAAAGTGCCGTTCACGACAGAAGCCGTCGTTCTGACCTATGACGGAACCATCTGCATGGGCATTGACCCGGACGCGATTGTGTACACGGTCGATCCCGAGCGAAAGCAGATCTTTGCGGTTTTGCCGCAGGCGGAGATCCTCTCCCATGATCTGGACGAGGACTCCATTCAGTATTACGATGTAAGAAGCTCGATATTCCGTTCATCCAGCATCGAGGATTATACTGTGATGCTCCGGAATATCAAGCAGGATATTTGCGATAAGGTCGTGAAAGACCGGGAATTCGACCGCCTGACAACCGAAAATGCACAGACAGTCATACGCAGCTGGCTGTCCGGGCATGAGGTCACGAAGGAGTATACGGTTGTATTCGCGGTCAGCGAGGCGGATACGGAGCCGGCAGCAGTGCAGGAGGAGGGCACGCTGCCGGAGCCTGACCCGTCAGAAACCACAGTGACGACAACAACAACTGCGGCGCCGGTGCAGACCGAAACAGCGCCCGCAGAGGGGTTCATTCCCTTCGGAGAATCTCCGCGCAGCAGCGGGAATGAACAGCAGAATGACGCACCCTATACAGACTGGCCGTTCACGTTCTGGTGGTGAGGAGGACCTCCGGAGCAGAACAGCCGGCCGCAGCCCGCAGCAGATGGATTTCTGCTGCGGGCTGCAATCATTTGCATTGCCGGGGCGCGGACTTTTCGCGTTTTTTATGAACGCTTGCGGCGCAAACGCATAGCGAAACGTGCGAGAGCCCCATTCCAGATCATCGCACAGCAATCCCTCTGCGAGGGTTGACAAAAACAGCGGAATCCCTTATAATAGTTCAGGAAGAAGCGTTCGCCCGGCGGACGCGTTTATCATGAACCGGCTGCTGCCGGAAAGGAGCATGGCATGTATCAGCCCAAAAAAATCATTGTGGTGACCGGACATTTCGGCTCCGGCAAAACGAATTTTTCCGTTGCACTCGCGCTGGAGCTGGCCGCAAAGGGCGAAAAGGTCACCGTCGTGGATTTTGACCTTGTCAATCCGTATTTCCGGACGGCGGATTTCAAGGAAGCGTTTGAGAAGCGCGGCATTACGCTGCGCGCGCCGGATTATGCGAATACGAACGTCGATATTCCGAGCGTGCAGTTTGACCTCGGCGGTCTGGCCGCTGCGGATGGTTACCTCATTATCGACGTCGGCGGCGACGAGGACGGCGCGGTCGCGCTGGGACGGTATTCCCATGTGCTGAACAGCTATGCGGAAACCGGCGAGCTCGACATGCTCGGCGTGGTGTCGTTCCGGCGCTACCTGACACGCACGCCGGAGGACGCGGAACAGTTCCTGCGCGGCATCGAGCGTGCATCCCGCATGAAGCTGACGCATCTCGTCAACAACACGAACCTCGGCATGGAAACCACCGCGGAGATGATCGCGGAGAGCCTGCCGCTCGGCGAAGCGCTTTCGGCAAGCATGGGTCTGCCGGTCGCCTGCGTCACCGTCCCGGAAATCGCGGAGGTGCCTGCGGCGCTTCCGGCAGAGCAGATGATGCGCGTGCCGGTCGCGGTGCGGCTGCCGTGGATGCCGAAGTCAGAAGCTGTCGGATAAATAATCGGAAACGCCTTCCCGGTTCACGCCGGGAAGGCACTTTTTGCGCTTGAAAACCGGTATTATGCATAGATTGCGGAGTTTTCCGAAACGGAAATTTCACATGCAAAAGGGCTTGACAAGCATGCATCGCTATGCTATAATATGTTCGATCTCAGGAAGTGATATTCTCCGCACCGCTAAGCGGAACCCGGAGATTAAGCACACATAATTAACGTGTTATCGCGTTTTTCAGAAAATACCAGAAAGAGATAACAGCGTGTATTTTTCGTGCTTTCGATTACGAAAGCATAGGATATGTTAATTTACAGATAGGATATGTATATTGAAACGGAAAGGAGCGTATGATCATGCGCGCAATGGCAACGGACATGACAACAGGCAGTGAGGCAAGGCATGTGATACGCTTTGCACTGCCTTTGCTGGCAGGCAATCTGCTCCAGCAGGTTTATAACGTCGCGGATACGGCGATTGTCGGCAAAAAGCTCGGCGACGATGCGCTGGCAGCGGTCGGCGCGACCGGCTCGGTCACGTATCTGTTTTACACGCTCTGCCTCGGACTGGCAACGGGCGCAGGCATTCTGACGGCACAGTTCTTCGGCGCCGGTCTGATGAAGCGGATGCGCTCCGCGGTCTGGAATTCCGCGCTGGTGACCGTGCTATTCGGTGTCATCATCAGCGTGATCTCCGTGCTGCTGACAGAACCGGTGCTGCGCCTGATGGGCACGGATCCGGAGCTGATCGGCATGTCGGTCAGCTACATGCGGATCGCCTGCGCAGGCACGCTCGCCGTCGCGGCATATAACTGGATCAACGCAGTCATGCGGGCGCTCGGCGACTCCAAAACGCCGCTGAAATTTCTGGGGCTCGCCTGTCTGCTGAATATCATCCTGGATCTGCTCTTTGTCATGGTGCTGCATACCGGCGTACAGGGCGCGGCCGTCGCAACGGTCATCTCGCAGTGTGTTTCTGCGGCAGCGTGTACCGTCTGCGCATTCCGGAAGATGCCGGAGTTGAAAATGCAGCCGGAGGATCTGCGTGCAGATGCTGACATGATGCGGCTCTGCGTCCGGACAGGTCTGCCGATTGCATTGCAGAGTGCGCTGATCGCGGTGTCGATGGTGGCGCTCCAGCGCGTGACCAACAGCTTCGGCAAAACGGTCATGACAGCTTATACGGCGTCCATGCGCGTCGAGCAGCTCGTACAGCAGCCGTTCTTCTCGCTGAACGCTTCGCTCGCAACCTTTGCCGGTCAGAATATCGGCGCAGGCAAGACCGACCGTGCGGAACGCGGTCTGCGGGCCGGTCTGCTGACATCCTCTGCACTGGCGCTCGTCATGATGACGGTGTTCTGGATTGCGGGCGCTCCGATCATCCGCTGCTTTATCTCCGGTGCCGCGCCGATTGCGCTGGGCGCTTTTGCGCTGCGGACAACCTCGCTCTGCTATGTGCCGCTCGGCTCGATCCATGTGGTGCGCGGCTTCCTGAACGGCGCAGGCGATACGGGCTATGCGATGCTCAACGGCATGGCAGAGGTCGTCTGCCGGATCTTCGGTGCGCTCATTATGATCGGCGTGTTCGGCATGGACTGCAAGGCAATCTGGTACACGACCTGCGTGACATGGACGGTCACGGGACTGGTCGGCTGGCTGCGCTATCAGAGCGGCGTGTGGCGGACAAAGGCGCTCACGGAACAGAAACCCGGAGAAGCCGCTGCGGTTCCGGCCATCGGCAGAAGACAGCGCTCCCGCGTTTAACGGTATTTCCGATGGATTGTTAATGGGGCTCCGCCCCAAACCCCGCTTAAGGGACATTGTCCTTAAGAATCCCGAAATAAGGATAAACAAGCGCTGACCAAATCGGTCGGCGCTTGTTTTCACCGTAATAAAAGTTTTGATCAAACTTTTTCAAAAGTTTGCGAGAGTCCAGAGGCAAGGAGCCTCTGGTCGCCGTCCGCAGACGGCGAAATTCCCCTGCGTTCAGGAGCTTGGAGGGCTTGGGGACTTGCGATAGAAGTCCCCATTCTTCAATAGCATCCGCGAAGCGGATACCTCTTTTCACAAGCTGCGGGGGCTGGATAAATCGGTCGGCGCCTGTTTTTTCGGAACACCGCCGGAGAAAGCCGTCATCAGGGCATAAGGTATCTCCGATGGATTGTTAATGGAGCTCCGCCCCACCCCCCCCCGCTTAAGGGACATTGTCCCTTAAGAATCCCATTTTAATGAAAGTAATGTATTTACCGTGCTTTTCATATATTATGGGATTTCAAAGGGAATGTATCCCTTTGGCGGCGTCCACATTCTAAAATCCATCGTAGATACTTCTTTATGAAATACAAAAAGGACACCCTTTATTGCGGAGCGTCCTTTTTTCGGAATGACTGATATGCCGAAGTGTTACGCTGACTGCGGTGAGCGACGGAAACTCTGCCCCTCAGCCCGCCGCCTTTGGAAAGCCTCGGCCGAACTTATACTTCTTCTTCCTTTTGCAGAATGGGGTCCGGGGATACATCTCCGGCAGTGGCTTGGGGACGGCGTCCACGTTCCAAATCCATCGGAGATTCCGCCTTCTCCCGGATTGTCAGAAGACGGTAGGTGAGGAAAAAGACAATCACAAGATTCCAGATCGCCAGCGGTACAAAATTCAGATCCAGATTCCCGAACAGATACTTCGTAAAGCTGATCAGCGACACCAGATTGAATCCGATTGCCGCCGCCATATCCGTTCTGCGCCGGGTCATCGCCGCCCAGAGCAGCGTCAGGATACATGCCAGATACACATAACGCTCATGCATGGCCGGCAGGAAATAAATGCAGACGGTCGTCGTCCACGCAGCCAGCGTCATGTAAGCATACGGGGAGGTATACCTGCGTTTGATAAACAGACATGCGCCGAAGCCCAGAATGCAGAGCGTCATCAGAATGCCGAGCTTCGCAAAGGAATCGTAGTCCCCCGCCATAATGCTGTAAATATTCGGGCAGCTCATGGTCAGATACTTATACAGACCGGCCTGCCGCGCATAGATCGTCAGCGTATTGCCGATCCCGCGGCCTGCGATCACAGCCGGGAGCGCCGCCCCGATGAAAATGACAGCAGCATACAGCGCATTCACAATGCTCATGCGCTTTGCCGCAAAATAATAAATCAGAAGAACCGGCAGCAGGAAAACAGCCTGGAGCTTCATCGCCAGTGCGATCCCGAAGAAAATCCACGTCATCCGGTACCGCTCCTTGAACAGGAAGTGCAGGCACAGCACCAGCGCAGCAGTATAAATGCTGTCGCACTGTCCCCAGTATGCGGAATCCAGAAAGACAACCGGGGAAAGGAGCATCACGGTAAAGACCGCAAGACCTTTTCCGGAGAGCATCCGTTTTCGGCCGCCGCAGACCAGAACCGCCGCGGCAAACGCCATCACAAAGTCAAATACAACGGACAGCATCTTGATCTCGGAAAGATCATTGAACGGGGTCCGCGCGATGATATTCAGAAAAAGCATGTACGGCACGTAATACTCGCCGATATTCTGACCGATGCCGGAAATCCCTTTGTACGCTTTCAGCTGACCGATCCAGATGGCCAGATAGTTCTGCCAGTCACCGGTTTCGTGGGGAAACAGCGGCAGCCGCATCAGAAACGCCAGCACCGTAATCGCCGCAAAGCCGATCAGGATGACGTTTTTCTGAATTTCACTGATAAAATTCTGTTCTGCTTTTGTCAAGGGAAGCCTCCTTCTGTCAGCCGGAATTTCGCTGTACAGGCGCGGTTCAGGCGGCTGAACATAAAATTATTATACGCTTTTTTGCTTGTTTTGTCAAGGCAGCGGTTACCAAGGAAAGTGGATATTTCGCGGTGTTTATGAGCGCTTATAACGCGCCGAATCAAAAGTTTTGGTCGAGCTTTTTCAAAAGCTCGCGGGTCGGGGGCAGAGCCCTCGTCGCCCGTCGCAACGGGCGAAACTCCCCTTGCGTTCAAGCGCACGCGGGCTTGGGTGCCTGTAAGAGAGGCACCCATTCCAAAATGCATCCGCGAAGCGGATACCTCTTTTATAATGATTATCCACTCCGACACCCATTGACCGGTTGCAGATAAAAAAGGAACGCCCATGCATTGCTGCATGAGCGTTGTTTTGGCTCCCCCAACTGGACTTGAACCAGTGACACCCTGATTAACAGTCAGGTGCTCTACCGACTGAGCTATGGAGGAAT
>JAEEGL012020395.1_pt1 | contig 11513 bp, 4 predicted proteins | sample 9134231 | NCBI WGS metagenome assembly JAEEGL01 (sample SAMN16246548, study PRJNA631951) | gut metagenome | biome: gut microbiome; feature: rumen; material: fiber-attached | host: Bos | place: Iran: Karaj | collected 2018-10 | reverse complement strand
GAAGGCAAGACGAGTTCTTTGAACAAGCTTTCGTTCTCGCAGAACATTTATTCCGATCAAGTTGCACAGATAGTCTATACAGACGACTTCGACACGAGTGGAAAGGTTGACAACCTCGGACGCCCGATAAGTGAACTTTTCCTTACTATCGTGAAAAGGAACAAGGGTTGGGGTGATTGGTACGATAGAAACGTTTTCGGCGGAGACGGGATAGAGTTTTCTCACTGTTTCGGCGAGGTTACGTCAGGTTTTGATATGCCGACGGATGATGAGTGTCGAGACTACAATGTGAGGAGGATACATTCGATAAATACGGACGCCGCAACCGACAGGGGCATTACGCCGTCGCCTGAAAAGTTGGAAGAAAATATCACGATAGATAACGAAACGTTCTATGGTGATATTGTCGAGTTCGTTCCTGCTACTATGCAGGAAACCGTCATTGCCGATGTTTACCACAGGTTCAACACCGCACAAAGGGAAACGTCAAACAACAACTATAGCCAACTTTATTTCGACGAATTCAAGCATGACGATTACGATATTGACGAAGAATTCGAGGTGTCAAGCGGCGAAACGCTTGTATCCGGCCAGAAAGTCAACCTCGTACCCGAAGGATACTATTACAAGCCGCATTACAGGGTGATGATACGTCAGTTTGAGGACACGGTAAACCAAGGAGAGCACAAGGAAATCGCATACAGCAGCATAGTTAACGCAGGCGGAGGCAATTGGGATATCGTTACGTCCAAGAATTACTATTTCGAAGCCCCGTATAGCGTATACAGGGATTCAAATGGTGGAATACACACCCCTGACGAAGAGCATGCCGGTATGGAAGAACTTCCTATCAGGGACGGAAGCAAAGTTTACGCTTGTAAAAGTTACGACGGTAAAATTTCGACGATAACGGGTACTTGCATATCGGTTGGCGGTACTGATTTCAGGGAAATTACGCTGCATTTCGACAGCAACGTCAACATCAAGAAAGACGGTTGGAAGATTTTCAGGGAAAACACAGAGAAGCCTGAGTATGCGTTCGAACTTGAAGATGGTACGGGAAGATATTTGTGGAGAAACGTAATGTCGTACTCAGACATGTCGCCTGATGATGAATTATATGACGACTTGTTCACGAATGGTGCACACTATTTCCACAAAAACATTATGTTTTATGTAAAGAGGCAGGATCCTAACGGAGAGTACGGCATAGGAAACGAGCCTGGGGACCTGGCGGGATTCGTCTCAATCGAAGGCAAACAGAAAGACGTCAGTTATCCTGAATTTTTCGAGGAGGGTACAAAGGACATATGCTAAAAATACAGGCAAATAAAAGGGATATATCCATAAAATACGTCCCAATCAATCTCGTTAGCGGCACGCTGTACGAGAACGATGGCTATATTTTTATCCCAACATATCTTGATACGCCAAGTCTCAGTGCGGGCGACGTTATTTCTTTCTACAGGAAAGACGGAGAAAACATAGAGTTCTCAGAAGACAGGGTTGTAATGGATTCCGGCATTAAATTGTTGGAAGACAGTTCAATTCCAGAATGTGCATCGGTGGTAAGGTTTAGCGACATACCGCTTTACGCCACTTCAGCAACGTTGGAAGAGATTGAGATAGTGCCAAATATGGCAAGAAAGTTCCTCAGACTTGTTTTGAGGGACAAACACAACTATATCGTTAATCGTGATTCCGTGAGAGTGAAGGCATACGTCGATTGCTCATTCCAAGACGAAAGTGGACTGTCCGGCTTGACGAATGAGAACGTTTGCCCAGGCGATTACGTGATTTATAACGATATTTTCCTGTACAGGCTGATGGATGTCAGAAATGGAAACATAGACATACCGTCATCGAGGATGGAAAACTACGAAACTGACGTTTTTGTCGAGTATGAAGGTGAAACGGTGCGTTTTCCTGTAATAATTCCTTGCAATTTAGGCGGAAAAGACAATGCCAATGAGATTTTGATTTACGGCAACGACGAAATCTTGGAAGAAATAGCCTCAAACCCGTTCAAATACACATTTTACGGAAATGATGGGCGATTTTTCACTCAGATGTCGTCTTTTGACGGCGTAGATGGCGAATATTTCTATCTCAAGGCTAAAACTGGGACTTCTGTACGCCTGAGGGTTGGAGATATGAAGTTGAGCCTCCCGATAGGGCAGGTATTTGACGCTTCTATGTCTCACATGGAGGCGGTTGCCCAATATTCCGAAGAAATTCTCGAAAACGCAGTAAATGAAATAGTGGATTATGAAAAACAGCAGCTTATACCCGTTTATAGCGGAAAAGACATTCAGAAATTGCTGTTCAAGATACATTTGAGGGAAAGGGACGACGATTGGAACACAAACGACTCGCTTGGGTGGGTTGGCGTCCCATATCAAGACACGGAAGCCAATTCTGTCGAATATATGGGGTTCGATGACGACGATATCTACTATCAGAAGAAAAAAGTCGGCATGTCGTTCCTCAGGGTGTCATTCTATAACAATCGTGACAGGAGGACGCAGAAACTGCTATACACGGCGAAGATATACCTGAATTCTTCCGATTTGTACGGGCAGTACGTTGACAATGTGGCTAAAGAATCAGAGAACCCGCTGTCAGGGATTGGGATCGAGTTTGTCTGCACTCACAAATACGACTACGACCATTCTACGGAAGGTTTCTATCTGCATCTGTTCCCAAGTAACCTCAACACGGACGGAGAAGGAAAGATATACGCAAAATTCGAATTGAGCAATGCAAAATACGGCAAGACGATACCGCTCGTGCTGTTCAAGGACGGATTTAGGGAAGGGTACATAGTAACTGACTCAAGCGGCTCTTCCGTCGATATGCAGGCTCTATATGAGGATTTATATTCCGAAGTCATAATCAAGAAAAATGAAGGGCTCGGAAGATATGAGTGGGAGTTCTTAGAACCTGATAGTGAATACGGGTTTGTTGACTTCAACGTTGATGGGGATAACGCCCTGACGCTACATTTGGTTGAGCCGAGGGTTAACGGTTCGTATGGAAGCGGTACGAAAAGGCAGCAGCGTTCAAAAGATGCGTATGACGAAGGAGAATATGATCCTAGCTGTCAATCTGATACTCCATACTGTACGTCCGACGTTCCCGCTTGCCCTTCTGACGGCCCAAGCATTATAGACAGTTCAATTGACATGTTTTTTGGACTGTCCAGAAGCAAGCCGTATGGCAGCGATATTGTTGATAGGAACTATAATTCCGACAATGCAGGATACACTATCTACATCAACAACAAGAAATGTAATAGTGTGATAATGAAGTTCTCGAGGAGCCCTGAAAACTTGTATATGGGATACAAGTTTGATGGGTGGGGTTCATACGATGGTGTGTCATTCCATTCAACCCAAACGGTATGTGGCTCAACAAGAAATGTGGTTATAGCATTTTCAGAAAATAAAAGCGAGGATTTCCATTATTACTATATTGAGCTTCGTTCACCTAGCGGAGAAAGAGTCAAGACACTGACTGTCAGACAGTGGCCTATTTGGGGACAAATTGGACTTAGCACAAATCCTACGCGTGTTGATTACAAGCATAGCACGAAGCGTGTCATACTAACTAGTGGAACGGAGTACAGCCGTCTTTCAGTTACGAGTGCTAATGATGATTTCTTTACATATTCAGTTGATTTGCATGAAATCCAAACATGGAACGGTTTCAACAGATATGTTTATTACGTCAATTTGAATGTGTCCGAAAACGAAAGTGCAACTCAGAGAAGCGGTTGGGTAAAATTTGCAATCAATGACGAGAGATATGCTGTTTTGGATCTTATTCAGAGTGGGAACACGAACGCAGGATACAGTACCGACGTTGATGGATATACCTATACGATAGAAGCATCAATAACTCCTAGCTATATTCAGGAAATTAAGGAAGACAGGAAAACTGACTACCAAATTGTTGCGACATTGTATAAGAAGAACAATGCTACGGGCGTAAAGGAGCCTTCAAACGATTGGACAAAGTACGGCGTCGGGCTATATAAGTATTGCAATCCTTCCGTTTACAGCAGTTATGGCTATAGGCAAGTTACAATGCACGAAGACAGCAAGACTGATAGCAGTACAATAACTTATACGGAGAACGCTCCTGAACTAAAATATGTTGACTCCACAAATGGCTATTGTTTTGCTGCTATAGTAAACGGGCAAATCGTAACGTCCGGCACACTTAAAGTGAACTACTGTGACATGCTTTTGAAATATACGGCAGCATGTTACTTGTTCAATGAAAATGAGATTACTTTCAACAGTGAGACAAATTCGCTCACTTTCAATCTGTCAAAGTGCGTCTCAATGTCGCATAGCGAATATCTATCTGCCAATGGAAGTGATTATGACGTTACGTACAGGTATAGTCAGTCAATTGGCGGAAACTTTGGGCTTGAGCCGGGAACGTATTATGCTGTATATGGCACAATATATTCTTCCAACCACTATATAGAAGGCTCAATCAAGCTGTCATATCAAGGAAGGGAATTGTCAGTAAATGATGATACTAACACTCCTTGGAAATACGACGATTTGAATAATAGGGTAAATATAGTTGAGAATACAAGTACGCGTAGATACTTGGTTGGATATAGCGACTCAATGACGGTTGGAACGGAGTGGGTATGTATATCCGAGCCTATTGAACTCACAAGCGGAACGTTCAAACTAGATATATCCTATGTCGCTGATACTAGAAACAAGAAGGGAACATGTAATGGAAATCTATAAGAGAAAGGTGAACATATCGGATTTTTTTCCTGATAGTTACGGGCGACAGAAGATGTGGCTGATTAAGTTCATCATAGAGTCCAAGATTTATACGGTGGTGAACAGGGAAGGCACACTACGTCTTGTCAGCGCAAGAAAATATGATCAAGCATATAACGATGCGGAAACGTTTTCGGAAGTGCTTGACATAATGATTGGGTGGCTCTGTTCAGCACACGGGATATACGCTACCGAACAGGATGCACTTGCCGACATTGAAGAATGCGTTGACGGAATGGTGGTGTTTGTGAACGGCGACAGCAATGCGTTTTTCGAGCAGTACGAAACTATCGATGATGCTTGCAGCGTACTGAACTCAGATTCGGGCGAAACCGTTCAGTACATCGATATACCTGTTTACATTTCAGAAGATATTAAGGATATAGGCACATACGATGTCTATGAAGAAGATAAAGCAAAAGAAGAAGGATTAAATTGGGATGAAGAGAGTAAAATCACTGAAGAGAGTTGGGGCAGCATCGCTGATTACTGGTATTCGGCGTTCACGGAAAGCAAGCTCGCTACGCTTACCCGTCAAAAAAGGGAGTATGATTCGGAGGGAAACGTTATGCCGTATGTTGCTGTTGCGGGTGGAAAAGAGCTTCCATATAAGATAGGGGTTCCTTGTAACGCAAGATACGCCGATGAAACGGTGTTCTGCGACATTCTTACGGCGATAGCCTATTATGATGCTGATACGTTGGAAGAAATATCGGAAGCGAGAGGGAAAAATGCTTACGACGGTACAATGCCTGAAAACGGAATAATCGAGTTCGAGTATTATGTTGGGGCGAAGGTTGACACGAGCGGAACTTCTGGCGGCGTTATGTATTTGGAGAGAAGAGAGTATCACGTCGAAGATGACGAATACATAGTCGTTGGTGACGAAACCATTGACAAGCCAGATGATTACGAAGATGGCGTTCAGTATGCCATAATAACGATAGAAGGCGTAGGTTTCGAGCAGTATGACGACGGGCACCTGATAGCGAACGAAGCGTTTATCGGCGTGAACGATTCAAGGCAGAACCTGCAAGAAGTGTACGTTGACAGGGGAACTTCCGCTTCATACGAGGCATTCAATGTTCTCGGTGAGTCAAATACCATAGAAGACATTGAAAATTACAGGGATGATTGGTTCCGAATAAAGGGCAAAAACGATTGAGAAAATATTTATAGATAATAGGAAACGAATATGGCTAACGGTACTTACGGCATAAGGAAGCCGGCTAACATAACTTACAACGACATAGATATTTTTTATCATTACAGACCAACCAGAGGCACGGAAGCCCCCGGTTTCTCTGAGTTTAAGAATGATATAAAACCTGAGGAAGTATTTTCAAACTGCTATGCTTCCGGTATGCCCGTTTCCGGGCTGTATAACCTAAGGCTTCCGCTCGAGCATTTCGGAAAGAAAGGCATATACACGATATACATAGTGCCAAAGGAAATTGAGACAACTATCGTTGATGTGAGCACCCTTACGGGAAATTACACGAACATCAGGGGTATCGTCCTCGATTCTAATTCAGTCGGCATAGGCGGAAACGGCGAACTTGTGGGATACCGTGTCGAATATTATGATGGAAGTGCAAAGACGGGAGATTACCGCATTATCACGTCAAACAACAAGTGCGAGCCCGTTTCTCAGAACACTGCAGGAAGCGCTATGCAGAAATCAGTCAGGTACAGGTTCAACGACAGCAGCAACCTGATATTCTGCACCGTAACTCCTTCTACTGCACCGTCGTTCAAGTCAGGAAGTCTGCCGAACATAGGTTCCACCGGCCAGATGGTTCACCTTGTCAATACGAAGTTCAATCCTATCCTTCTCGAAGTGGAAATGGTAACTCACGATGCTGACACCATTTCAATTATGCTTGAAGGCTCTCAGGTAAGGAACCTCGACGAAGGCATAATCACGACGTTCGACGAGGACGGAAACATTTACCATCAGGCTGTTTACGGCAATATTACGGAGCCGAACAGCGGATTGCACGAGGACTTCAAGATAAAGTACAGCGGAAACCTCATTATCAGGAAAGAAGAGGACAAACTCAACGAAATCAAGGAAGCAATAAATGGGCAGACGATATAAAATAAGCCACAGCAACTACACAGTAAAGAAACGCCATCAACTTTTGTCTGACGGCGTTGTTTACGAGCGTGACTTCATGACAACCACCAACTTAGGAGGGCGGGATAGCAGATCCATACCTCTTGGAGAGGGTAACTTCCGAATGATACACAGGCATACGGAGAACGTAAGGAAGTTCCCGCATGCCGGTTCTTGGTTGACTTGCGGAGAAAGCGGGAATACCGTATGGACTTCCGCTTCCTGCGACATGAAAACGGGCGTTACGGAGGAAACCCAAATCAAGAAAAAGCCGAATTACGGTTCAATGCTCGATTTTGCCTATTATGGCAGTTGCGTTGAACTTGTGAAGTCAACGATCAAGAAGATAATACAGGAATTTCCGGGTGAAATCGTCGTAAACGAAACCGCTACGTACAGAATTGGCAACACGGATTATCTCGCTATGGAAAATCCGTTCTTAATTGACATTTTCGACGACGAAGACGGAGTAGGCATAAAGGATTTCCACGAAAACTACGACAAATACTCGTTGGTTACCGAGGGCGGTGCTTCTTACCCTGTTACGAACGTAACCGTTACGTATGGAAATGCGTGTGTTCACGGAGATAGCGGTGCCACGGTGGTAATATCTTCCGGCAACAGGAGCATTACGTTGTACAAGATATTGTATGACGACCAGCTGCTGACTTTCAGGGAAAAGACGGGCGCAAACTATATGATACGCCCGAACGACGAGTCGGTTAAGGAGTTGTTTGACAATCTCGACGACTTCGGGAAACTGCTTCTGAACAGGGGAAGCGAGCCGAAGTATACGGCTGTAATAGACTACCCGCATGAGACTGAAAGGGGCGTTAAAACATACAAGCGTTCGTTCACGTGGCCAATGGACGGCGATTGGAACCTTGATGTTCGCAGCATAGCGTATGAAAATTATGTTCAGGAACTCCTTTCAATAGCCGAATTTTACGATAACGGCTATACGAACAATCTTTGGAGAATGCTGACGCACGATTCAATAAAGGCTATGGATCTTGCGTTCACCAATCCAATGAAAGACGAGGATACGGAGGACTATAACGACGGAACCACGAGGCTTGAAGGGTTGCTTTGGGCATACGGAAGGCAGTTCGACGAGTTGAAGCGTGCTATTGACAACATAAAGGCGACATCGAACGTAACTTATGACGAAAACGGTAATCTGCCCGATTATTTCCTTTCCGATTCATTGGAACTGTCCGGTTGGGAGGTTTACAACGCAGATAAGGGAATCGAAGGCGAGTCTATCACCCTAAAATGGGGCAACGTCGGTGACAATGTTGGCGTATCGAAAGAATACACTTCAGAGGACGCTAACAACACGTTCTTGAGAATGCTGAAACTGAATTCAAAAGATATTTTGAAGAAGAAAGGCACGAGGGACGGAATAGTGTCTATTCTCGGGCTGTTCGGTATGAAAGAAGGGGTAGATTTCGAGATGCATGAGGAAATCGCCCTTGTTTCAAGCCAGATAGAGTCAGTCGGCCTGGACGAAGAATTTGAAATGGCGAGACTCAACTCGCTCAAAATGAGTTACCCTACTTCAGTGGAGGAATTGGCCATCAACCCGTTTGAAGGGATTCCTTTCACCTACGTAGAGACAGACAGCAAGAAATATATCGTTCCCTGGTTCGAACATGGTGTCAACTATGACGGCGACACCTATTTCCAAATGAAAGGCGGATGGGAGAAATCAGCCAACATCAGCAGTGAGGTGGGAAATTACAAGGAAACCCTGAATTATCTGTCAGTTGTTCCGAACCAGGCGGCAATGCTTTCGTTGCCTAAGACAAAGGCTTACAAAGGTGCAATATGCTATGTTGAGAATATTGGTGACTCTGGGGCGACGGAATACGAGCACTATTTCACGCTTGTAGACGAGGAACATTACGATAGCATTTATTCTTGGAGGAGTTCTACGGAAGCAGAGGTGGATTACATAAATTCCGTAGTAAACGACTACAAGGCGAACAATCCTCACGTTGGTTTCGGAAGTTATGACGGCGGAAAGGAGTTTATTGAACGCATCAAGGTTCCTTTCTCCTACCATGTCAGTGCGAATACCGAGGACAATCCGATGTTCAGCGACGCCGCGTATGATTGCAGTGGAAACTATGACGAAGGCTTCTTGACAACCAAGGTTGATGTCGACGAGCATATAATCGACGATAAGAAGGTATGGTTCTTCGGAAATTCGTTTAACGCAAGCGGAAACGAGGGTGTTGAGAAATTCATTACCGGGCAAACCATTTTCGATTTCGAGGCAGAAACAGATAGCAATGATGCTACTGAGGCTGCGGCGAATTCCGTCATAAATACCAAGGTAATAAACTTCGTATTTTACTGCCCGGTGCAGTTTATACCCGACTTCAAAAAGTATTTAGAGGATGTAGTTCTTCCGTATATGAAGCAGGTGCTTCCGTCTACGGCGATATGGGGTTATGAGGTTAGAGCAAAGGATACCGTTTCGGTAAATACGTTGGATGAGGCACCTAACCTTATAGCGATACAGGCAGATGCTCTCGCATACTACGATGACTCAAATCAGGGAGACGACTTCATATTCAACTATAGCGACTCTCACAACATAAATTAAAGAAGAATAAAAGAACATAAACAATGGCAAAAGTAATCAGTTGGCAAATAGCAGGTAAATTTGTCTATATTACGCCACAGCACGGCAGTTACATACTTGATAGCCAAATTAGCGAGTCAGAGAGAACGGCTCTAAAGAATGAGGCAAAGAATTGGAACCTTCAGGCATATACCACGAGGTTCCAAAGCATGTATCAGGCCGTCGAAAATATGTGGGGAACCACGGATCTGAACCCGAATGCAAGTTTCTATTACAACGCACTTCAGGGCGAGGGTGTCTATATGATAGGCGGCGCCGATGGCGTAAACACTGCTGATTACGGGAAACCGTTCTATAATCTCATTATCGAGAACAACAACACGTCAGTTGGTCTTGGTGGAGATTACGTGCTCGACAAAAGAACGGATCTTTACACAAAGATATACCTCGAAAGAAACGGTGCGTTCTTCGCACCGCCTGCCAGCGATATTAGCATTGTTGACGAAGTGGGTACCACAACTTCGTTCAGCACAGAGACTGTAAGTGAGAACGGGATTGCAAAGGCACAAATCAAACTTACTATACCCGCAAACACTCAGTTCGACGAGGATTATCCAATCAAGGAATACACGATTACCGTAGTAAAGGGTGATTCATACACAGGAAAAACCGTGTTCACGGTTGTAGGTGTCAAGGACGGTGAGGAAGGTGCCTCATACGACCTTGTTGTTAAACCCAGACAGATAAAGGTTACCGCAGACGGCGACGTAAGCAACGAAGCGGTTACTTGCTCAGCCGTCAGGAACGGAATTGAGGTGATAAACAGCAATGGGACGAAACTCGTTGACGAACTCAATCTGCAAATCAGGTATGATTTCGGTACGATAACGGACGATGTTGATGATATCAGCAACGTTTATCGTGGCGGTATTTCATATCAGGATATTGCTGAAAACGGCGACCAGGTTAACTTCTACCTTATCTTTAATGGACGCTATCTCGTGGATTCCGACTCCTGCACCATTTCAAGGGACGGTAAGGACAATGGCACGTTGAAACTCGAACTCGATAACGAAATGGACGGTATATCAGTTGGTTCCGATACTAAGTTGGATATCAGCGAGCCCGTCACTTCAAGTACCGGTTTTGTCCTTTATAGCGGCGGAACCGAACTCGAGATATTGAACAGCGGTCAGAACAAGGTAAAGGTTGAAAACCTTGGGCAGAACGCCAGCTGGGCAGTTTATGGAAACGAAAACAACACGGGCACTGTTGAAGGCAAAAAGAAGGGTTGGATTAAGTTCACACTCAACAATCAGTTCGATTTCGGCGAAGACTACAAGGATTCTGTAAAAATAACTGTGTGGGGACAGAATGAGCACGGTGAAATCGCTTCCGCTACCACTAACTACCTCATAATGGGTATCCGTGGTGGAAAGGATGGCGAAGTGTTCAAGATTATCCCTAATTTGGACGTTATCCTATGCGATCCGAACAACGCAGATACTCCGTATGTCGGTTCAGAGACGCATCTTACCGCAGAGGCATACATCGGAACAGAGAGAATTGAAAATGCTGAGATAACGTATTCATTGGACGTAACCTACGGAAACGCATACACCCAGACGGCACACTTGCCTGCCGCAGGTTTGGCTATTGCTGATTTGATTACAGGTGCGTCGTATGTCGCATTGTATCTTTGGACGGGAGATACTGCAAATCCGGGGAGAAGGATTCTCGTTGATAGGGAAACAGTTCCTATTATGTGGCAGGGTGCAGACGGCTCAGCCGCATGGGTAGAACTCGGAAATGAGATTGACGCCGTGTCTGTTGGTTGGGACACTGATTTGGATCTTGATGAGGAACTGACATCCGTTACTGTTGGTACCACGGTAAGGGTAATAAGCGGTGACACACCTATAACGATACAGAACATCAAGATTCTTGCACCGGCCGGCGACGAGGACACATGGGCTAGCACTACTAT
>JAEEGL011567838.1_pt1 | contig 11513 bp, 15 predicted proteins | sample 9134231 | NCBI WGS metagenome assembly JAEEGL01 (sample SAMN16246548, study PRJNA631951) | gut metagenome | biome: gut microbiome; feature: rumen; material: fiber-attached | host: Bos | place: Iran: Karaj | collected 2018-10 | reverse complement strand
CGACAGGACACCGCACACCGTACCTATAATTAACACGGTCTGGTTATCGGTAGTTATGCCCGCGATACTCGTAGCTATACTAGCCAGAAACGCCGCAACACATACCCAAAATTTACGACTTGTAAGTTTTTCCATCTTAGCCCTCCTTATCTCTGTGGGTTTCAATCCACGCGGTTAAAAGTAACTCAATAGCGCCGCCGCCTAACCCGTATTGTATTAGGGTCTCAGGCACGCTATCTTTAACCCAATAAGTCACCCAAGCAAGGGCGACAAAAACAACCCAATAGATTAAGACGCCCCTAACGATAATATCTATCTTTTTTCGCTTGGGTTTATTCCGTTCTATTAGCTTTTGTTGTAGCCGCTTTAGATCGTCCATATTTACCTCTTGCTTAGAAAAGTGTGTAAATCTTCTTTGGCTTTCTCAAGATCCTTTGAAATGGGCTTATTTTCAGTAATGCAATATTGAATTTCAAACTCGATCAAAGCAAGCAATGACCGCAACAAAACTTCGTTCGTGTTTTCCTGTTCTCTAAAACGATCATTGCCAAGATAAAGCGAGGACTCGACTTTACTTATCCTGATTTCGTGTTCTTCAACCTTGCTTGAAAGGGTTTTAAACGGCGTATCGCTTTTATCTTTTAAGCCTGTGTATTTATCTATGATGTTTAGAATGGTTAAGATTGCCCCCAAAAGGCCTATAATAAATGCGATGATCTGCCCGGTTGTAAATACCATTTCACCCCTCCAAATAAAAGAGCTATTACCTTTAACAGTAATAGCCCCTAAAAATGTAATTATTTTTCCGTTTTCGGTTGTTTTTCTGCACGAACGTAAAAAATATCGTTCAGATTTGCGATTATTTTTGGTTCGTAAAATCAAACACACGCGTGCGTTTATCGTGCGTTTTGTGTGTGATTACTTGTTCGTAAAATCTAATCTTTTGCGAACTAACTAAAATTCCTTTTGCTTAGAATCATAACAACAAATCTAACAAAAGCTAATTTTGCTTAGACTCTAATCTTTTGCGGACTAACTCTCAGCCCAGCCGTAAACACCTGGCTCGTAAACATTAGCATCAATGTCTGATACCCAATGCTTGTCATTGTGTGATACCTTGTCACCCTTTGCGTAAGCATCATGCGCTCCTGTTGGCTGTTTCCACTCAGGCCATTCAATAGATGGGTCTGCGATATTTACCCACAAGGAAACTGCAACATCCGGCGCCCAGTCTGATTGTGAAGTGTGGCTCTGAATACATCTGTATAACTCTCCGCTATACGCCACCTTCTCTCCGGCAAAGTATTCATAGCCATCCGGATTCCACTCGGGGAACATATTGTCTATTGCTATATCTAGCTTTTCTGAGAGCTGTTGCGTACTTGCAATCACGCTTTCATAAACCTCTGTGGGGAGTGCGTATTCATCCCACTGATATAAGCCTTCGCCTACATCCTTTATATTCTTGGCAACTACTGTTAATTCGCCTCTTGTAGAAATTTCAAGCGGCTTGTAATCGCCTTGACAGCTTTGCCATGCGCTTGTCATACCTTCCCATCCTCCTTTTCATATATTGGATATTGACGTATCTTGCAAATCTCTCAGTAAATACATTGTAAGTATTCGTCTGGGAGAACCATCCAAGGTAAGATAAAATCTGCCTTATCGCGTAGATTGTTGGCTTTATCCCTGATAACCTCTTAGCTTTCCGGCAAGCCTTATACAAAATGCTTCTCCGCAAGGTTATTTTATATCGGTAAAATCGAAACCCCATAAAGTCAAGAAACCTCGCTTTCAACGGAAACACTTGCCAGTTGTCTTTTAATTCAAGGCCAAGCTCGTCTCTTAGATATCTTTCAATCTCTTTTCTCATTCTATGGAGTTTTCTTTTGTTTGACCCAAACACAACCATATCGTCCATATAGCGCATATAATAAACCGCGCCAAGGTCTTCTTTGATGTAATGGTCTAGCCCTGTTAAATACCAATTAGCGAACCACTGTGATGTATAAAACCCAAGTGGCAAGCCTGTGGCATTTACATTCACAATCTCTAATAAGACATTTAAGAATTTCTCGTCATGTATCTGCTCTGTTAGTCTCCGTACAACAATATCATGCGGTACTGTATCGAAATACTTCTTGATATCCATTTTCAAACAATACCGCGTATTCTTAGGATCATGTGCTATCCACTTCTTGATCTGTTTCATTCCCATTACCCCGCCTCTGTTCGGGATAGAACCATAAGAATGTTCGTACATGGACTTCATAATAATGGGCTTTAGTACATTCACGATCATGTGATGTATTATCTGCTCTCTAAAAGTCGGTACAATGATCGTCCTTTTCTTCCTCTGGATGCCATCATAAATCTGTATCGGTGTGTGATAATCGTTACGGTAGTTTGTTGTTTGTTTCCTTATCCAGTCAATATATTTCTCCGGATTGTCGTGTAAATCTCTGAATTTCTTGCGGTTTAGTTTGTGCTTGCAAGCGTTTTTAATAGCAAGTTTTATGTTTTCATCTGAGATAAATTTCTCATATAAGTGATTATATGATTTCATTTCTTAACCTCTCGCCCATTTTCGACTAGCTACTCACAGGCGCTTGCTACGAGTTTATTTTCACCAAGAGGTGAGGAAGATAGAGGACATTTGATTATTGCTCTGATAATTGGTTAAGTAAGCGCGTACCCATTGTTCCAGTTGGAATTAGACAACGTGTTGTTCAAATTCAACGTAAACGTACCGTAAGTCGAACTGTTGTTGCAGTTGCCACCTACATGCGTACTGTCGTACTCTATCCCCCTATATTTAAGGGAGATAGCTCTCCCCTCTTTGCTTCGCAAATTCACCCTACTGCGCAAGTGGTTTTAAAGAAAGCGCGCACCCAAAGTTCCAGGCGGAACTAGACAACGCGGTGCCCAAATTCAACGCAAACGCACCGCAAGCCGAACCGGAGCTGCAGCCGCCACCCACAAGCGCATACTTGACGCCTGTAGAAGACCAGCAAGCATCTGAGTAGTATGTGCCATTTGCACCACCAAAGGCACTTGCTACCAAAGCGCCATTTGAAAGCGCACTCTCTTTCATTATGTAGCTGCTTGAAAGATTAGTTGCTATGTTCTTACCAGCGTTCAAGTAATTGCTTGGAGCGTTATCGTCTTCTCTGTAACCAGCCGCGCTAGAACCGTCTGCGGTTCCATAAGTGAGCTTATAAAGCTGCGCGCCACTGTTCAAGATAAGACCCGCCATTCTTCGCCAACAGTTAGCAAACCAGTTCTCCATGCCAAATACCTTGCAGACTGCATTGCTCTGTTTACCGTAGAACATACCTTTTGTATTGCCCTGCCCTGTTGAAAGCAGATTGCTTGCGGAAGAACCACCTGTATAGTTGCCATAGCCGATAACGTCTGAGTTTGTGGACTTGATTACCAGAATCATAAGGAGATTGATTAGTATTCTGTCCGCAAACACATCAATGTACCAAGCATATGTCTCACTATTCTTATTGTTTGCTTTTGCCTGTGTAATCTGAGTTGCACCAGCAGTTGTGTTATTCGGAGTTTTGCCACTCAATGACCTTAATACGTTACTTACAGTTGAGCCGTTGTAAATTGACGTATAGAAGTGATCGCCAAGGTTATTGTTTGCATCATAGAAACTCCAAGCGTGGAAATCGTTATCAAGCTGTTTATCCGCTATGTAGCAAGTATATGTGGCATCATCTGTCTCAGGCACAAGTTTGTACCATATCTTCTTGCCATTTCTGCCCCACTCCATCATAGCGTTATAGCCATCAGTTGCGCCTGTGAGTTCGCTTGATACATCATTGCCCTCCTCATCAAGCGACAAATTGTCTGGATTGAGATAAATCTTCTCGCTGTAGTCTTGTTTGATTAGAACAGGCTTTGGCATGAAAAACTCTTCACCCGTCCAGCTGCCCCAAATCCATGTATCAGTTGTAAAGTTCATGTAACCAGGGTCAAAGTCGTAGTTTTCTACATTGTCTCCATTGTACTGAACCTTATAACTTACATTGCCTGTTGACTTGGTAGCATCTACCCTGAAACCATAAACGGTATAGAAGTTGAGCTTTATGTCATATCTTGAATATGTTTTTACAGTGTAAATAGTCTCGGCTGTCTCTAAGCCATCAGTTGAAGTGATAGTCAAAGCGCCTATTGAAGTAACTCCAACAACCTCTGCCACTCCGGTATTATCAAATTTGCCTTGCCATACAAGTATTCCGTCTGTAATACTTACTGTCTTTCCATAAAGCTCTGTTTCATCTGTTCTTATAACAAACAGTGATCCAGCTCCGCCACCAAAATTGGCATCAGCTTTGCTTATCTTCTTCATTGCCTGTGCGGAAGTATCATAAAATGGGATGTAGTCGGCATCATCAATAGCTGTTTCTGCACTGTCGTTCTTTGAATAGTAGTTCGTTAAAGCATTATTAAGCGACTCAATTACAGGCGCAACGTTATCTAAGTTGCTAATCGTTGACGTGTCAACGTCAAACGTCGCAAGGTTGATCTCATATACGCCGTTGATAATGTTTATATCTGAATCTTGCACACATGGCGTTAAACTTTCTGCCGTTTCAACCATGAACGCGATCGGCTCGTCAACGTCGCCCAAATCCATGTGAATGTAAACACGGCCTAATAAAGTGCCTGATGGGGTAAGCGCTACCGGGATGTCCGTTTCTTCAATGGTGAATTTTCTACCGCCTAAAGCACCATGCCCCGCTGCGATGTGTAGCGTGTTTGCGCTTGCCAGCGTTACCGTACCGCCATAAATCAGGCCGCTGCCCAACAATGCCGCCTCATAGATTAAGGCGTCGTCTTGTGGTGTTACCGTCTGCCCCGCAAACGTAACTAACGAAATGCCCATTATGTTCGTCCTCCTTTTAATATCTTAGTTAGGTCAAGCCTAATTGTGCCAAAAGTAAGTTTTGTTACGTCGCTACGTTCCACGCCCGTAAGTATTGACGCATACGACGCCCCGTTTGTGGTAACTCTTACAAGCTGCCCCAGCGTTAAGGTGTCAGGCATTACAAGGGCGTCCTCATTCTGCACCGTTAATTCTATTAGATTAGAGTAAGAATCAACGTCGAATTGCTTATCAGCCGCCGCTTGTGCCACATCTGCGAAAGTCTCACCCGCTGCCACCGCTACCGATGTGATTTCGTAAATAACCGGGATGATCCTATCGTCGTCGGTAGTGTCGTAAGTACCGTCCGGGTGCTTATAATAAATCGTATTTGTTACCAAATCGGCCTGATCGTAAATGATAAGCTTATTCATATCTTGCGTTGACTCATTTATGATCACGGACTTTTTAATAATGTTTGGTAAGTCTGCCTCGATAAAAAATTCATTTTGAGACTTAACGCCTATACTGATCACTATTTTTTTATTGTATATATCAGGCTCAGCATAAAGCCCGACTCTATACTTAGTTAGTGAACGGCGTATTATTGAACTCATAAAGTTTATAATCGCCGTGTTGAGGTTTTTTTGGTCTGAGGTTATATGAAAGCCCCAGCCGCTTGTGTTTGAGATCGTCTGAACCTCTAACCCGTATATGTTTTGTTCTGAATCTGAGTTGTTTATCCAATAGGCCGTTATATAGTCCGCGATCATCTGCTCCAACGTTGTAGCCGAGCCCTGCAAAGTCGTGTCAAATAGAATACTTCTATCAAACAACGATATGAACGGCTTAAACTTGATTTCTGAAAAGCCCTGCTCAGCCTCATTGACCGCAATAGCTGAAATATAACCGAAATAACTATCAACGTTGTTTTTAATGCGTATATAATCGCCGTTTTTGACGTTCTCATTAAAGGCAATCAATACACTGTTTTCCATCGTTGACAAATAATCATAGTTATAATCAATCGCGCCAATGTTATAATGCTGAATCAAATTAAATTCTTGATCAAAGATTTCAACGTTAAATGGTTGCATATTCTATCTGCGCCTCAATGCCCACATTAAGCTTGTTTGTGTTATCTGCCTGCACCGCTACGGTATTACGTCCCTTGCCTAATCTGATAAACCTATCCGTTGAAAAATCGCTTTGTTGGTACATATCAGATATTTCATTGCCCAGCATATCAAATTGTTTTATAGAGTACGGGATCGTTGTCGTGTCGATGATAAGCTTGTGATTAGGTAATACATTTCCGTTTATCTTGCCGCTGGTTTGGAGGACGTTATTTAAGTAATGTCTCCATGATGGGTTACTAGCCGGGCCATAGATGATAAGCTTTGCGGGTGAGCTTTGGTAAGAGTCCGAATCAATCGAAACCGTGTTTACAACTGCCGACGAATACTGATAGTCAAAAGTGTAGTCGTAAACCTTGCCGCCTTGCACCTGACCGTCGTTATACTGTGAAATCACTTTGTACCACGGCGTTTGTGCTGAAAATTCCAACGTGATCTCCAAAGCGTCACCGAGCCCGTCCGATCTATCTATCTTGGTAACAATCCCGTTGCGGTAATATGTACCGTGTCCGGGGTTGTAAACCATTCTTATCGGCTCATTTTGGCAAAACTGAGCAAATGCAAAATATTTGCTTTCCGCGCCCGGTTGCCAAAACTTAATTGTGCCCTTTATCTTACCCTGCGCCGTGTATTTCTCTAAAAGCGCGTATCTGTCCTCTATTCTTTGGAATTTTGACGTTTGGGTAAACCCAAGCCCATCGATCCCGTAAAAGAATAAATCATACTTTGCGGTGATGTCGTAAGTATTGCCATCTTTATCAATTAGCGTAAATGTTCTCATGTTAAAGCCCATCCTAATTGTCTGTTGATACCGTTATAAAGCTGCTGAATGTCAACGCCCTGCTTTTCTGCAATTTCGGGTAAGTACGTGCTAAGCATTGCAAGAAGTAAGTCCATCTTATTGTCCTGCTCAGCTTGGGCAAAATCATACTCAGGGTTTAGATTAAACGCGCTTGCAGTTGCCACGTTTACGCTATCAACTGCGTTTTCTATCATGCCCTTATTCTCTAAGATACCCTGTGCTAGTCCGGCGTCGAGCATTTCACCGCCATAAGCCATTAGCTTAGATGGTGAGTGCATATCAAAGAAACTCTTTACGGACTCCCAAATAGCACTTGCCGCCGATTTAGCCGCGTCAACAACTGAGCTAACCGCGCTTAAAATACCGTTCTTAACGCCCTCTAAGATATTTCTACCAATACTAGGCCAATCATAACCGCCAAACGCGTTTACTATTGCCTGTATGATCTGTGGGATTGACGCCACAAGTGTAGGGATAGCCTGCAACAAGCCAGCGATCAATTTACCCAAAATTGTAATACCTTGAGCCAATATAGTCGGTAAATTCTGCGCTATCGTAGCAACAAAGCTTGCAATCACTTGCACTACGCTTGCCACGATCTGAGGTAAATTAGAAATAATACCATTTACCAAGTTTAAAATCAGCTCAGCGCCCTTTTGCAAAATCATAGGGAAATTCTGCATTGCAAAGTTGGCAAATGTTGTGATCGTCTCACCCGCTATTGTGATTATCTGAGGTAGTGCGCTATAAATACCGTTGTAAAGGTTCGTTATAATCTCAATACCCTTATCAAGCAATCCGGGTAAGCCGTTTGTTATGGAATTAAGCACCGAATCAATAATATTAGTATCACTGCCAAATATTTCACCCGCTGCTAAGTCCATAGAATCTTTTATTGAATTGATTAAGTCCGTGCCCACTTGCACCCAATCAGTATTGATTAGAGCTGAGCCCAGCGCCTTAACCAAAGCAAAAGCCGCCTCGATTAAGTAAGGTGCAACCTCTATGATTGCATTAGCAAGCTGCACAACAAAGTCCAGCGCAAACTTTACTATTTGATCTGCGTTATTTGATACCATGTTTAAGCTTTGTATTAAAGCCGAGCCAACGCCACTAAGCAACGTCGGTAAGCCCTCAAATACGTTTGCAATCATAGGTATTAAGTTATTAGTCAAAAATACCTGAGCATTTCCAACTAAAACATTTAACGGTTGTTCTATACTTTCACCAAGCGCCAAATTAGCCAAAAGATTTTCTGCTGCTGCTTTCATTGCGCCCATTGAGCCCGTAAAAGTGGTGCTTGCCTCATCTGCCGCAACGCCTGTTAAGCCCAAATCATCTTGAATGACGTGGATCGCCTGATATACGTCGCCAAGATTTGAAATGTCATACTTAACGCCGCTTAATTTCTCAGCGTCCGCCAAGAGCCTTTGCATTTCTGTTTTTGTGCCACCATAACCCAGCTTTAAGTTATCAAGCATAGTATAGTTTTGCTTTGCAAAGCCCTGATAAGCATTTTGTATTGAGCTTATATCTGTGCCCATCTTGGCGCTATTATCAGCCATATCTAAGATCGCGGTGTTGGCCGCCTCAACTGCCTTAACAGTATCGCCGCCGTAAGCCTGTTTTAGTGACGCGCCAAAACTAACGGCCTGCTCAGCATAAGAGTTTGCCGATATGCCCGCCTGCGCCGCCGTTGTAGCGTATTCTTTAGCCGCTGCGCTTGCCTCGCCGTATATGGTATCAAGTCCACCAAAAGACTGTTGTAATGCGCCGCCCGCGTCGAGGGTTGCTTTTAAAGCCGTACCCAGCCCCGCTGCTGCTATTACACCTTTGATTGCGCCGACTATGTTTAACCCCGCCGACTTGCCCGCGCTTGTGGCCTCACCGCCGATTGCGTTAGATATAGAGCCGCTAATACCTTTTGCCGATGGCATGATTTGTACATAGGCATTACCTAATTCAATCGCCATTCACGCGCCTCCATTCTTCTAAAAACTCTTTGCCACTCTTAAAGAGTCGCAAATCATCTTTTTTGTCGTTTTGTAATGCCTCAACCATTGACTTAGGCTTATTCCTGCCCGTTTTAGCGTCTTTGGTCTTGGCGTAAACGTTCCATGCGGTATTATCCGCGATATGTGCCAAAATAAGCGTTTTAAGGCTTGTTTTTAGCCCCATAACCTTTAACATAATACGTGAATCCTCCCGTAAGCCCGCCGCAAGTGTAGCGGCCAGCTCAACCGGGAGGGTCATGTAATTTAAGATGTGATAAGTTTCCGCAAAATCACAAGTAAGGGCGTCCTCGTCAAGTGCAATCATGCTTGCGAGGGCAATGATTTTTTTAGCTGGTCGCCCATCATTTCAGTTATAAATTTAAACTCATCTATAACTGCGTCCGTGTCTGCCACGCCGTTCACCTCTGCAATGTGAGCCAAAAATGCGTTTTTCTGATCACCCAAAACAAGTGTGATCAAGTCGTCCAGCATTACGATAACTTTCATTTCATCGGTTTCTTTTGCGAGTCTTGCACTCTGTGTAACATAGTCCCAGCTTTTCAAAGCCTTTTCGTTTACATCGCACTTAAAGCCACTCTTAGTTGTAATTTTCATCACTTATCCCCCTTGTTTAATTAAGCTGATTTGATGTACTCATAGTGTGTATTTCCTGATGAATCAGGCATACAAGTTACTGTTGTCTCATAGCCAACAACGTCACCGTCTGCATAGGTGATGTCGCCAAGCTCTGAAATCTTGCAATCAGGAATAACAATTCTCTTAGCGGTGTTGTTCCTGAGGATCATGTTGATTACAAGTGAGCACTCACCAACTTCTGCGTTGTTTACGTTGATAGTAAGCCCGGTTGCAAGAGCGCCGCTCACGTTATTAGCACCAAAGACGAATTTAAGAACGTCCTCGTTAAGTACTTCGATGAGGGTAAATCCAAAAGTATCGTCTTTTGATGTCTGAATGTTAAGAACGGTGTCACCGCCCCAAGCCTTGATGTCTGTTGAGTCAATGCTTGTGCTATTTGTGAGTCCGTCCTCTGAGCAATAACCCAAGCACTTGAAAGCTACGTCAAGTGATGTTGAGGTGTCTGTTGGGAGTGTAGTTCCCACAGGAGCCGCCCAAATTGCCCCAGCGATCGCGGGCTTTCCAGCGGTTACGTTACTTACTGTATTTGCCATAATTAGCCTCCTTAATAGTGTTTAATATCAAAAACGGCTTGGTATCTATAAAGCCCCGACGCTGAATCAGTAAAGTTATAGTCACTGTTAAGGTCAACCCTTATGATCGCGGGTTCATCTATCAGCCCGTATAACATTAAGCTTTTAAGCGTCTCATTCATTACCGCCGCCTCATATAAAGAATTTTTTGAACAACTCTTTATTGCTACGGTTGAGGTCTTTATATGATTAACCTGAGCGCTCCCGGTTTTCTCAATAACAAAAAATGTTGGGGGATAAGTTTTTGGTATTTCCGTATAAACGGGCTCGCTCAGGTCATCAACTAAAAAGTCTCTGATTATTTTTTCAATCATCTTTTACCCCCTTAACGATTTAAGGATCGTGTTATTGTTTAGGTTCTCTTTTCGTGCCTTAAAGGTTACGGCCGCAACTTCCGCGTTTACACGGTTTTCACCTACAAACGTGTTCATTTCATACCCAGCACCAAGCCGCCCAACTGCGCCGCTTGCGTATTTTGCGCAAACTGCCTGCATTTGACTTGAACGCATTAGCTCGCGCACGCCTGCATGGTTTAATTGAAATTTTACTTTAGCCATACCGTTCTACCTTTACATTAAAGCCCCATCTTAAAGGGATATTCTCTTGAATCCCCGTTTGTGGGTAGCCTATCGTCTTAAAGCGTTCGCCCCAAATAATAACAACCGCGTCCGTCCAATTATGAGTATCGCCTTTAGGTATTCCCAAAACGTACTCAATCTTTTTACCGTAAAGCTGCACGGTGTTTGTTACGTCGTCGGTTGTGGGTTGCCCGATTAAAACGTCTTTAACTTCTATCAGCTCCTCGCTGGTTATAGGATTGCCAAAAGGGTCTGTGCCCGTTGTGGTCTCGCTAACTAAGTAAACACTCGCGCCTTTCATACTCAGCCCTCCATATCTTCTAGGGGTGAATGTGACCCGATCTTATTACCATAGCCAAGCATTTGCTTTTCAAGTTTAGCGAGGTAAAGCTCACCCGCTGAACCATTTGAGCCCATCGTCCAACTCTGAGAGTAACCAAGGCCGCTCATGCTGCCCTGTGTAGCCCCCATCGGTACGCCTGAGCTTTCGCCATCGCCCAGCGATCTGCTAACCATACGACACGAAACTATTTTCTTAACGTCGGCCGCTGCGCTTGCGTTGAATGTATCAATGATCACTGCGGCGTCGTCTAATAAAGTGGCGCAAATTGTCTGCTCATCTTGTGACAACGTTCTTGTCATTCTAGCCTGCACGTCTGCTACTGTCGCGTATGCCATTTACACCACCTCACTTTTTTCTTCTTCCCCTTGGCTTTTTAGGTTTTTCTGCTGGTTCTTCCGTTGGTTCTTCCGCTGGTTCTTCCGCCTTTTCCACGGTTTTTATGGGTTCATCGCATTTGATGGGGGCGAGCTTGTGACCCGCCCTCAAATATTCTTCTTTGCGTTCGTCCGCAACCCACATACTTCCCCCGGTTGTGGCGTTTATGAATTTGAT
>JAEEGL010974436.1_pt1 | contig 11513 bp, 12 predicted proteins | sample 9134231 | NCBI WGS metagenome assembly JAEEGL01 (sample SAMN16246548, study PRJNA631951) | gut metagenome | biome: gut microbiome; feature: rumen; material: fiber-attached | host: Bos | place: Iran: Karaj | collected 2018-10 | reverse complement strand
GAAGGAAATAAAACGTTGTATCGCTTGATATTTGACAAGGGTGAATGGTTTTTGATGCAGCTTCCGATAGCACTCGCAGAATAAGATTGCATGTGACAGCGTGACAGAAGTGACAAAACTCCGAAAAGGGAATAATGTCACTTCTGTCACTTGCTTTATAGGTGAAATGCTCTTTTTGTTTTGTTCAGCGTGGAATTGGAAGATAACAACCCTGAACTTGTATTGTCCGGTTAAGGAGTATTCTCACCCGTTGCTGTAGAGGAATAATCCGGTGCTTCGTCTATATATGCATAAGCGACTAATGAGCCGTCGGGTTTTATGTCATACATTCTGCTGACATCCTCTAGAGGACTGCTGTTCCAGGTCATATTACGGCATTCGTTGAAGGTCAGAGCCGGGCTTGGGACATCATGGATATTGCAGTTACGAAAACCGATGCCGTCCGTCTGAAAGAAGGCAGCTGCACCCCGGCTGCAGTCATTAATCTCCGTATCAATTACGCTGATTATGTTACACTGAAAAGTCTGCAAGCCTAGTACTCCACAGCCATACAGGCGGCAGCCGCCAATGGTTACTGCGTCGCAGTTTTGCAGATTCAGGACGCTGCCGGAGCAGGTACCCGGTTCTTCCGTGTGGCCAAGGGTTAAGTTGACAAGCCTGAGATAGCTGCAATTGCTGAAGTTAAGGACGTTTGCAAAGCGCGGGATTGCAGTGATAGTTGTGGCTCCGGCGAATGTGGCTTTCGGATGGATAGTCAGATCAGTTACATCATGGATCATAAGCTCCGGACCATCACGGGTCTGTATCCAGTAGTAATACTCACTTCCGACAGAACCGTAGTTTGAGGCAGCCGAAAGATCAAACAGTTCTCCGTCAAGAATGATTGTGCGTTCAGGACCGATAGCAGCGAGAAATTCATCCACGGTTGTAACAGTGATTTCAAAGCCAGGGAGAACCTCTGCTGCGTCAGGTGTTATGACGGCAGGAGATTCACCCGCAGGTACCACATGGACAGCATCAGCAGGAGGCTTCTGGCTCGTGTTTGATTCTGCACGGCCTGTGAAAGTGGCAATCATAATGAAGAGAGAGAAAACAAGTACTGTCACCAATACACTCCGCGTAGACTGTGGTTTGCTAACGATATACCGGATGCGTTCCTGCAGACTGCGCTTGCTTTCAGTCATGGCTGTGCTCATGCTGAATAAAGAGCTGAACTGAGGAGTGGAAAGAGAAAGCAGAGTTTCTCCATATGGTTTTCGCTCCTGATCTCCTAAAATCTGCAGGGATGCCTCGTCACAGGCAAGCTCTGCATCATGTTTTGATAATAGAGCAGCAATCCATACGAGAGGATTGTACCAGTGCAGAGCAAGCACTGCCATCCGCAGACAGCTCCAGATTTGATCGCCGTGCCTGAAGTGCATCTCTTCATGTACCACTACATGCCTGAGACGCTCCGGTTGTTCAGCAAGAGCAACAGGAAGATAAATGGACGGGTGGAAGACACCTGCCAGAAACGGCGTTCTGATCCATCTGACGATGAAAACCGGCAAATTTGAACCGGCATCCTGCAGCCGTTGTCTACTCAACCTGAGCTTGCGCAGAAAGTGAAAGTGAGAAATTGTAACTGCAAGCAATAAAACAGCAGCGACAGCGAGCCAACCATCGAAAAGGGTGATTTTAACCTGTTCGGCCTTGTTTGCGTACTGGGGTTCTGTTGTAGAAGATTCTGCAATTATTTTCTCTGTCACATTGTTTCCAGGGTGCTGATGAGAAGACTCTTTGGGCGAAAAGTGTTCTGCTTCAAAGTTGCTTAGTACAGCAGCACTTTCCGGAATGATATTCTGCACACTGACCGGACTGCTGCCGACAGAAAATGGTAACAGCAGCCGGAGAAGTACCGGCAGCCACAATGCATACTGCACGCGCGCGGAAATCCGTGTTTTCAGCAGCGTTCTGAGCAGAATGGTTATCAGTACCAATACAGAGGAGGACAGAATCCACGCTTTCATTTGTCATTACCGTCGAGCTGCCGGAGTATCTTACGGAGCTCATCTACTTCTTCATTGCTGAGAGTCTGTTCCTTTGTCATAGCGCTGATCATCATGCTGACGCTGCCCCTGTAAACTCTGTCGAGAAAGCTCCTGGTTTCTTCCTTCACAGCATCACTTCTCTGAACTGACGGTGAATAAAGAAATGGTTCACGGTCGCTGTTGCGGGCGATAAGGCCTTTTTCACTCATACGGCGAAGCATTGTCAGAGTTGTGCTCCGGCTCCAGCCCGCCCTCTCCCTTAAATCATCAACTGCTTCCCGGCCACTCCTGGGGGATTTCTCCCAAAGGCATTCCATCAGTTGCCACTCGGCCGGAGTCAGAGATATTGCTTTTTTATTCATAGTACCCACCTTTTGCTGTTTACAGTGTAAACAGATTATAGCACAGTCTGTTTACAATGTCAACAAAGAATGGGGAGGTATTATTCTCCGAAGATTTATCAGTTTTTGAAGGCGGTCATAGATGTATTGACTGTATTTGAACAGCAGTGTAATATAAAACAAAAAGAACGTTAAAGGAAGCGGGACAGTGAAAAAGACGATATTGCTGTTGCTCATGCTTGTTTTTCTCAGTGCCTGCGGCAGGGAAGAAAGCTCACAGATCGGAATCAGAAATTATACTTTACCGGATAAGGATAAGTTTGAGGAATCCTATACCTCAGACAAAAAGGAGACTGCGCCTCCTTCCCAGGAGATTCACCAGACTTACCGCTGGAATCCGCATGGGGTGTTTACCTATGTCCTGGGCGGGGGGTATTCCTGGTCTACCGCCCTTTTCAAGATTTCCTCTGTGGACTATGACAAACACTGTGCTGTTATAACCTATACTGTCAAGGATGACAACGGATATCAGCTGGCAAAAATTGAGGGAAAGAAGCCAAAGGAAGAAGATTATTTCTTTGAATCCGGCGGTGAGCGGGTGGTCGGCCTGGATGAGACGGAAGATGAAGACGGCACACGGCATATCATCATCTACCTGTCCAATGAGCATTATCTGGAATTTATCGGAAAAGAAAAACTGGAAACCTCGAAATACTGCTATCCCGGCATGAGCTATAGGCTTAAAAGAGAAGGATAATCTTGTGGTGATGAGATTTTCTTTCTATATACGATACAATCACTTTTTTATAATATCTATAACAGCAAGATGAAATTGCAACAAAAGTAATACAGAAACAGGAATGTAATTATTCCGATGTCCAACATTTGTATGACGAGCTGACTAAGTAATTACTCGTATTGTGGAAGCTATCGCAACCAGTCCTGCTAAGTTAACGAGGAGCTAACGCCGGAGTTATCTGAATGTTTTCCCCTTTCAGGGGCATCAGATAACTCCGGTTTTTTGTTTTTTTGGGAAAAATTTAAAGAAATTTTTAAACCGGACATAGGCTGTCCGGTTTAGGCGATAAAGTGCAAATAACGAAATCGAAAGGAGTTAAAAGCACGTGACTGCGGATGAACGTCAGCGTTATATACTCAACAGGCTTTTCTGTGGCGAAGTATTAAAAAGTGAACAGATTGCTGATGAGTTGCGCGTTTCTGAGCGTACCATCAGAAGAGACGTTGAAGCAATTACGTGTGAGTATCCTGTTGAGACTGTCAGAGGCAGACATGGCGGCGGTATCAAACTTGCTGATTGGTACCGGCCGTCAAGGAAGGTTCTGACCGGGGAGCAGATTGAAACTGTCAAAAAGGCAGCCGCATACTTGGTAGGAGCAGACAGACAGGCTTTGCTCAGTATCATTACACAATTTTCCGTTTCGTAACGCACAATTCTGAAGAAAGGAGGTAAGACATTTGGGCATCCGAGACAAGGAAAAATATTACTGGCTGAAGCTGGGCAGGAATTTCTTCAAACGGCATGACATCCGCATTATTGAGGACATGCCAGACGGTAAAGAATACGTCCTCTTTTATCTGAAGCTGATGGTGGAGGCTATAGATCATGAAGGAGCGCTGCGGTTTTCGGATACGATCCCGTATTCGGAGTCGATGCTCTCCAGTGTGACAAATACGGACGCTGAGGTAGTCCGGAATGCTCTGGAGTTGTTTAAGAAGCTCGGGATCGTGGAGATGATGGATGACGAAACACTGTTTCTACGGGAGGTCGCAAAGCTGCTGGACTGTGAGACATTTGCAACGAAAAGGAAACGTGAACAAAAAGAGCGAAAAGAAATATGGGAAAATTTCCCACAACACAGGGGAAATTTTCCCATAGAGAAAGAGATAGATAAAGATACAGAGAAAGAGTCAGATTCAGATATAGAATATTCTACAGAACCTGAAGGTTCTGTATGTCGGACAAAAGATATCCGACGCATCCAGAAGGCCTGGAATGAACTCGGATTGAAACAGATCGTGAAAATTCCTTCCGCTTCCAAACGGGGTGTCATGTTAAAGGCCCGCATCCGGGAATACGGTGTGGAATCTGTTCTGGAAGCTATCGGGAAGGTGAAAGACAGCCCGTTTTTGAAAGGGCAGAATGCCAGAAGCTGGGTGATCACGTTTGACTGGCTGATCAAGCCGAACAATTTCATCAAGGTGCTCGAAGGCAACTATGACGATGAGGGCAAAGGCGCCGGTGGCCAACCGGGAAGGACTTTTGTACCGAGTGAACTGTGAGGAAATGGAGGATCTATGAACATATCGTATTTCAATCAGGAGGGATATCCGGATCCGACAGCGTATGAGGCGCTGCGGCGAATAGAACTGGAAACTGTCGGAGGCAGGAAAGAGACAAGAGCGGAGAGAGACCGGAGAAAGAGAGACCAGGCAGAAGGGTATCCGCTGTTTATTACAGAAGAACCTATATCCGGAGAATTCCTTTGGGAGGAGCTGGCGAATGCAGTGATCTTTCAGGCGGTGTGTGACTGGCGCGATGCTTGGGCAGTGCTGTTGAAGGATCCTACCAACGAAAAGAATTTGGATGTACTGCTTAAAACAGAAGTGTTCTTTCTTTCAAAGCGGTTTGGAAGGCTGACAAAGCTGGACGGCAGGGAACTATTGGATAGATTATACTTGGAGGGCTGAGAAATGACGGTAAAGCAGTATTTGAGTCAGGCGGTTATACTGGACAGTGAGATCAACCGCAAAATCGACCGGCTGGGGGATCTGGAGGCGCTGATAACGAAAACTACGAGTATTCTGAGTGCTATGCCAGGAGGAGGAAGAGATGACCGATTGTTTGAAGACAGGTTGGAGAAATATCTGATGCTGAGGGATGAAGTTAATGCGGATATCGACAGGCTGATTGATCTGAAACAGGAGATACAAACAACGATTGATACACTTGACGCTGAAACGGAAAGAATAGTGCTGGAGGAACACTTTCTCAGGGGCAGAAAATATGAGGAAATTGCCAGGCAGCTGCAGTATAACTGGAACACGATATATAAAATTTGTCGACGGGCTCTGATAAAAATAGAAAAATCTGAAAAATGGGCGAATAAGGGAGAGCTGGGGTGACAGAGGGAGAATAGTTTTTGTGATAGCATTACAATGCCGAAAATGAGAGAGATGAAGGCGGCGGGAGGGTAGGAGGAACAAATGAAACCAAAATATATTTCTTTGAAGGACAGTCCTTCCCCGAAAAGTGAATTTGTTCAGGAGTTCGGCAACCTATATGGCGGGCTCAATCTGCGGGACGCGGATTACCGCCTAAAGGCAAACGAATCTACGGAGATGAAGAATCTGTTATGGCGTGATGGCATGCTGCGGTCAAGAAAGGGGCAGCGCTGGCTGAGCTCTGCGCAGCCTGGCACCGGGCATGCGGCCTTTGAAAAGCTCTGGCACGGATATGCGTTCTGCCATATCGGGTCATCACTGTATTTTTTTTTGTGTGTTGACGCTTCAGAGAGCATAGTGGGGAATAGTGGAGCGGTTCAGTTGTGCACAGGTCTTCCTGAAGTTCGCGGTACCTTTTTTCTTTACGGCAATCAGCTGTATTACAAGACGCGGGGAGCGTATATCGTCATCACGGCGGAGGCTGCAAATGACGGATGGAGCTTTACGGCTGCATCCGTCGTTCCTTTTATACCGGTTGTGCTCATCAATGCCAGCCCGGCAACTGGAGCGGGAGATCTGTACCAGCCGGAGAACCGTCTGCAGCCGAGAAAAACTGTCTGGTACAACGCCTCATCTGGTGTGCGGCTGTATCATCTGCCTATATTGGCAACTACAGTTACCAGGGTGGAAGTGGACGGCGTGAGGCTGACAACCGGCTGGGCATACAACCCGCAAACGGGTATCGTGACGTTCAATATCGCTCCGCCTGTGACGGATCCTCCGACGAATAATACCGTGAGGATTACTTATCTGCTGGAGAACCAGGAAGCGTATCAGTCAATCGATGACTGTAGGTACTGCGCGGTGTACGGAGGCACGGGTGAGCTCTGTGTGGTAATGGCAGGTTCTCAGGAACAGCCGAATGCGTACTTCTGGAGCGGGAACTCGGATATCAAAATGGATGCCTCGTATTTCCCGATAGAGCAGTATCAGCTGGCTTCTTCAACTGAGGAGAGAATCACCGGCTTCGGCAAGCAGCAGGACAACCTGATTGTGTTTAAAGAAAACAGCGTAGGAAAAACAACGCTGAGTACTGCCGTTTTAAATGACAGAATCTATATCGATCTGCCGTATGTGCCGATCAACGCAAGTATAGGCTGCAACCTGCCGTGGAGCATTCAGCTGGTAGAGAACAACCTGGTGTTTGCCAATTCTTCAGGAGTGTATATGCTGCTGGATACGACTGCCGCGAATGAGAATAATATTTTCTGTATAAGCCGTAAACTTGGAGACGGCGCCCGGTTTGGGTTTTCTGCAGAGCAGAGCTTGGATCGTCGCACGTTTCTCGCGCGTCGTGATGCTCGGGAGACAACATTAAGCGTCGCTTCGGGCAATCTATCCGAGCAAAATGAGGGTGGCCTCAGTTCTGCTGAGGAGGATGAGGTTTGTTCCTGTGATGACGGGAAGAGGTATTATCTCACAGGCGGGGGAGAGACGTACTGCTGGGATTATGACATCAGTACGTATAAAGAACCGTCGTGGTTCTATCTGACGAATACCAATGCAATCGCTTTTATGCTGGGAGATGAAATCTTTCATCTGGATGCGCTTGGCAGGGTGACGGTCCTGCAGGAGGCCTTCAATGATTACGGCTTAGCGATAGAGAGAGTTTATCGTTTTCCCATGAGCACTTTCGGCGGGTATGACCGCCGGAAAAACGTAAATTCCGTGATCCTCACCCTCGGGGCTTTTGAGAGGGAGGACACGGAATTAACTTACATTACTGACTATGAGGAGCGTGCCGACCTGACGAACCTGGAGGTGGTGCCTGATTATGAAGCGTCGAGAGTTGTCGGCACGCGTCCTCTGTCTGAGACGGTGCCGGCTGTATTCCGGCGCAGGCCGATGTGCAGGAGAGTGCTGCATTTTACAATGAAACTTAGAAACAACAACATAAACGAAGACCTGGAGCTCATCGGAGCCCAGGTCTTTTACAATCATCAAGGGAGGTTAAGATAATGCGAAAGAAAAAGATCAAACCCGTGAATGTCGGGGAGCTGTGCATGCAGATGCTCAGCAGCCCGATGCCGCTCACCGATGATACCAGAGATGCCCTTTTGGAGTTGTGTGTCCGGCCGACGTGTGCGGCATACGTCATCTATGGCGTCATCCAGAAAGCGGCGAAAGGCGACACCAGCGCGGCGAAGTTCCTCTGTGAGATGGCAAAGGAAAAGCCAGCCGCGGAGAGCGAGGAGAACCTTGTGCTGGAGAACGTCAGCGACGCCGTGCTCATGAAAGCTGCCGGCATAACGCTGCAGGCGCTGCTTGAAAGAGAGGATGTGTGATGGCTCGTATTAAATGCTCTGCAAGTTTCGCGCGAGACAACAGAATGCCTCGTACGAAGGTATCTATCGCGCGAACTAGGTTTTGGGAAATCGAGAGGAAACATCATGAATAAAGACCTGATTATCGCCGAGCTGGCCAAACGAGTGCTGGCCCGGCGTCATTATTCGGAGTATCTGGCGTATTCCTATGGAGACAGCTGGATCAGAACACGGATGTCTTCGTTCATAGCGAAGCGTATCCAGCAGTTCATCGAAACCGACACAGGCCATGCCTACGACATACTCATTATCGAGTGTCCGCCGCAGCATGGCAAGAGCATGACGGTGAGTGAATCATTGCCAAGCTGGTATCTCGGTAAACATCCGGACAGGAATATTATCCTTGCTTCCTACAATTCGGATTTTGCAGAGCGCTTCTGCCGCAAGAACAAAGATAAGATCAAACGCTGCGGCAGGCAGCTCTTCGATATCGAGATCGGGGATATCAACAGAGCGGATGAATTCGAGCTTTCCAACGGGAAAGGGAGAATGATCAGCCGCGGTATCATGTCCGGTATCACGGGCAACCCGGCGAATCTCATTATTATCGACGACCCGGTCAAGAACCAGCAGGAGGCGGATTCCCCCGCGAACAGAAACAGCATCTGGTCGGAATGGCAGGCATCTCTGAAGAGCCGTCTGGCTGCCAAAGGCAAAGTCATCGTGATCATGACGCCGTGGACGGATGACGATCTCGCGGCGAGGATCCTGAGAAGCGAGAAGAATGTGCAGCTTCTTCGCTTGCCGGTAGAGGCCGAAAGCGACGACCCTCTTGGGAGAAATATCGGAGACACGTTATGTCCGGAATTGGGTAAGGATGCCCAGTGGCTGCAGGACTTCAAAGCCTCCTATATTTCCGATTCGCGGGGCGGTCAGCGTGCCTGGACGGCGCTGTATCAATGCTCTCCCCGGCAGGAGGAGGGCAACCTTGTCCAGCGCAGCTGGTGGAAGTTCTACGATCCGGAAGAGGAGCAGCTGTTCGGAACGGAAATGATCTCGGTAGACGCTTCCTTCAAAGGCGAGGAAAACAGTGATTATGTTTCCATCCAGGTATGGGGAAAGAGGAATCATGATTTTTATCTGCGTTACTGCCTGAACAAGCAGCTGAACTTCCCGGATACGATAGCGGCTCTCAGAACGGTTTATCGCCTGTTCCCGAAGGCGCGCAGTGTGTTCATAGAGGAGGCGGCCAACGGCCGTGCGATCATCGATACGCTGCGTACGGAAATGAACATTGTTTCCGTACTGCCTCAGGGAGGCAAGATCTCAAGAGTCAATGCCGTCAGCGCGGCGATCGAGAGCGGGCATGTGTTTCTGCCCGACCCGGCAAAGGCTCCGTGGGTGACCGGCTTCATTGACCAGTGGACGGCTTTCCCGAATGCGAAGCATGACGATATGGTGGATGCGGCATCTCAGGCGCTGCATGGGATGATCTACAGCCGGGGTTCCCTCTGGGAAGAGAAAGAACAGCAGCGCCCGGATGTGGACCTGCTGCGGATGTTTCAACCTTATAAAAATGCAGAGAAGGCTTTATCATGGATGCATATCTGATAGGCTGCGCGGGCATGCTGTTGACGCTGCTCGCTTTTTTTATTGGTTTATATGTGGGCCGCGACTGCCGTGAGCAGCCCATGCTGCCGGTGGAGCCGCAGGTTGACGAGGAGAAAAAACTTCGCTTTGAAGCGGAGCAGAAAGCCCTGGCGGACTGTATGAATTACAGTATTGATGTGGCGTATGGAGGTCCGAAATGAAAGATTATATGCTTGATCCTCCCGTGCAGAAAGATAACCCCATCTGTCCGGTGTGCGGGGAGGAATGCGAGACGATTTACACGGATATCAATTCCGTGGTCTGCGGCTGTGAGAATTGTCTGAACGAATATGACGCCTGGGATTATTTCGACGATGAGGAAGATCCCGATCCTGACCGGGAGAGAGGCTGGGAGTGCAGAGATGACTGAGAAACCGGATTATCTGAAAGATGCCTGGAAGTACTACGAGTACGGTAGAGCCTACAATAACTCCCTTGTTCCAAACCAGTACGTGATGGTCAACACCAACCAGGAGTTCTTCATCGGCAACCAGTGGCTGCATATGCCGGATACGGAGGCCATGCGCCGGCTGGCCAAACCGACGTTCAACATCATAAAGCGGGTCACAAGCTTATTCGTGGCGAGCTTGACTTCCAGCAATACGACGATTTCTTTTGAGCCGTTGTCTCACCAGACCGATGGTGAGGCAGCGGCTTTTGCTACAAGCGAGGTAAGAAATCTTTTAGAGAAGTTCAAGATGGATTACCGCATCAGGGATGCGCTTTTCGATGGTGCTATTACCGGCGACTACGCCGCACACTTCTACTGGAATCCTGAGGCGAGACCGTACGGAGGTGCCTTCGGAGAATACAAAGGAGAAATTGAATTTGAGCTGCTCGACGGGATCAACGTCATGTTCGGCAACCCGAACTGCAACCAGGTGGAAAAGCAGCCGTATATCCTGATTGTCGGGAGAGATACGGTTGAGAATCTGAAGCGGGAAGCGAAGAATCACGGAGTTTCTGATCCGAATATCGTCGCAGATTTTGAAGTCTCCAACTTTGCCGGCATCGGCGGGAAGACGGAGATCCACGGGGATGACGACAAAACAGGGAAGGCCCTGTATGTCTATCTGTATACCAAGGTCTGGAAAGAGGAAAGTTATGTAAACCAAAGGACGGGCCTGGTTGAGATACGCAAGGTGCAGACGGTGCACGTCACCAAGGCTACCAGGAACTGTAACATCTTTGAGGATGTGGATACCGGCCTGACAAGATATCCCATTGCCTGGGGCAACTGGCAGAAGCAGCGGAATCAGTACCACGGCCGTGCTTTGGTTACGGAGATTATCCCGAACCAGATCTTTATCAACCAGATGATGGCCATGGTATTTAGGCATCTGCAGCTCCAGGCTTTCCCGACAAAAGTTTATAACGCGGATTACTTACCCAACATTTCAAATGAAGTGGGTACTGCTATCGGCGTAAGAAATCTTCAGCCGGGCACGCAGCTCGGCGAAATTATTTCCACAATCCCCGCGGCGAATATGTCCGCGCAGATCATACAGGCCATCGACCTGTGTATGGCGTACACCAGGGAGTGCCTAGGCGCGACCGATGCGCAGATGGGGAATGTCCGGCCGGACAATACCTCGGCTTTGATGGTGCTGCAGAATGCTGCGGAAGTGCCGCTGGAAAATACCCGTGCGGGTTTGCATGAGTGGGTGGAGGATATAGGCGCCATCCTCCTCGACATGATGGGAACCTATTACGGGAGAAGGCCGGTTGTCATCGACAACACGGTGCGGGAGTTTGACTTCAGCATCTTTAAACATCTGTGGCTGAATGTTTCGGTGGATGTAGGGGCCACTACATACTACAGCGAAATCGCCATGGTGCAGACGCTGGACAACCTGCGGAGAGATGGGGTGCTTTCAGTGATTGACTATCTGGAGCGTATGCCGGACAAGCTGATCACACGGAAACAGGAGCTGATTGAATCACTCCGTGCGAGAGCAGCTCCGGAAGTGAGCAATGGTTCACAG
>JAEEGL010363604.1_pt1 | contig 11513 bp, 10 predicted proteins | sample 9134231 | NCBI WGS metagenome assembly JAEEGL01 (sample SAMN16246548, study PRJNA631951) | gut metagenome | biome: gut microbiome; feature: rumen; material: fiber-attached | host: Bos | place: Iran: Karaj | collected 2018-10 | reverse complement strand
TGCTCAGATCAAGGGACTGAAAGCAGCATCACAGGATACCAAGGACGGTATATCGGTAATAGAGATAGCAGACGGAGCACTTTCGGAAGTGCACGATATCCTTCAGAGGATGAACGAACTGGCAGTTAAGTCAGCTAACGGAACTCTTTCAGATGGAGATCGTGAATCTATACAGATGGAAGTAGCTCAGTTGGGTGAAGAAATTGATCGTATCGGACAGACAACGGAGTATAACAGCCAGAAACTGTTTACAGGTGATTTTGATCTTAAGGGATATACGAACCAGTTGGCTGTAAAAGTAGATAAGTATGCTGACAGTATGACTTCCGGAATATATTCATTTGATATAGGACAGTTCAAATTCGAAGAAGATGAGAACGGAGATATAAACCTGTATGAATATAACGGCAATACGGAAAGCAAGGTAGAAGTGCTCAGACCGGATGGAAAAAAGGAGACATACAGTGTAAGCGGAGACATATATCATCTAAGGTTCAAAGGTGATAATGGAGATGATTTTACCCTTGATATATCAGGATATGGCTACAGAGATCTTATCGAGACTGCTGAAGATGGGATGGAAAAATATGATGAGGCCATAAATAATCTTTTATCCCTGAGTACAGTAACTGATGATATTAAGTACACTACAGACGGAAAAAAGATAAGCGAAGTAAAAGTTGAATCAGGCAATGTTAGCGGTTATTCGGGGACAGAACCAGCAATAACGTATAGCAGATCAGTAGAAAAAACTACCACGATCAATTACGATGAGGATGAGAATCCCAAGACTACTTCCATTAAGTCCAAGATCACAACAACTTATTGGGATACAGATACAAATAAGAAAGTTACATTAACGGAAGAAATAGAGAGTTATGAAGATCATGAGAACGGTACATCGTATACAAGGACCGTGTCCTCTAAGAAGAATGTTGAGATCCCCGATACATTTAAGCAGCCGATAGAGGTTGATCTTACCGGTTACGGCGCAATGACCTTCCAAATAGGAGCAAATGAAAGCCAGACACTTGATATAAGGTTTGAGAAGCTGTCAATGGAATCTCTTGGATTTAAATATCAGGATACGGATCAGATTGGCGAGATGTGTCTTGATCTTACCACTGACAAGGGAGCATTACACGGAATCAATCAGATAGGTGCAGCAATTGAGCAGGTATCGCTTATGAGAAGCCGCCTTGGTGCTTATCAGAACAGACTTGAGCATACCGAGGCAAATTTAGCAACAAGTGAAGAGAATATGACGGCAGGTTACTCACGTGTCATGGATACGGATATGGCGGAAGAGATGAGCACATATTCCAATCTTCAGATTGTATCTCAGGCGGCTACTGCAATACTTACACAGGCCAATGAGAGACCGTCTCAGATGCTTCAGCTGCTTCAGTAACAGGATCATAAATATTAAGCCTGCATGATTTATACAGTCATGCAGGCAATACATTTTTCGGATTATTGGAAGGACATCGATATGACAAGTGAAAAAAAGAATGAATATACACTCAGGATCACACAGGCCAATAAGGCCAGACTTATCGTAATTCTCTATGAGATATCAATAGACTATCTGAATGAGGCCATTGCCGCTGCAGAGAATGATGATATCGAAGCTATGAGTACGTCTGCCTATAATGCTTACAGATGTGTCGAAGAGATGCAGAATAATCTACATTATGAGTATGAATTGGCTAAAGTTCTTAATCGCATGTATGTTGCAATGAAGAAAAAGCTTCGTGATGCTTATATATCAAAGGATTCTACAGGGCTTGTCGATGTACTTACGGAATTGGAAAAGCTTAGGGATTCTTATGATAAGATAGCCGATACGGATACTTCAGGACCGGTGATGATCCATACTCAGACAGTGCTTGCCGGTATGACATACAGTAAGGACAGGATACTGGATGATCTGACAAATGAGTGTTCCAACAGGGGATTTAGGGTCTGAATTTACTTTTTAGCAAAAAAATAAAAAAAGTCTTGCTTTTCTAAAAATACTATAATATAATAACACTTGCGCGCGATAAATGTTTACATAATGCATATCGCATAGGAAGCGCCTTTAGCTCAGTTGGTAGAGCACCTGACTCTTAATCAGGGTGTCCAGGGTTCGAGCCCCTGAAGGCGCATGAAAGTATCGATTTTGTGGACTTTGAGCCATGGGGTCGGTGCTTTTTTTTGCCTGTATTGCAGTAAACCGATCAATCACCCATATATGGATGCTGCCTCTTTCTTGGCGAATTTAAATCTGTCATCATCCCTGCTGTAGTATTTTTTGCCGGTCTCTTCAACTTTAGAGACACCGTCTGTCACATCAATGATGGAAACCGCACAATTATCCAACTTTATAGTCCAGAAATCCCTAAGGGGAATATCCATTAATCTGCTCAAAATAGTTCGATTCATGGCTCCGTGTCCTATGATAAGGACTGACTCACATTTATTCTCAAGAGGTATTATCTCGTTATCCCAAAAGTCAGCGGTTCTTTTAAAAACATCATTAAAAGTCTCGCCACCTTTTGCCGGAATGTAATTCTCGGTATCGAATTCAAACTGGTATATTGGATTGGCCGGATCGCCATCCCTTCGGGGTATGATCATTCCTTCGCGTTCTCCGAAGGCAATTTCCAAAAGTCTGTCGTCCGTCAGAATATCAAGAGGTCTGTCGCCCCTTAGTATCTTAGCGGTTGTAACTGCCCTGACTAACGGAGATGAGTATATACGATCAAAACGGATGTCCTGTAAGGCATCCGCTGTGATCCGGGCTAATTCGATCCCTATATCATTCAATTCAATATCCGACTGTCCCTGCAACCTGAATTCCCTGTTCCAGGCAGTCTCGCCGTGTCTTACCAGATATACTCTCATAGTCTACCTTACTACCCGCTTAAGCAAAGATAATCTGTGACTGTCATAAGGAGGATACCTTAGGTTGATGTCAACATTACCTTTCATTTTAAAGATACTCTTTTCATATGTAAATGTCTCAAAACCTGTCAGTCCGTGATAACGTCCCATGCCGCTTGTCCCGACTCCGCCAAAGGGAAGTTCTTCATTGGACAGATGAATGATACAGTCATTGATACAGCAGCTACCCGATGCGATATCACGCATCATTCGACGGCAAAAAGCCTTATTATTGCTGAAAACATAGGTCGATAAAGAACTCGGGCGGCGCATAAGCTTATCAAGCATATAATCCGTATCATCATATGTGACAATCGGAAGTATCGGCCCGAATATCTCATCTTTCATGACCGGGCTGTCAAATGTTACATTTGGAAAAACGGCCGGTTCTATACGCATCTGATTATCGTCACATCTGCCACCGATAACATCCTTCTCTCTGTTGATCAGGTTCTTAAGCCTCATATAATGATGAAGATTGACGATCCTCGGATAATCAATATTGGTAAAAGGATCACCTGTAAATTCTCTTGAATACCGGGAAAGTGCATTAACAAGCTCATCCTTAATATCAGCATGAGCAAGTACATAATCGGGAGCGACACAGGTCTGTCCCGCACTGAGTATCTTGCCCCACATGATCTTCCTGGCTGCGATGTCAATATTGGCTGTATTATCCACAATCGCCGGATTTTTCCCGCCAAGTTCCAAAGTGACAGGGGTCAGATGCTCAGAGGCTGCTCTCATGACAGTCTTACCGACACGTTCGCTTCCGGTAAAGAATATATAGTCATAGTTCTGCCTAAGTATCTCATCATAAGGAAGAACTTCTTCTATTGCATAGACATAGTTCCTGTCAAAGGTGCTGTTGATCATATCAACAATTGCTCCTGATGTAGCCGGACTGCTCTTGGAGGTCTTGATGATCACACAATTGCCGGCAGCAATGGAACTGATAAGTGGTGCCATTGTAAGAATAAAAGGATAATTCCAGGGAGCCATGATAAGAGTGACGCCGTAAGGCTCTCTGGTATACATACTCTTACCCGGGAACAGAAAACCGGGAGTTTTTACCTTATGAGGTCTATTCCATTCATCTATATGCTTAAGGGCATACTTAACAGATCTTATGACATTGCCGATCTCCGTAAGATATACTTCGTATTCCGACTTGTTAAGATCCTGCTTAAGTCCCGTGCAAATGGCGGGTGAATTCTCCGTAACAGATTCAAGGAGCTTCTCCAAACTGTTCTTTCGAAACTGGATATCCTTTGTGACACCCGAATAGAAATATTCTCTTTGTGTACTTACTACCGCTTCCATGTTAACCATACTCATAATTCTATCACAAAGAGATAGTACGGTCTATTACGATAAAGGGAATATATTGTTAAAAGTCTGTAAATTCCATATATTTTGCGGGTAAAGAACTCTTGATTTTTAACCTAAGTTGTAATATTATATTCGAGTGGCTGTTTTGAAAAGCCTCTGCAACAGAATAATCATATATCGGGGTGTGGCTCAGCTTGGTAGAGCGCTACGTTCGGGACGTAGAGGCCGCGTGTTCGAATCACGTCACCCCGATTGTTTTATGAAACCGTAGATGTAGAATTTATCTATATCTACGGTTTTTTGTTTCTCAATTTGTTATGAAAAAAGTGGTTCCTAAGTGGTTCCTAACCGAACACACTCTCCCATTTTTCATCACAAACCGCATTAATACTAGCATTACGGATATAATGAAGAGTCGTTGTTTTACACTTATGACCGCTACGATATTGTATAGTGGCTAAATCCATTCCTATCTTAGCCTGTTCTGTAACAGCGTAAAACCTTATCTTATGACTACTTAAGTATCTTATACCGCATGCATGGCAGTATTTCTGCAAATGTTCATTGAACTTATTAGTCTTAATAGTTGTTTCGCCCCGGTTAATTAGAATATACTCTTTGTTATTGCTTAGCAACTTTAATTGTGTCAGTAAGTGCTTTGCGGTTTTAGATATAGGTAACCATCTGTCACCATCCTCACCACCCTTGGTATAGTCCAATTCGAGTTGAAACCATTTTCCGTTTTCGTCCTTACGGTCTACTATCTGTCTCTGAATATATATTTGACCCTTTGACTCATCATAATCTGACCATTTAAGAGCCTTTAGTTCACCTATTCTGATATCCAAACAAAACATCAGCATAATACCCAGAGTATACACATTTTGCGGAATAGAAATCAGATATTCAAATAGTGCGGCACGCTCTTCAGGCGTATATACTTTATCCTTATTATTGACTATCTTACACTTCAAAGACTTTGTCGATACATCTCTGGCTACATTATGCTCAATTATTTCATTATTTACGGCATAATCAAGCACCATATTGGGTATCCCTTTAATATTGTTAAGTTCAGCCCTAGTAATAGCCCTTCCTGCCGTATAGGCCTTATAAAACAGGTAGAACTTGTTGGCAGTTAATCTTCGAACAGGTATTTTTACTATAGGATTGTCCTTAAAATACTTATCCCAAGTATTCTTATTTCGGTCGTAAGTCTTGGATGAAACATCAAGGTCTTTCTTACGCTCTTTAAACCATAGTTCAGCAAGATACTCCAATGTAGCATCAGCATAGTCACCATATAAATAGGTATATAACTTATACCACATTTGATATTCTGATACTGCACATTGTGGAACAGCCGTATCTTCTTTCAGAAGAGCCTTAGGAATATAAGCCTTATACTTATTCTTTGATGGGCAATAATATACTATTTTATCCGTGTTTCTAACGTAAGGTCGAAGTTTAGTTATCACATCCTTCTTTATTTTTGCTAATGTCATTCGTATTATAGCGACATCCCTTGAATTGATTTTACCTCCATCAATATAGTCAAGCAATAATATTTTCTCATCATTACTGCAGTCTTCATAGATTTTTCGTGCTAAGCGAATATCATTTTTTTGATATTTCTCTTCCAAGTGCTTGGAAGTAGATAGTCTATCCATATATCACATCTTCGTGGATGTGAATACTGGACACTTCGTATAATATTCATAAAGAATATAGGTCGTATCCCCGCTACATTCATTACTTTACCTCCTTTTACTCGTGATAATCATACTCTTTAAAACCATGAACATAACTCTCGCCATAGATTAATCGCATACCTTCTGACTCTATGTCTTCATATATGCACTCAAAGAGAGTGGTGAGGGTGCTTATGCTATCTATGGGCGTTTTGAGTTCGTAAGCAGCTGCAAGTTCGTTAAGTGTAACGCTTCCGAGTAATTCGATATGTAACATAATTCTGTACCTACCTTTCTTAAATCTTGTCAAAAACATTGGTTAACTCATATTTTTGTTGATGTCGTTTACTATATGGGTTTGGCTTTCTGCCTGTCTCTACATAAGCGTTTAGGCTTGGCTGATATTCCATTCTGCTTATAAAGTCCATGTCAAACCTTAAAACAGAAGAGAGACGCCTATATAGTTGAATACCGCTATCAACGTCTTTTAACTTATACGCACTATAAAAGGCTATAGGGTCAAGCGGAGTGGTTATATACACCGTACGCAAGGCGAGAGCCTTGTTATAGAACCTTGATGATACCGCTACATTACCCTTACTGAATGGATTGAGTAAAGCAAGCAATTCAGAGTAAGGGATAGAGTGCTGTCGTAATTCATCAAGTATAAGGATTGGCTCCGCTTGGTAGAATTGGAAAGCGTCTTTTGTGGTTGTAGTCTTGTAATACAAGCCACTCTCTGACGCTAACTTTTCTGCAAGAAATGACTTTCCTGTCTCGCTGATTCCATAAAACCAATGACACGCTACCAACTCATTATTCTTAATCATTTCACTATGCAGTTCTTCGGCCTTACGCTCTAAGAATAACTCGTGTGCTTTCTTTATTTTATCTGCATTGTTGGCATATTCACTCCCGGAAAGTTGGGCTTTAACCTCTTTAATAGTCGCTTCACCGCTACCTATTAAATCAAGTATGGTATCCATTTTTTTCTTGCCTGAAATCCTACCGACCTTGGATACCTTATCACTTATCTCTTGTATTAAAGCGGTATAATCAAAGTTGGCTATGACTTCATCACAAGAATATTGGTACTTATCCCTTGCGGTATCTGTGGCGTGAATAAGGTATGAATAGGCATTTTCCTTTTTACCTCGCCATATCTCTAACCATTGTTCGTCTACACCTAATTCTTTGGCGACTTGAGAGAGGGAACGAGGATTTTCAAATTCAAGAGTTACATGTAAATGGTCTTCTGCAGGAGTAACACCGTCATCCTTCACATCCTTATCATGAAGTATCATAGCGATACGGATGGGTGGTGGTTTTAAGTTGTTGAGTGCAAAATCATAGAACTCGTTAGGGGTCTTATTATTTGGTAAATACCTAACTTGTTGTTCAAACATGAACGTGGTTGATTTTTGTGTTTTATAATTTTTTGGTGGCATTTTTCCAGGTCCTCCTTAAATAAACTGTGTTTGTGAGTGTGAATTGGAATGGAATTTTATTTAATGGCAGTGAATAACAAGCCCTCACTGCCTTGCTTCGCAACGGTTAACGCTCGCTTCGCTCGCTTTTGATCACGCGGAGCCTTTGGGCTACGCCCACAGCTCCGCTGTGTCTTAATCTCTCTTACCGAACTTTTCTCCGTTATAAATAAGTAATTCTTTGAGTTTGTGCGGTTCCTCTATGTAAGGTATTTGTATAACCTCAACACCGTCGCTATCAGGAGTGGAAATATAACCGCAGAACCTTGGTAAGTGATTACTCTTGTCAATTTCTGCATTAGGAAAGAGCATGGTAGCCGACTCCGTGGAGATAGTAGAACCCATATAAACCTTGATACCAAATTGTTCACGAATAGCCGTATCAAGAACTTTGGCATTAAACTGTTGGCTTATAAGCATAAGATGATACCCAAAACTTCTACCCATAAACGCTATGTGACTTACTTTCGACATCATATCCTTAAATTCTTTCGTATCCTTTGAGAGGGCATAACTACTAAATTCGTCAAAAATAAGAAAGCTCTCTTTATGACCTTTTTCTTTTATTGTGTTACAAAACTTTTCATAGAAATCGTTCAAGAGTAAATCACACTCTACATACTCGGCATATCTGTCAACGATGCCGTTCCAATCTCCACCAGCTTTGAAATCTGCTATATAGATTTCACAATCATCCTTTATTAGCTGATTTACAACCGTTTGAGATAGTACGGTTTTACCGCCTCCGGTAATCCCAGAAATCATAGTGTGCGGAACCTTGTTCGTATTCCATATGAACGGTACCTTTACGCCCTCTGTCCACATGGTTTGACTATATCCTAGGCGGATTAACATCTTTTATTTCCTTATCGAGGTCTTCGTCACGCAGATAGCCGAAGTCCGAACCACATTTTTCTCTCAAGACCTCTTGATACTTGCTCTGAACAAGCGGACGGTCCTCTTCGAACTCAGCGTAATAGATGTATATCTGTACATCGTTTGGACTTTGCGTATACATGGCAAATGTCTTCCACGATAGATTACGTGCTATCAAATACCTACGGAACTTTATTTTCACGAAATCACAAAGGGTTGAGAGCACTTCTTTTTCATATGGATGGTTGGGTACAAATTCAATTCCAACAAAGGGAATACCGTCTATCATGTTCTGTACTACATCTATATCCATACCAACAACCGAATAATCCTTAATTATGGTCTTTAAATCGCTTGCAAGACTTGGGTCAAATATGTGTCGTATCCTTGGCTTTTCCCAAAAACCTTTGATAATATCAACCAAATCTCTCTTTAATTGATTGGCATTTTCACGTAATGAATTGTTTCTGAACCTAGCATATTCAATTATCATTCCTAAACTGATAATCATAAGAATGAATACCAAAACTGACATTATTGTTTTTAACATAGTAAATATTCCTCGTGTTTCTGAAATATGAGGGGCATAGGGTTTTCCTACACCCCTCTGACAAAAAGTTACTTAGTCAACTTCACCGCAGGTGCAGTAATTGATAGGTAAGCGGTACCATACTCAACCTTATACGGTTTAACAGATACCTCGTCGAGTGGAAGCTCAATAAATACTTGTGTATCTTTAGCCTCCAAATCTTCTTGTGTTATCACAGGTCTGCCGCCTTCGACCTTTACCGTAAACGTATCAAACGTTGAAGGATTAATTAAGTCATAGCGTATAGACTCAGGAGTCTCACTTGTCCTTTTACCCTCTGCGTCAGTTGGATAAGACACCCTAACACCGCGCAGTATAGCCTTTTGAGGGATTAATCCCACCACATTGATTTGCAGGTCATTAACATTGACCTTGTTGTCCTTGAGAACTGCTCTCATATTGCAGCCTCCTTTCTCTCGATTATCCGAGTAAAAAAATGTTAACAATTTGGAACCATTTCCAAATCTATATATCTATAATTCAATCTAAATTTGTATTTGATATCTGAACCCCAAAACTTTAGCAACTAAAATTTTTTCAACAATATCTGACATATTGATTTTCGCGAAAACCCTTGTTATTATTGGCATGAAACTTTTTAAGATTATTTTTAAAAATTTTTTTGAGGATTAAAAAATGAAATATCAAGAAGTAAAAAAATTATTGGGTGCAGTGGCAATCGCAACAACAGCAAGCCTTACCGCTTGCGGTACTCCTGCACAGCCCGTTGAAACAGCCCTTGAAGCAGAGCCGACACAGACGGTTGAAGAGCCTACACCAACGCCGACACCAACAGTCGAAACTAAGGCAACTGTAACGTATGAACAGTCCGCTACAGCATCGGATGAATTGACCATTATCAACGACAATGCCGTGGCATACAAGGTCAAGGATTACGAGCCACCTATCTATAATGATTACATGGTAGAACTTGATTATGATTACCGATACGATGAAGAATCAGACAGCGTATTTATTGGTGATGAACTTGTGTCCGATAATATCGACCATAAAGAAGACGGCACCCTTTGGATGCGTGATGTTGTTATTACTGACTCGACTCCTGTGGTTAAATATCTGAGGATGTCTGATGACGGCGAAGTAGAAGCCAAGTATATATCTCTTGTGCCTAAGGATTGTGGACTTATAAGCGGTATTACATTTGTGTTAACACAAAATGATGATGGCGTGTATAAGATGACCGATATGCTGGGGGTGTATGAAGAAGACATCAAAGAACTGCCTATATATGAGGGTGCGTTTACAGCATATTCAAAAAGCATTGACGGTGAAGAAGAGATAAAGGTTGGAGACACAATTGAAATTGTAACAGACCTATCATTATATCCATGCTTTGATGTAGCCGAAGAATCCACCTTAGCCAATGAAGACGGAACTCTTGATAACGATAGGATTGAAGAGATTGAAATTGACGGCGTTAAACATACAGTCCTCCGTGTAATTCACATTAACGGAACAAAGAAGGACAAGAACGGTAATATCGTAGCAACGAAGAAGTATGCTTTAGATGGTCTTGATACCAAGAAGGATACAGTCAAGGGTGTAGATAAGGATACTGTTGTAAAGCAGCAAACAGAAGAGAAAGACCCTTCGGCAAAGACCGATACAAGCAAGACAGACAATACAACCAAGAAGCCTGCAAATGGAAGCGATACAGAGTCGGGTAATCCAGCACCAGAGAAAGACCCTGCATCAGCGCAAGCACAAGACACATTTGACAGGTCAACAGAGACACCAGAATCTACACAGTCAGCTCAAGAAATAGCGGCAGAAGACGGTGTGCAATATGTTGATTGGACGCAAGTAGATACTTGGTGTCATGCTGATTTTAATTTCGAGTAATCTCAACAATATTTAATCATTAAGATAGGCGTTCTTGTTGGAGCGCCTTTTTTGTTATGCCGTGACAAATCGTATCAAAAGACCTTGGGTTGATAACAATACTTCAAATAGTTAATCATATTCTGCTTGAATCTACCTTTCATCAATTCACATGGTTTGCCGTGCTTTAGTTCCTCATATCTGCATAACCCGCCGCAACATATCGGTAAAATCTTACACTTCAAGCACTCTTCTGAAATAGTAGAGCAAACAAATTCTTTATCTATCTGATTGGTAGTTGATATACCGTTCTTGATTGTGCCTATGGCATATTTTGTGTTACCTAAATGATTATCACATCTATAAATATAACCATCTGCACATAAAACAACCGAATTTCTTTGATTAAACGGACAAGGCAATACTTTTACCTTACCTAAATCTATAATCTGTTTTATATCTATATAGTCTTTTAACTCTATATACTTTTCTCTAAACTCTAACCACTCTCTGTCTGTAAACCCATATTGTAAAGTTGGGTTATACTCTTTAACCCTACTGATTACCAAATGGTTTTTACCAGATTTTATACTTGATAAACCAGATAAACTCTTTGCAAGTTCTATGATTTCGTCTTTATTATTCCTTGTAGTATTAAGTCTTATAACAATAGGAACTACACTCTGCTCTATATTATCTACTACCCTTTTATAAGCATCCTTTGGTGCTACCCTTAATTGATTATAAGTATCTTCAAAACCATCTATC
>JAEEGL017096766.1_pt1 | contig 11514 bp, 6 predicted proteins | sample 9134231 | NCBI WGS metagenome assembly JAEEGL01 (sample SAMN16246548, study PRJNA631951) | gut metagenome | biome: gut microbiome; feature: rumen; material: fiber-attached | host: Bos | place: Iran: Karaj | collected 2018-10 | reverse complement strand
GTATTATCTACTATATTAATATTTTCTGATAAAAATTCATTTCCATTTATTATTGGTAATATTTTTTCTTTATCAAAATTTTGAATTAATTCATTATCATTTAATGTTTTACTTCTTATTAGTTTTAAATGCTTTATGAATTTTTCTGAATTATTAATTAAATTATCTTTTATTTTGTAATTTGATGTATTTTTTTTTAAAGGAATTTCTTTAATATCAAAAATATTTTTTGAACATTTAGTTAAATTATCATAAAACATTTTTTCATTATTTTGTTTAAGTGATAAATTTAAATTTTCAATGTTATTTAATAAATTATTTTCTTCTTCTTTTTCATCTTCGCTTGAATCTTCTTTTGTTGTAATTTGAAAAGTTGAATTAACTCCTAATTCATCTATTTCTAAATCATCATAAGCAGGAAAATTTTTTAATTGTTTTGATATATTTATAGTATTTTCAATTGAATTTAATCTTGATTTTCTTCTTTCATATAAACTTCTTCTTTTATTATATATTTGTTCGAATTCATCACTATTCTTTGCATAAAAACTTTCTGATCGTTTTCTCATTTGAAGTTAAATTAATTTATTTTATAAAAAATGAATAAAAATATTTATAAATTTAAAAGTTTTTTTCATAAATGATAATCTTCTTTTAATATAAAATAATATTGAAATTTTTTTTATCAGTTAAAATTAAATATATATAAAATTAAATCATTAAAAAAATTATTAACAAATTTAAATTATAAAAACCCAAAAATAAAAAAAAATAAAAAAAAGCATAACTTTTAAAATTAAAAAAAAAAAAAAAATTAAATGGTAGACTCAAACATTCACTGTGTAATTGACAACGGAAGTGGTTTCATAAAAGCCGGTTTTTCTGGTGAATCAGGTCCTCGTTATCACTTCCCAACAATAGTAGGTCACACAAAAGTAGAAGGTGTGTATGTCTCAAATGAAAAAAAGGAAAGTATAATAGGAAATGAGGCCCAACAAAAATTTGGAATTCTGGACATAAATTACCCAATTCAAGAAGGAAAAATAATAAATTGGGATGAAATGACAAAAATTTGGTTTCATACATTCTTCTCAGAATTACAAATCGCCCCAGAAGAATATAATATTTTTTTAACTGAATCACCTTTTAACTCACGTGAAGACAGAGAAAAAATAACAGAAATAATGTTTGAAACATTTAATTGTCCTTGTATGTATTTAAGTAATCAAAGTGTATTAAGTGCTTATTCAATTGGTAAGAGTACAGGATGTGTTATTGATTGTGGTGATGGAAGTACTAATTTTTCTCCTATTTTCGAAGGACTTTTATGTAGAAATGGTGTTACTCATATTCCTATTGCTGGAAAGGAAATTTTTGAAAATTTATATAAATTACTTTCAGTTAATAATAATATTGAATCTAAAATGCAAAAAGAAAGTTTAAAGAAAGTTAAAGAAAATTATTGTTATATTTCTGAGGATTATAATAGTGAAATTAATGGTAATTGTAATGAAAGTGAAATTGAATTACCTGATAAGAGTAAGATTAAAATTGGTAAAGAAAAATTTCAATCTTGTGAATGTTTATTTAATCCTAAAGAATTTGGTTATAATTGTAATTCTTTACAAGAACAATTTATGGAAACTATTAAATTAAGTGATATGGATATTAGAGAATTTATGTTTGCTAATATTATTTTTAATGGAGGGAGTACTTTGTTTAAAGGATTTAAACAAAGAGCTGATAAGGAAATTAAAGAAATTTCTAAAGATTATTATCAAGGAAAGAAAAAAGTTCATTTTTATCCTGAAGCTAGATTTATGAGTTGGATTGGAGGTTCTATTTTAACTTCTTTAAGTAATTTTGAAAATTTATGGGTTACTAAAAATGATTATAAAGAAATTGGAGCAGGTATTGTTCATAGAAAATGTTTTTAGAATAAGAAAAAAAAATAATATATTTTTTTATTATTTATATATACTTAAATTAACCTAATTTTTTTTTTAATTTATAATATATAATATATAATAATTTTTATATAATATATAGTTTATTATTTTTTTTTAACAACAACCTAAAAATTTTCCTAATTTTTCATTTTTTTTATCATTATTTAATCTTCTATCATAACTTTTATCATGTAATAGAATACTTCCTGATGAATGCATACTTTTATTAAATGTAATTGAATCAATTATATTATTATTCATTTGAATATTTTCATTTTCTATTATTTCTCTTGCTAATTTTTCAAAAGCTAAATCAACATTAATTCCATTTTTTGCAGAAATTTCATAATAAGTTAATAAATTATCTTGTGCAAATTTCTGAACTTCTTCTAAACTAACTTCTCTTTTCATATCAACTTTATTTCCAACTATAATAATACTAACTTCTTTAGGCGCAATTTCATTAATTTCATTTAACCAATTCTTTAAATTTAAAAAAGTATCCCTATTACATAAATCAAATATTAATAAAATTCCATTTGTATCTCTATAATATTGTCTAGTTAAAGCTTTAAATTTTTCTTCTCCACAAGTATCCCAAATTGTAATTCTGGCAATAATATCTTCATCAATTTGATATTCTTTTATTCTACTTTGAGGATTAATTGTACATTCATATTCATTATTATATTGACCATACATATATCTATTCATTATTGCGGTTTTTCCTACTGAAACATCACCAAGAAGAATTATTTTAAAACACATTATTATTTTTTTTGAAGCATCTTTTTGAAATATTGAACTTTTAAATTTTGAATCATTTAAATATGATGTTGAATCTTTTTCAATAGAATTATTTTTTATACTTATTATTGATTTCATTATTTTTATTGTTTTATAAGAAAGTTTATTAAAAACTAAAAAAATTAAATTATTAATTTAATTAATATTTAAAAAAATGGTAAAAAAATATTATTTTCAATATCAATGTCAAAATGTACATATAATCAATTAAAAGAATTAACTACATTTTCTCAATTATGTACATACATATCAAACAATTGTCCAGGAGATTATATAAATTTTTATTATCTTCACTTTTGTACATTCAATTCACATTATTATTTAACAATACCAATATTCACAATAATTTTAATCATATTATTTTATTTATTATCAGATACAAGTAATAATTTCTTAGGATATTCATTAACAAAATTAGTAGATAAATTAAAAATAAATCAAAACATTGCAGGAGTAACAATTTTAGCTTTTGGAAATGGAGCAAGTGATGTTATTTCAAGTTTAGTTGCTTCAAATGAAATTGAAGGTTTAGAATTTGCAATTGGTTCTTTAATTGGAGGTGGAATGTTTATTACTTCATTAGTTTTTGGATTAGTTATTTATTATGGTAATAATTTAAGTGTTAACTCTGAATTTTATAATAGAGATATTATTTTATATATTATTAGTGTTGTTTATCTTATTTTAATTTGTCTTTATGGAAAAATTAATTTAGGTATTACTTTTGGATTTTTTATTATTTATATTATTTATGTTGGATTAGCAATTTATCAAGATAGAAAACATAGAATTCCTTTTTCTGTTCTTGAACAAAATATGAATTTTAATAAAATTGATGATATTAAAAATAATGATATTGATATAGAAAATAACGCTATTGAATTAATAAGTGGAAGTAGTTATAAAAGTATTGGAGATAATTATAATCCAAAAATAATATTAAGTAAAGAAGGAAGTAATGATAATATTAATAATAAAACAGAAGAAATATCAAATTATAAAAAAGAAGAAAGAAACGAAGTGTCAATTGATAGTGAAGTTTCAACAATTAATACATCAATATCAAATAATTCAAAATTAGAAAATAGTATAATTGCAGCACATGCAGATAATATTAAAGATGATATAAAAAAACAAATATTAAATCAAGTAAAAGAAGAATTAGTATATAATAATCAAACAGTATCAAAATTATTAGATGATAATATACAACAATTAAAAATAAAAGTAAAAAAATATTATTATAATTATAAAGAAAGTAATTGGGATGATGATGCATTTTATTGGAAATTATATTATATTCTTCTTGATTTACCATTTACTTTAATTAGAGAATTAACTATTCCAATCTATGAAGATAAAAAATGGAATAAAATAAAATTTTGTTTAAATCCTTTATGTCAATTTATTTTCTTTACATATACATTAAAATTATATAATTATTTTTTAGAAAATGTATTTTCCTTAATTTTAATATTAACAATCTTAATTGTAATAACAATATTTTCAATATCAAAAGTAGATGAAGACACACCAAAAAAATATGAATTTTTAATAATAATTTTAACATTTATAATGTCTTTATTTTGGTTATGGTTTATAGCAAATATTTTAATAGCAATATTACAAACAATAGGATTAATTTTTAATATACCAGATTCATTTTTAGCAATGACAATATTAACATTTGGAAATTGTGTAACTGATTTATTTTTAAATATTAGTTTAGTTAAAGGAGGATATGGTGAAATGGCACTTGCAGGATCAATTGGAGGTCCTTTATTTAATTTATTAATTGGTTTAGGTGTTTCATTATTTAAAATGAATATTAATTTTGGAACTATTGCAATTCGTATGTTTACTAAGGAAAATTTTATTTGTATTTTAGCTATTTTTTCACTTATTATTAATTTGATTAGATTATTTATTCAAAGTAGAAATAATGGTTATGTTTTAAGGAATAGTATTGCATATGGAGGATTTATTGTTTATTTTTTGTTTCTTATTGCTGTTATTATTTTTACCTTTTTTAGAAATTTAGTTTTTTAGATTTTTCCTTATTATTTATATTTAATGGATTTAATAATTTTTATATTATGTTTTTTTTATTATTTATTTTGAATTTATAAATACTGAAAATAAATAAAAATAAGTGATTGTGTTATTTTCATTAATATTTTCAAATAAGTGAAAATATTATTTTTATTTTTATTTATATTGAAATTATTATTTTATAATTATTTTTCATTCATTGGTCCTAATTCATTCATTTCTTTTTTTATTTCTTTTTCTTCTTCATCCTCATTATCTTTTTCATGTATTTCTTCAATTTTTTTCTCTTCTTTATTTTTTAAAATTGTACCAATACTTTTAGATCTAATTCCATATTTTTTCAAATACTTAACTTCAACTTTATTTTTAAATTCAAACCAATTAGGAACTCTAACATAATTAATTAATTTCAAAATTAAAAAAATAATATTTTCAGTAATAATTAACCAAATTAATTTTTTACTTCTTTTCAAAGGAATAAAATGTTTATTAGTATAAAAAATAATGCATAAATTAGAAATAATTCCTAAAAATGCCATAATTTCTTGTACTTTATTAAATATTTCAATTCCTTTTGATTCATTTAAACTTTTAACATAAACTAAATATTTCATAGTAAATCCAGTAGCTAATCTCAAAAAAATAGTTAAAAGAAACATAAAAGCAAAACTTATTTTTGAGCAAACACCAAATTGAATAACATAACCAAAATTAAAAATAATTGGCATCATTGCTTTTGAAATATCACTATCACCAAATTGTTTTCTTGTGTAATAAATATATTTTTTTGAATAATTATCTGAATAAGTATATTTTTCTAATATTGTTTTATCTATTTTTTTCTTTTGTTTTCTTTTATGAATAAAATAAAAAATTGTCTTTGATGCAACGACTGTTATATCAGAAATAATTATCATTGTTAATTGATTACCTAATTCTTGAAAACAATCATTATATGCACAAATTTCAAAATATCTTTTTCCAAAAGCAATGTAATACAAATTAAAGTAATAATTAAAGAATTCAAAACATAATTGTTTCTTTAATAAAGAATATCTATATTCATTTTTAGTTAAATAATTTTCTTTATCAGTAACCCATTTATTTAATTTAATATATAATTTACTTAATAATTCTCTTGAAATATAAATTGCAATTGGGACAATATAAAGCCAAATAGAATTTATTTTATTTCCTGATTGAAGTAAACCTTCTGATTTTTCCTTATTATACATATTTAAATTTTGAACATAAAAAATTAATAAATTAACAATAATAGTACCAAAAAGTGTAGCAACAACAATTAAAAAACTAATAATATCTCTAATTAAAGCTTTAAATTTATCATAAATAGGAATTTTAACACTCATAAAAATTTCAACAGTTTCTCCTTCATTAGAAATAATCATATCATTAGTTTTTTCTAATTTAAAATGATCCATTCCCCAAATATAATTATATAAAATTTCTCTTTTTTCCCATGAAACAACATAATAATTTCCCCATAAAACAACTAAAGCAGCAAAAGATAAATTTAAACCTAAAATAATATTTTGTCCATATCCATAAAAAGTAAACAAAGGTTTAATTAATCTATATAAAATACCAATAATTGCAGGGAAACAACTCCATAAAACATAATGTGTAATCCAAGAATAAAAATAACCAATTTTTTCACCAAATGTACATCTTAAAATTCGATTTAATTTCTTAGTTCTAGTATCATTAAAAGGAGTAGAATATGCATGAACCATTTCAGAAAATTTAATAGAATCTTTTAAACATTCATAATTAGGGACATAAATTAAATTTTTAATAACTCTATCAATCTCACCTTCTTTTTTTGTTATTGAAGTTTTAATATAATCAATATCAAAAATAGTTGATAAAGAAGCATAAGTAATTCTTGCTTTATCAATACAACGAAAACAACTTGAACAATTTAAATTATAAGTTTGTCTATAATCAATTAAATTTTCACAACTATCACAAATATGATAAAAATCATTTTTATCATATCTTCTAAATTTATCAGAAAGTGCTTTAATAAAACTTGCATAAGGTGGATATTCTTCAATATAATCTAAATTATAATCATGATATTGTAATTTATTTAATTCATTTACTTTTTTTTGTTTTGTTAAAAAATATTGTGATAATGTTATTTCTTTACCATCTCTTAAAGTAAAAGTACCATCTTTTTTTCCTATTATTGGAATATCTTGTATTCTAAATTGTACTTGATAATGAAATGTTTCTGCTAAATCCATATATGTTGTTTCTTTACCATAAAAATCTAAATCTAAATTTGAAAATTCATCTATGTAATATTTTACTCGTAATCCTGTAAATAACATTGTGAAAAATTCAATGTAACATACAAATTTATCAAAGTTTGAATCTATGAAATCTAAATCATTTTCTATACAAAATTCTACTATATCACTACGAAAGTCTGTTATTCTATTACAGAATAGTTCTTTTAAGTATTCTTTATAATTTATTGTTTCCTTTTCTTCTTCTTCTTCTTTTTGTTCTTGTTTTAATTCTTCTTCATCATCTGTAAAAAAGTGGTTTAAATCTATTTTTAATATTGAATCTTTATTATTTGTATTATTTTCATTTTTATTTATTTCTTCAATATTATTATTATTATTTAATATTAAACTAAAAGCTTCCTTATTTAAAATTGTTTTAGTATTATTATTATTATTATTATTATTGTTATTATTATTATTTTTATTAAAATAATATAAAATAGGATGATCCTCACTCATTTCAACATTAGATTCTTTTCTAACTAAATTAGTAATATTTCTAAAATTATGTAATTTTTCTTCCACAATTTTTTTTCCTTTAAATTTTTCATCAGGAATTAAAATTAAACTAACATAAGTAATAATTTGTTTCATTTCATTACTATAAGATTTTTCAATTCTTTTTTCTAAAGTATAAACTTTAAAAACTCTAATATAATAATCTAATAAAATAGTTTTTAATCTAGGTAAAACTTCAGAATCTTTTGCAACTCTTCCTAAAGGACTTAAAACTTTTTTCATATATTCTTCTTGAGCTTTAGGTAAATATAAATATAATAATTCTGTATTTTTACTATTAATAACAGGATAACCAATTAAAGGAGGAAGTGGATATGATAATTCTCCTCCTGTTAATCCAGTTATTAAAAGTTGGGAACTTTTACTTATTGAAGTTTTTTTTCTTAATCTTATTTTTTCCATTGTTATATCAAATTTATCTCCTATATTTTTTTTTTAAATGTTATTTTTTTATTTACTCATTTTATTTAATGATGTACCAGTTGATTCTGGGTATGATGCTTCCATTTGATTATAATCATTTTTATTAATAATATATTTAATTGAAAAAATTTTTAATAAAAGATATTTTTTAATTTTTTATTAATTTTAATTATTAAATTATATTAAAAGTTCAATTAAATTTTATATTTTTTATCTATATAAAATTAGTTTTCATTTAAATATTTTTTTAGTAAAAAAAAATTTAGCTTGAAGAATTAATGATTAAATTAAATGTTTTTTTTTTTATTAAAATATTTCTTTTTATCAATTAATTTTTAAAATATTGAATTTTAAAACTTTAATTTTATTTTATTTTTATTATCTTAAAATGAGTGTAATACATTGGACAAGAATAAAAGAACATTTACTTCCTTCAATTATTCAAGAAATAGAAATGACTGGAAATAGATATGTTGATTTAATAAATAAAATGAAAGAAAGAAAAACTCAACAAGTTTTAGATAAATTTTTCCAAATGAGAATAGATATATCAAAAAGAATTGAAGAATTAGAAAATTATTTTGATGATAATTTTGGTAATCCTAGAATGGTTATTTTACAAAAAGGAATATTTCAATTAAAAAAATTATTATTTTATAATCCTGATAAAAATAATGATTTAGAAGATTCAGATTTAAAAGAATTTAGAGGATTAACAATTGATTTAAATCAAATAGAAGAAAATTTCCCTTTTAAAAATTATACAAAAAATAATATGAAAAAGAATATTAATAAAAATAGTAAATTAAATAATAAAAATAAGAAAAAAGAAAATGAAGATAAAAATAATGATGAAGATGATTTAATTAAAAATTTACCTATTAAAAGAAAAATACAAGTTAGATTAACTGATGAAGAATATGAATTATTACAAAAATTAAGAGCAAAAAAATTAAACACAACAACAACAGTTAAATAAAATATGTAATAAGTAAAACAAAATATAAATAATTTATTTTTTTTTTTCAATTAATTAAATATTATATAAAAATTAATTTTTTTTATTTAAAAAAATGGATTATTTGAATATGACAAATGAAATTAAAGTTCAAACAGAATATACAAAATTAAATTACAATATTGTAAAAAATATTTATAATAATAATTTAGATGAATAAATTAAATTCTTTTTTTAAAACAATAAATAAATTTGGATTATATTTTATAGAAAAAGCAAAAAAACCTTTAGAAGATTTCAGTTTAGAAGTACAAAAAATTAATCAATCATCTTCAATAGTCATAGCATATAATGAATTTAAAAATTCATCAAATTTATTTTTGGATAAATTAAAATCAACATTAGATAATTTAAATACTGATTTAATTGAACCATTTGATAATTTTTTAGTTGAATTAAATAATAAAAATAATGAATTTTTATCAGATTTAAGTAGACTAAATACTATAGTTCAACAAAATAAAATGAATGTAGAAAAATCTAAAAATAATTATTTTAATTTATCAAAAGAAACTTCTGAACTAGAACAAAAATATAATAAATTAAAAGAAAATAATAAAACAAAAGATGAAACATTAAGATATCAAAAGGATCTTTTTTATAAAAGTCAAAATAATTCTATTAATGCTGAAATGACTTATAAAAAAGACTTAAAAAAATTAAATAAATGTTTAGAAGAAGGTGATGAAAAATATCAAACAATTTTAGACAATTTAGAAAATGAAGAAACTTCTAGATTAAATTATATTATTTTAATATTGCAAAAATTTTCTATAATTTTCAAATTAAATTCAACATTTGAAACTGAATATAGTGAACAATTAAAGAAAATTGGAAACAATATAAATATTAAAAGAGATATAAAGGTTTATAATAATGCTTTAGATTTTAAAAATGAAAATAAAATACGGTTTCCAATTGAACAATTTTTAAATTATGAAATTTTTAAAAAATCAGAATCAAATGATAAAATTAATAATAATTTATATTTTTTACAAAATCAATTTGATGAAAAAATTTTAGGTTTTGAAAATAATAAAAGTTTAGATAATATAGAATTTTTACAATTAATAAAAGAAGATATTAAAACTAAAGATACAACTTTAGAAAGTAATATAGAAAAATTAATAAATGATACAAAACCACTTCCAAATGATGAGTTAACTTATAATATAAATCAAATAGAATTTAATAAAAATAATTCAATTTTATTTATGAAATATTTATCAACATATTATAAAGATAATGCATTTGTCGAAATTAAATGTTTAGAAAATATACATCATTTATCAAGTTTATTATCAATAATTATGAATAATTCACAATCAATAAAAGAAATATTATATTTAAATTTTATTTTAATTTATATTGCAGAAAAAACAATTTATATAAATCCAGAAAATAACTTTAATAAATGTTATTTATCAAAATTAATTTCAAAAAATAAATTATTTTCTCAAAAAGAATTTTGGAATGAATTATTGGATATGAAAATATCAAGTATAACAGATATTAAAGTTAAAAATGAATTAGAAAAAAAAAATCAAACAAATGAAACTGGTGTATTGTTTAATATAAAAAATATATTTGGAGGAGGAAAAATAAAAGAAAATAAAAAAATAGAAAATGAAATTGTATATCGTCAATTATATTTAAAAAAATTACCAATTTATACTGTTGAAATATTAGATGAATATATTTTACATTTTTCAAATTATAACTTTGCTGTAACTCAATCAATAGAATTAATTAATGATTTTTCTGTAAAATATAAATTTGATAAATCTTATGTTTCTTATTTTATGGCTAAATTAAATTCAAATACTTTTACTATACAAAATAAAAATGATAATTTTGAAAATGAAAAAAAAGTTGATTATGAGAATTTATTTTTTAATACTGATAAATTAAGGAAAAAAAAAATATATGATATGAAATTATTATCAATATTATATTCTATTAAATATATGAATATAAAAGAATTACCAAATATTCTTTCATTAAATAAAATGTACAATGAAAAATTAAGACGATTTATATTTAAAAATATCCTTTTAAAATATCATAATATGAGTATAGAAAATCATATAAAAATATGGAAAGTACTTCTTAATTTTAATCAAATAAAAAAAAAATATGATTATAATAAAATAAAATCAGAGATAGATAATTTTCCAAATTTAGTAATATCAAAAGAAATAATTCAATTAGATGTAGTTAGAACTTATTTTAAAAAAGATAGACATTCAAATAGAGAAAAAACATCATATATTTTAAGAGCAGCTTGTAAAGAAACTCCTTCAATTAATTATTGTCAAGGAATGAATTATATTGTTGCTTTTTTATTAAGTATTACTGAAAATGAAGAAGATACATTTTATTTATTTTTATCTCTTTTAATAAGTACTGATTATGGAAGTTTATTTTC
>JAEEGL016306116.1_pt1 | contig 11514 bp, 6 predicted proteins | sample 9134231 | NCBI WGS metagenome assembly JAEEGL01 (sample SAMN16246548, study PRJNA631951) | gut metagenome | biome: gut microbiome; feature: rumen; material: fiber-attached | host: Bos | place: Iran: Karaj | collected 2018-10 | reverse complement strand
GCTGGGCGATGGGGGTACAGCAGCTGCACCTTCCCACCTGGATCGGGGCGATTGCTTTCCCCTCGTCCGTCTTTTTTCTTTCCGACCCTTTCGTCACTCGCGGCTTCGCCGCTCGTGCCGCCTCCCCTGAAACAGGGGAGGCAGCGTGCGCATACCGGCTCCCCTTGCCAAGGGGAGCTGTCAGCCGAGCGGCGCGAGGCTGACTGAAGGGTTATGCGGGAGCGCCGGCTCCCCCCCATGGAAGGCAAAAAGGAAGGCTCCCCTCATCCGCGGTCCGCATGCCTTTCGTACCCGGAATTTTTTCACACACAAGGAATATATTATAAAAAACAGCGTATTGACATGTTATGTCGCTATATGGTATAATGCAGGCGTAAAATTGTGTGCTGTGCATCTCCGAAGTAGGGAAGGGGCTGCGGGCGCATGATTTGGCGTTTCCAAAACCAAATATGTATTTAGGAGGAAAAAACACAATGAAGAAAGCTCTGGCTTTGCTGCTCGTCGTTATCATGGCTCTTGCCGTGTTCGCGGCCTGCAAGAAGAACCCGACTCCCGGTCCCGCGGATACCACTCCGGCTCCCGACAAGACCGAGGGCACCGAGCCCGCTGAAAACACTGAGCCTCCCATGGAGGAGCCTCAGGACTACACCTACAACACCTACTCCACCTCTCTCGGCAACAACTGGAACCCCCACACCTGGGAGACCAGCGCCGATAGTGCGATCCTCGACTACCTCTCCAGCCCCTTCTGCACCATGCAGGCTGAGAATACCGAAGACGGCATTTATCAGTGGGTTTATGAGATGGCTACCGAGATCAACGATGTTACCGCCACCCATCAGGAAGACCTGACCAAGTACCATGCCAACATCGGCGATGCGGATCCCGCCACCATCACCGAGGGTTACGTTTTCGAGATCAAGCTGAATCAAAATGCGAAGTGGGAAGACGGCACCCCCATCAATGCCGATTCTTACATCACCTCCATGAAGTATCTGCTCGATCCCGAGATGAAGAACTACCGTGCGAACCTGTATTATGCGGGTGAGTCCGCTGTAGCCGGCGGCAACGCTTACTACTATCAGGGCTCCGAGGCTTGGAACGACAACTCCCCCGACGGCGAAGCGCTCGTTTACGGCCTCGATCAGCTCACCAAGGGCGAAGACGGCTGCTACGTCACTCCCGAAGGCTATCGCGTATTCATCACCACCACCGAGGCTCATAACTGGCTGCAAGGCAACTCCCTCCAGGATTACATCGACGCCGGCTATGACGCAGCCCTCAACATGGAGAACTGGGAAGCCCTGATGGCCACCTGCTCCGAGGATATGCCCGGCTTCATCCCCGCCAACGATGAGAACATCGCCATGTTCGCCACCGTTATCACCACCCCGGATTGGAACGAGACCGAAGAGAACGTTCCTTACTACTTCTCCTACGGCATCCCCATGCCCGAGGCCGATTACGATGCGACCGTCGGCTGCTACAAGGTAGATGATTACACCATCAACTACGTTTGCGAGAACAAGATCGACTTCAACTACTTCCTCACCTCCTGCACCAGCACCTGGCTGGTATATGAGCCCTACTACACCCAGGGCTTCGATACCACCGGCAAGCTGAAGACCACCAACTACGGCACCGACATGAGCAACACCATGAGCTATGGTCCCTACAAGCTCGAGTCCCTCCAGAAGGATAAGCAGATCATCTTCACCCAGAACCCCAACTGGTACGGCTGGGAAGAGCAGCCCAACGGCGCTCTCATCTCCAAGACCCCCTACCTCGTAAACGGCCAGAACGTTCAGAGGTATCAGACCACCCGTATCGTCATTGACGTTATGGACGACGACGCTGCGAAGCAGGCCTTCCTCAAGGGCGAGCTCACCGAGTGGGCTCCTACTCCCGAGGATCTTCCCGACTACGCCGCCTCCGAGCAGCTCTACAAGGCTGAGGAGACCTACACCATGTCCTTCTTCTTCCACACCAAGCTGGACGATCTGAAGATCATGGATGAGTCCAAGGGCAACACCAACTCCGTTGTTCTTTCCAACGTCAACTTCCGTAAGGCTTTCAGCTTTGCCATCAACCGCGATGAGTGGGTCACCGCCACCGCCGGCTTCAAGCCCAGCTTCGGCCTTATGAACGATCTGTATCACTACGACTTCTACAACGATCCCACCTCTTCCTACCGTTCCTCCGAGCCCGCCATGCAGGCCATCTGCGATCTGTACGGCGTTCAGTACGGCGAGGGCACTCCCTATGCCACTCTGAAGGATGCTTACAAGTCCATCAACGGCTACAACCTCACCCTTGCTCAGGAACTCATGAAGCAGGCTTGTGACGAGCTCGTCGCCGATGGTCTCTACAAGGCCGGCGATCCCATCGTCATCCGCATCGGTTATAAGAAGGGCGCTCTCGATTCCGCTGACAACAAGCAGGTCGAGCTGATGAACAAGTACATCAACGCCGCTGCTGATGGCTCCGGCTTCGGCCACATCACCCTTGAGGCTCTCGGCAACATCAACGACCGTTACGGCGATACCGCTAAGGGCGAATACGCCATCGGTTACGGCGCATGGGGCGGCGCTGCTCTGTATCCCTTCCGTAACTTCCAGGTTTACTGCGACACCGAGCAGTACTCCATCCATGAGGCCGGCTGCTGGGATCCCTCCACTGAGACTTTCACCATCAACGTAAACGGTGAAGACGTCACCATGACCTGGCAGGAATGGTCCCGTTCCATGATCGGCGCGGGTCGCTTTGCCGGTGAGTCCAACGACGTTAAGCTTCAGATCACCGCTGCGATGGAGAAGGCTTACCTCGAGTTCTACTACCGCATTCCTCTTGCTACCTCCACCACCTGCTCGCTGCTTGCTTACAAGGCCAAGTACATCACCCCCGATTACAACCTCGCTTACGGTTGGGGCGGTCTTGAGCTCATGACCTATAACTACAGCGATACCGAGTGGACCGAGTTCGTAGCGTCCCAGGGCGGCATCCTGAACTATCAGTAATTAATTAAGCGCCAAAAAAGCATTTGATTAATTAAACATTTGCCAAGTTATCCGCAGGGGGCTTGAGCCCCCTGCGGAAAACACGTTTTTATCGAACACATATCACATCTTAAAAGCCCGTTTCGCTTCGGGCTGAAAAATCGATTCCCTATTTCAAAAATAGGAGACAGGAGAGATGATCAGTGGGAAAATATGTTCTTAAAAGGCTATTGCTGATGCTTTTCACGTTCTTCGTGATAGTCACGATAACCTTCATGCTCATCCGCATTCTTCCCGTCGAACTTCCGGTGGAAAAGAATTTGGCGGAAGCGATCAAACAGCGCTGGGAGGCGCTGGGCTACAACAAGCCGCTTCTCGAACAGTACGGCATCTATCTTAAAAACATCTTTACCAAGGGCGATTTCGGTACTTCATGGAAGATCGAATTCCGCGCCGACGCAGCAAAGGTACTGACCAGCCGTCTGCTGCCCACCGTTATGGTCAACTTCTATTCGATGATAGTCTCCGTGCCGCTCGGCATCCTCTTCGGTATCTACGCCGCGGTACGCAAAAACAAGTGGGACGATCATTTGATCAGCACACTTGTTATGGTATTCATCTCCGTTCCCAGCTACGTTTACGCGTTCCTCGTTCAGTACTTCCTGTACTTTAAGCTGGGCGTTCTGCCTCTTACGCTCTATTCTCTGGCGGATGCGGGCGGTTCATACTTCACGTGGAAGATGTTTACCAGTATGATCCCCGCGATCATAGCTCTCTCCTTCGGTTCGATAGCGGGTTACTGCCGCTTCGTCCGTGCGGAGCTTACCGAATCGCTTACCAGTGAGTACATGCTCCTTGCAAGGACCAAGGGTCTGACCCGCGCCCAGGCAACGAGCAGGCACGCTCTGAAGAACGCAATGGTCCCCATTCTGCCCAGCATTCTTTCCGAGCTCATCAATCTCCTCGGCGGTTCGATCATTATCGAGCAGATCTTCGCCATCCCCGGCGTAGGTCAGCTCTACATCAAGTCCATAAACCTTCTGGACTACGATGTATTCATGATCGACTGTATCTTCTATACATTCGTTGGACTTCTTGCAGGTATCGTTACCGACCTTTCGTACGGCTTCATCGATCCCCGCATAAGGATGGGAGAGAAGTAATATGGATAACAACAAGAAGATCTCGCCCGAAATGTTTGAGTTCGTCAACATTAACGAGCGCTTAACCGATAAAAAATTCGATGATAAGCCCATCGGCTTCCTCAAGGATGCATGGCTGAGGTTCCGCAAGAACAAGGCCTCCGTCGTGGCTGCGATCATCATACTCCTTATCTGCCTCTTCTCGATCGTAGCGCCCCTCTTCACCTGGCATAAGGCCAACTTCATGGATCCTTACTATGCGAAGAAGAGCCCCCGCATCGTCTGGCTGCGCGATCTCGGCATAGCGGACGGCGGCACCAACGGCGATTACAGTGAGATCGGTCTCACAAAGGTCCAGTCCCTCGGCGTCGCGGCAGAGGATTGGGAAGGCAAGGGCGGTATCACCATTGCCGAAGGCATGCAGAGCGAATATCAGCCCGTTATCAAGATAAACAACACATTCACCAAGACCGACGCCAACAAGAACGAAAAGACCTACTACAACGCCAAGGTAGACAATTACCTCAACGTGGGCTTCCTCTATCTCAGCATCCAGCAGAGCGAGCTGCCCAAGATCCAGGCGTTCGAGCAGGAGCACGGCATCCACATCCTGTACCCCCTCATTGAGGATAATGAGTGGAACAACGGCGACGCGAAGGACGCCAACAACTGGTACAAGATGAAGAAGAACGCCCCCGTCACCGTTGACGAGGATACCGGCAGGGCCAAGACCCTCCAGTACGGCGACGATCTCGTTCTCGAAGGCAACTACGAGCGCGACGGCGAAGGCAATCCCGTTTACTGGAAATACACCGGCGGCGGCGACCATTCCACCGCTCAGCTCAAGGTCCGCGTGCTTTATTACAACTGGTACCGTTACCAGCACAACAATAAGGAAGTCAATTACGCTTTCGGCACCGACTCCCAGGGCTATGACCTCATGGTCCGTCTTGCCGGCGGTTTGAGGCTCTCCCTGCTGCTCGCGGTCTCCGTTTCCGTCATCAACTTCATTATCGGCGCAGCCTACGGCGCGATCGAAGGTTATTACGGCGGCATCGTTGACCTTGTCATGGAGCGTGTCACCGATATCCTCGGCGGCATTCCCTTCATAATCGTCGCGACCCTGTTCCAGATCCACCTGTCTGCGAGATTGGGCGCGATCCCGTGCTTGATATTCGCATATATACTGAACGGATGGATAGGCATTGCGTACCGCGTCAGGACTCAGTTCTACCGCTTCAAGCATCAGGAATTCGTTCTTGCGGCGAGAACTCTCGGCGCGAAGGATTCCAGGCTGATCTGGAAGCACGTCTTCCCGAACTCCCTGGGCACCATCGTCACCTCCGCGGCGCTCATCATCCCCGGCGTTATATTCAACGAGTCCATGCTTTCCTACCTCGGTATCGTAAAGCTCGGTTCCGCGAATATGACCTCCCTGGGCACCTTGCTCGCCGATGCATCCGCTATCTGGACGAACTATCCGCACCTTATGATACTGCCCGCGTTGTTCATTTCTCTCCTTGAGATCTCGTTCAACCTGTTCGGCAACGGTCTGCGCGATGCATTCAACCCGTCGCTGCGTAACGTGGAGGACTAAACTATGGATAAGATTCTCGAAGTAAAAGACCTTAAGGTCTCATTCCGCACTCAGGCCGGTACGTTGAAGGCCGTCCGTGACATCTCCTTCGATCTCGAGCGCGGCAAGACCCTCGCGATAGTCGGCGAATCCGGTTCCGGTAAATCCGTAACCGCGAAGGCCATCCAGGGCATCCTCGCCGGCAACACCATAATCGAAGGCGGCGAGATATTCTTCGACGGTAAGGATCTCTTGAAGATCTCCGAGGAGGAGTTCCACCATATCAGGGGCGATAAGATCGCCATGATATTCCAGGATCCGCTCTCCTCCCTGAACCCCATCGTTAAGATAGGTAAGCAGATCACCGAGGCCACCCTGCTGAAGAGCAAGCTCAACAGACGCGAAGCAAAGGATGAGTTCAAGACCCTCCTTGCCGAGCTCAAGAATAACATGATCGAGTCCGAGAACGGCAAGAACGCCGATAAGGTCAACGATATGGTAAAGACCTTCGACAAGTTCATGCTCGAAAGCAACCACCTCGAAAACGCCTACAACATCGCCTCCACCAACGCGCAGGATCTGGATTCCCTCGTTGAGGACTTCCTCTTCCTCGCAAGCAAGAATCAGAAACTGGACGTCAAAGCCCAGCTCCGTGATTTCAAGAACCGCCTTGGCAAGCTGAAGAACCACTTCCTCACCGGTAAATTCGATCAGAGGATCGAAGAGATGAAGGATGAGCTTTCCGGCGCCGCCGCGGCGTATTCCCCCAAGGCAAACAACATGGAGCCCGTTCTCGAGACCGTCAACAAGCTCGAGGATCTGCTCAATGAGATCGTAGAGCAGAAGAAGCCCGATTTCACCAACATCGGCTACTACAAGCTCTACTGCCAGGGCGCGAACCTCAACATGCCCGTTGAGGAGCTGAACGAGGTCGCCAGCAAGTTCACCGACGAGCACTTCATGAACGACTTCATGGAAGCCGCGAAGAAGGGCGTCGAGCATTCCTATAACAAGGCGCTCGAAAACAAGAAGGCCATCCTGCCCGAGCTCAAGAAGGCAAGGGAGTTCTTCAACGGTGAATTCGATAAGAAGGAAGGCAAGAAGGCCGCCAAGGAGATCTCCGAGAAGGTCGATGGAACGATCGACAAGCTCGAGTTCATCAAGGATTCCACCGCCTACACCTTCCGTTCCGCCGTGTCGAACGGCGTCGATAAGCTCTTCTACTTCATCAAGCGCAACCCGAAGGAAGAAAAGCGTTTCGCCCGCCAGTCCGCCAGGCGCGACAGGATGATCGCCCGCGGCAAGACCGTCACATGGAAGGTCGTTCCCAAGGTGGTCTATCCCCCCGAGCAGCTCAAGGGCAATATCGTTCAGGTGGTCGATCGCTTGAACGAGCACTATGAGGATTACATCGATACGCCCGTCGATTTCGACAAGCGCACCGGCGACCTCATCGATCACTTCAAGGAGGAGGCTTCCCTTGTCGTTTACCGCGTTACCAAGGGTATGGCGAAGGAAAAGGCCATCAAGCTCATGAAGGAGGTCGGTATCCACGAGCCGAGGCTCCGTTATAACCAGTATCCGTTCGAGTTCTCCGGCGGTATGCGTCAGAGGATAGTTATAGCTATCGCTCTTGCCGCCAACCCCGAGATCCTCATTTGCGACGAGCCCACCACCGCGCTCGACGTTACGATACAGTCTCAGATCCTCGAGCTCATCAACAAGCTCAAGGAAGAGCGTAACCTCTCCATCATATTCATCACCCACGACCTCGGCGTCGTTGCGAATATGGCGGATGATATCGCTGTTATGTACGCGGGCAAGATAGTTGAGTACGGCACCGCGGATGACATCTTCTACGATCCCCGTCATCCCTACACCTGGGCGCTGCTCTCCTCCATGCCCGACCTCGATACGAAGGAAAAGCTGGACGCCATCCCCGGCACTCCTCCCAACATGATCTACCCGCCTCAGGGCGACGCTTTCGCGGCGCGCAACAAGTACGCGCTCAAGATCGACTTCGAGGAGCAGCCTCCCTTCTTCCAGATCTCCGAGACCCACAGGGCCGCAACTTGGCTGCTGCATCCCGATGCACCCAAGGTGGATACGCCCAAAGCCATTACCGATAGGATCGCTCGTATGAACGCAAAACGCATGGGAGGTGAGCAGAATGCCTGAACAGAATGATGAAGTCCTGCTCCGGGTAGAGCATCTGTGCCAGTACTTCGGCCCCACCAAGGCTGTCGACGACGTCAGCTTTGACATCAAGAAGGGTGAAGTATTCGGCCTCGTCGGCGAGTCCGGCTGCGGTAAGACCACCACCGGCCGCTCGATAATCAAGATCTATAACATCACCTCCGGTTCCATCTACTTCAAGGGCCAGCGCATCTGCGCCGGTACCACCGGCTACAAGATCGAGATCAGGAAAGCCCGCAAGGAGCTCGCCGAGCTTGCCAAAGAAGCTTCCAAGGCGACCGAGAACAAGGCGGAGCTTGAAGCGAAGCTTGCCGAGAAGAAGAAGGCCTATTCCGATCTCGTGATCGAGAACCGCAAGAAGATCTCCGCGGCTAAGTTCGATCATAAGCATTCCGACAGGGAGTACGCCAAGACCCTCATCGCCAGGACCAAGGCGGAGTATGAGCCCAAGCTCGCCGCCGCCACCGGCGAAGAGCTGAAGACGCTTCAGAAGAAGTATAAGGACGAACTCCGCGTCGCGAAGAAGACCAAGCTCATCACCAAGATCCAGATGATATTCCAGGATCCCATCGCGTCGCTCGATCCCCGTATGACCGTCCGCGAGATCATTGCAGAAGGTCTTGTCATCAACGGCATAAAGGATCAGAATTACATCGATGAGAAGGTGTATGAGATGCTGGAGCTCGTCGGCCTCGTCCGCGAGCATGCCGGCCGTTACCCCCATGAGTTCTCCGGCGGTCAGCGTCAGCGTATCGGTATCGCCCGCGCGGTCGTTATGCAGCCCGATCTGCTCATCGCCGACGAGCCCGTTTCCGCTCTGGACGTTTCCATTCAGGCGCAGGTCATCAACCTCCTGAACGAGCTGCGTGAGAGGCTGGGTCTTACCATCCTGTTCATCGCGCACGATCTTTCCGTCGTCAAGTACTTCTCCAACCGTATTGGCGTTATGTACTACGGCAGGATGGTCGAGCTCGCCGAGACCGATGAGCTCTTCGCTCACCCCGTCCATCCCTATACGAGATCTCTGCTTTCCGCTATCCCGCTTCCCGACCCCCATGCCGAGAAGCAGCGCAAGAGGATCATCTACAACGCCCTCGCCGCGCACGATTACAGCAAGCAGCAGCCCACCCTGCGTGAGATCATCCCCGGCCACTTCGTTCTCTGCAATGATGAGGAGGAGGCCAAGTATAAAGAGGAGTTCGGCTTTTGAGGGAAGGTAAAAGCAGTCTCATAAAGAACCTTATCGGCACCGCGGTATGCGTACTGCTCGGTGCGGCGATGGTGCTCATCTATTTGAAGGGGCATTGGTACGAATTGGCCAAGACCGAGGCCGAAAGATACCGCCTCCTCTGCGATGGGTTCAGCATCGCCGGAATAGTGCTCGTGTGCGTTTCGGCGCTCATACTCGTGCATAACACCGGCCTGTTCACGGGCCTCACCTACGGTCTGCGCGGCGTGAAGGATATCTTCCTCCCCTTCCTTCAGCAGGAGTACATCCCCTACAGGGAGTACCGCAAAAGGAAGATGGAGAAGAAGGTCAAGGGCTACGGCTTCATATTCTTCACCGGTCTCGCGTTCCTTGCCGTTGCGATATTCTTTATGATCCGCTTCCATAAGGTCTATGTACCGGAGCCCTCCGCGGGGGAAGAAGCCCTCGCGCTGGCGCTCATTGCAAGCATCGCCTGCATCTGACATAAGCGAATTGCGCGCGAACCGCGCAAATGTCAAAGCGGGCAAAGATCCATCGCTCCTGTGCGGAGCCCTTCGGGGCTCCGCTTTTTTATTGCCGGCGCTCATTTTTTGATTGACGAACGTGCAAAATATGGTATAATAAACTGACTTTATATAGGTTTGACGCGGGGGCGTGAGAAGCATCCCGCGCGGAAAGCAGGTAAAGAATGAACAAGAAGTATTATATCACGACCCCCATCTATTACCCGAGCGCCAACCCGCACATCGGGCATACTTACTGCACGGTCAATACCGATGCGCTCGCCCGCTACAAGCGAATGACGGGGCATGATGTGTTTTTCCTGACCGGAACGGATGAGCACGGTCAGAAAATAGAAAGCTACGCCGCGAAGGCGGGCAAGACCCCCCAGGAATATGCCGATATGATCACCGGCGGCTTCAAAAAGCTCTGGGAGCTCATGGATATTTCCAACGACGGCTTTATCCGCACCACCGATAAGCATCACATGGAATGCGTGCAGCGCGTGTTCAAGCAGCTCTACGATCAGGGCGATATATACAAGTCCGAGTATGAGGGCCATTACTGCACCCAGTGCGAGGCGTTCTGGACCGAGACCCAGCTCAAGGAGGCGGGCGGCGTCTGCCCCGACTGCGGCAGGAAGACCGAGCTTGCCAAGGAGGAGGCCTATTTCCTCCGCGTATCGAAGTACGCGCCGAAGCTCATCGAATACATCCGCGAAAACCCCGATTTCATACAGCCCGTTTCCAGAGCGAATGAGATGCTCAACAATTTCCTGCTCCCCGGCTGCGAGGATCTCTGCGTCACGAGGAGCACCTTCAAGTGGGGCGTGCCCGTGCCCTTTGATGAGCGCCACGTGATCTACGTCTGGGTCGATGCGCTCGTCAATTACCTTTCCGCGATAGGCTACGGGACCGAAAACGATGAGCTTTACCGCAAATTCTGGCCCGCGGACGTGCATATCGTGGGCAAGGAGATAATAAGGTTCCACACCATTATTTGGCCCATAATTCTCATGGCGCTGGGGCTGCCCCTCCCCAAGAAGATCTACGGCCACGGCTGGCTGCTCTTCGACGGCGATAAGATGTCCAAATCCAAGGGCAACGTGGTCGATCCCTTCGTGCTCGTCGAGCGCTACGGCGTTGACGCCATCCGCTATTTCCTGCTTTCGGAGTTCCCCTTCGGCAACGACGGCAATTTCGATAACGCCACCCTTATCACAAGGATCAATTCCGATCTTGCGAACGATCTGGGCAACCTGCTTTCGCGCACCGTTGCGATGGTCGGCAAGTATTTCGGCGGAGTCCTGCCCGAGCCCAACACCCCGCTGCCAGAGGAGGACGCGCCCGTTACGGAGACCGCTTCCGCCCTGTGGGAGCGCATGGAGAAGGCGATGGACGAGATCCATCCCCATATCGCGCTTTCCGAGATATGGAAGCTCATAGGCGTCTGCAATAAGTATATCGACGTCACCGCTCCCTGGATCCTTGCGAAGGATGAGGCGAAGAAGCCTCGCCTCGGCACGGTGCTCTATAACCTTGCGGAGGCGCTGCGCGTGATCGCCGTCGCGGTGGAGCCCTTCATGCCGAACACCACTCCCAAGATGTTTATGCAGCTCGGCGTCGAGGATGCGGCGCTCAAGACCTTCGATTCAATTAAGACCTTCGGCGGAATAAAGCCCGGCACGGTCCTCACGAAGGGCGAAGCGCTCTTCCCCCGCATCGACGCGAAGGCGGAGATGGAATTCCTCGATAACATGATAGAGGAGCAGCGGAAGAAGGCCGCGGCTATGAAGGCGGCGGAGGAGGCGAAAAACGCTCCCGAATCGCCTGCCGAGGCGAAGGCGGCCCCCGCAGAGGCTCCCGCGGCTCCCGATGAGGCGGCTCCCGAATC
>JAEEGL016201451.1_pt1 | contig 11514 bp, 4 predicted proteins | sample 9134231 | NCBI WGS metagenome assembly JAEEGL01 (sample SAMN16246548, study PRJNA631951) | gut metagenome | biome: gut microbiome; feature: rumen; material: fiber-attached | host: Bos | place: Iran: Karaj | collected 2018-10 | reverse complement strand
TTTAAAATGTTCATATACTCTTCGTAGGAGATGAACCGTCCGCCCATCGAACGCAGGTGAGGTGTCTCAAACTGACAGTCGATGAGGGTGCGATAATCAAGACCCGCCATCATACGGGCCAGATGGATGAGGGCAAGTTTGCTGGCATTAGGTACCAACGAGAACATGCTCTCGCCGATGAATCCATACCCAATCGTCACGCCATACAGGCCACCCACCAATCGTGTTCCCTCCCACACCTCGACAGAGGCGGCAAAGCCGTTTCGGTGCATTTCAGTATAAGCGGCTATCATGTCGGGGCCTAACCATGCGTATTCGTTCTTGATGCGCTGGTCACTGACACTGCAGTCATGGATGACCCCCTCAAAATCTTCGTTGATGCTCAAGCGGTATAGCCCTTTGTTCATCAACGTGCGCATGGAGTGCGACACATGTATCTCATCGGGGAAGATGACGAACCGCTGCAAAGGACAAAACCAATGGATGTCGGTCTTTCGAAACGGGAACCAAGGGAATATGCCATGGCGATACGCCAACATCAAGCGACGAACGCTCAAGTCGCCGCCCACCGCTATGCACCCGTCATCATCGCCAAGATGCGGGTCGGGAAACCACAAATCATTGTCTAACTGAAAGACCATAAGCCCCCCTTAATCCCCCGAGGTGGAAATTGTCCCCTCGCCGTTTCCTTCTAATGGTGAAGAAGATAATTGTAGAGCAACTACACTCTCCCCTCGGGGAGAGTCGGAGAGTGGTCTTAAGTTCACAGACACCTTTCCTCCGTTTTTGAGTGAGCCGAAGAGAATCTCGCGCATGAGCAGCGGCTTGAGACGCTGGGCGATGACGCGGTCCATTTCTCGTGCGCCATATTCGCGCGTGAAACCCTCGTTGAGCAAGTATTCGTGCGCCTCGGGCGTGAGTGTCATCACTACGTTCTTCACCGTGAGTTTCGCCTGCAACTCGCGCAGTTTTTTGTCGAGAATCATCGTGGCCATGGTACGGTCCATATCGTGGAAGACCACCTGTCCGGAGAGCCGGTTGAGAAACTCGGGCTTGAACGTCTTCTTCACCTGTCTGAGCATCGCCTCGCCCCTCGACACATTGCCTCCGAAACCGATGGAGGCTTGCGAAGCGTATTGCGCCCCCGCATTTGAGGTCATGATGAGCACCACATTGCGGAAGTCGGCCTTCTGTCCTTTATTGTCGGTCAGCTTCGCATAGTCCATCACTTGCAGGAGGATATTATAGATGTCCTGGTGCGCCTTCTCTATCTCGTCTAAGAGAAGCACACAGTTGGGTGTCTTACGGATAGCATCCGTGAGCAGTCCGCCATCCTCATAACCCACATATCCCGCCGGCGAACCGATGAGTTTGGCCACGGTGTGTTTCTCGGTGTATTCGCTCATGTCGAAGCGCACCAGTTCCACGCCCATCTCCCGTGCCAGGACACGCGCCACTTCGGTCTTGCCCACGCCTGTCGGCCCGACGAAGAGCAACGACGCCAGAGGTTTGTTGTCGTCGAGCAGTCCGGCCTTCGACATCTGCACCGCCTCGACCACCTGCGTCACAGCCTCGTCCTGACCGTAAATCTGTGCTGTGATGCGCTCGCGTAAGGTCTCAAGCACCGCCGTGTCATCTTCTTTCATCGCCATGGCATCCACCTTGCATATCTTGGCCAGGATGTCGGAGATGAGTTGCCGGTCAACGGTCTGAGGTCCTTCTTCTAAAGGATGAATCTCACGGTAGGCACCGGCCTCATCAATCAGGTCGATGGCCTTGTCGGGCAGGAAGCGGTCATTGATATGTTTCGCGCTGGCCTCGACGGCAAAGGGGATGACCCCCTCATCGTACGTCACATGGTGGAACGCCTCGTAGCCCGCTTTCAGTCCCTCGATGATTTTCACGGTCTCCTCGACCGAAGGCTCGTCGATGTCGATTTGTTGGAACCGGCGCACCATTCCTTTGCTGCGCGAGAAGTATCGTTTATACTCATCGTAGGTGGTACTGCCGATGAAACGGATTTTCCCCGCTTCGAGATAGGGTTTAAGCATGTTCGAGGCATCCATCGACCCCTCGCCGGTCTGCCCAGCGCCCACCAGGCTGTGTATCTCATCGATATAGACCACGGGGGCCTCCTCCTGACTAATACCCTCCATCACCATCTTCAGCCGTTTCTCGAAGTCGCCGCGGAACTGCGTGCCGGCCAGCAGAGTACCGAGGTCAATCTGATAGATACTGCTGCCCTTCAAGCGGTCGGGCACCTCACCAGCCTCAATGCGTGCCGCCAGTCCATAGACGAGCGCAGTCTTACCCACACCCGACTCACCCACATGCAGGGGGTTATTCTTTTCTTTGCGGCAGAGCACCTGAATGGTACGTTCCAACTCGGCTTCCCGTCCGATGAGGGGGTTGTGCTGCGCAATGGTATCATTCAGGCGCACCACAAGTTGGCGCCAAGGTTGACTGTCATCGGTCTGCTCCTCGTCGTCGAACGAACCGAAGATGTCATCTTCTTCGCCATCACCGCCCTCGCCCTCATCATTCGAGCCAGACGACAAAGTCTGCTGTACCCCATATTCCGACACCATGGCATTGAGCAGGTCGGTGTCGTTCCCCATCATGCCCCGGCGGAGGAAATAGGCGGCATTACTGTCGTCTAAGCGCAAGATGCCCGCCACGAGATGCGGTACGTCCATCGACGGAGCCGAGGAAAAACGCACCGTGTCATAGGCGCAGTTGAGCACGAAGGTCAACTGTTTCGACGTGGAGAAAGACAATTCCACATCATCGGGCACCCGTTCCTGCTCTTCGAGAAACTGCTCGAGGGCGGCAGTCAACTCATCGCTGTCACCGCCGCACATCGCATACGCCATTTTGAATTTGTCTTGCCGACAGAGGGCCAACAACAAGTGTTCTACCATCATAAACTCATGGCGGTAACGCTCATGAATCATCACGGCTTCCTTGAAGGCCCGGTCAACAAAAACGCTATTTTTTAACTGTTCGCTCATTTACAATTGCTTTAAATGGAGATAGAAGTAGATAGAAGTAGATAGAAGAAGATAGAGGGAGATAAAAGGAGATAGAAGGAGATAGAAGGAGGTAGAAGGAGATAAAGGGAGATAGATGTTTGGCGGGCAGGCACAGCGACCCGCCCCTACGGATTGGCTGACGGACTGAGACCAGCCCAACGGAATGGGGGGGGCAACGGCCGTCGGAATGGGATTAGGTGGGCTTCACCTCCCTCTGGCAAACATTCCAGACGAAGGGGATAGCCCTCTTCGCGTGCCATCTGTGTGGCGCGCTGCACTTTCGACACGGCCACATCATAGCTATACACGCCCACCACAGCCTGTCCCACATGGTGCACTTTCAGCATGAGGGATTCTGCTTCTTCAGCCTTTTTGAAAAAGACGAGTTTAAGCACCTTCACCACAAATTCCATCGTGGTGAAATCATCGTTGTAGATGATGACTTTATAGCGGCGTGGTTCACGCAGGTTGGTGCGCTGCCGCTCCCTTACAGATGACTGTTCTTTTGCCATAGCGACAACAAAGGTAACACTTTCTGCTGACACACCAAAATTTTTGAAAACAAATGACCAGTTTTTTTAGAGTCTGTTCCATCTTTATCGTTCAACGTCCAACATACAACGTTCCTTCATTGAAAAAAGCGAAAGAAAATTTGTCCGTTTCGTTATAAATGACTACTTTTGTCGGTGTGTTATTACTAAAATTGTTACGTATGTGTAAAAAAATTACTCTTCTCGGGATGATGGTCGCACTGTTCTGCGCCATCCCCACACAAGCACAGACGCCAGCCCGGAAAGCCACGGCAGGCCGGGTCATCGCCGTGCAACGGCCTAACCAAAAAGCCGTCAAGGCGGGAGGTCTTACCAAGATGCAGGCTGCCCAAGCACAGGGAACCACCATGCAAAGCAAAACCGACGCCAAAGGCAAAGGACAGGCGAAAAAAAGCCGCCCGGCACAGGAATCAACCGTGCGGAAAGCAGGCACGCCTCTGGCCATGAAAGGTTTCGTGCCACGCCAGACTACAACTCAAGTACAAACCAAGGAACAAGTGCGGGTCCAGGCACCACGGCGTGCTGGCGAGGGCGAGGTACTGAGCGACTTCGGTGCCATCTACCACCCCGCAGAAGGCAAAGCCACGCTCTATGAGCGTAGCGGCACAAATTATTATGTGAGTTACGGCGACCTTATGACTGGCAGTCAGGCTGGCGGCGTGGAAATCGTGACGTGCGACGACGGCACCATCTATGTGAAGGACATCCTCTCCACCTATCCCGCCAGCACGTGGGTGAAAGGAACGAAGACGGGCAACACCATCACCATTCCCACCCATCAAATCATCGACTTTGACTACAACTACACCACCACCGTCAGTCTGCAGTGGGGTGTGATGAAAACCGACGGCACCATTGTCGCTGCCGAAGACCACGGCGATGCTTTCACCTTCATCATCGATGGTGAGACCATCACCTTGCAAGGGTCGTCAGCCTTCGACGGTACCACCGATGCCTATTTCATGGGACTCTTTTACGATGATAACACGTCATTTACCGGTTTTGGCGACGCCGAGACCCAGTGGCAGCAGGTGCATATCGTCACACATGTAGATGATATGCCATACTTCGCCGACTTCAGTACCATCGCCGAACAATACTCATACACCATCATCGACGCCAACGAAGATGGCAGTACCTGGAACTTTGTCACCAACAGCGACGACGACTGGTTCGCACGTTATATGTACAGTCCCGACAACGACGCTGACGACTGGCTCATGTCGCCCGCCATCAAACTGGAAGCGGGCAAGGCCTACCGCATGAGTTTCGACACCCGCAACCGGGGCGAGGACGAGCGGATTGAAGTGAAGATGGGCACCGACAAGACACCCGAAGCGATGACCACCGAAGTGATTGCACCCACCGATGTGCAGTGGTATGAAAACCAGAAACTGAAGAGCGAGGTGTTCCAAGTGGAGGCGACTGGTTATTACCACTTCGGCATCCACGCCATCTCCGATGTCAACCATTATTTCGTCTATGCCGACAATATCCGCGTCGAGGTGGTCGACAACCGGGTGCCCGAGGCCGTGAGCGACCTCGCAGCCGTTCCCACACCACAAGTGTTGGAGGCCACCATCACCCTCACCGCCCCGACGAAGAACATCAAAGGCGACGCGCTGACCGACAACATGGACATCGACTTGCTACGTGACGGCAACTCCATCCATGTCTTCTCCAATGTGGCACCTGGCGCCACCCTCACCTACATCGACAATGCCGATGACCTGACCCTCGGTCGTCACACCTACCAGGCTATAGCATCCAACCCATACGGCAACAGCGAGCCGAGTGAAGAAGTGACGGTGCACCTCAGCACCATTCTCGACGTGCCCTACAACGCCGAGTTGTCCGAGGAAAGTGAATTCAGTGCTTTCTCTGTCATCGATGCCAACAACGACGGCAGCACATGGGGCTATGAGGACTACTACATGACCAGCTATGCCTACAACGCCGACAATGCTGCCGACGACTATCTGGTATCGCCCCCCTTCCGACTGACTGGCGGCAAATACTACGCACTGACCGTCAATGCGCTGACATCGGGCTATGACGAGCGGTTAGAAGTGCTCATCGGAAAAGGACCCGAGGCGGCCGACCTGACCACTACTCTTCTTGCACCGGAGGTTGTGACCGAGACTGACGATGCCGGACACGACTATGAGATGACGTTCACCATAGAAGAAGACGGAGTCTATTACATCGCCGTGCATGCCATCAGTGATGCCGACATGGACCACCTCACCTTGAACCGCTTCTTCATCGACTTCGGACCTGAGGCCACGGCTCCCGCCGCACCCCTCATCGCTGCCGAGGCAGCTCCGAACGGCGAACGCTCGGCCATCATCACCGTCACGGCGCCCACCACTGCCGTCAATGGTACTACGCTGACAGCCAACCTGACCCGTATTGAAATCCTGCGCGACGGCGAGGTGGCCGGCGAACTGACCGACATCGCACCGGGTACCACAACCACCTTTACAGATGAAACAGGCATGAGTGGCGACTTCACCTATCGGGCTATCCCCTACAACGCCGACGGCTTTGGACTGAAGAGCGAATCCACGACCGTACACGTGGGTGTTGACACTCCCATGCCTGTGGAGAACCTCATCGCCATCGACAAACAGAACACCGTGACCCTGAAATGGGATAAGGTGGGCACTACAGGTGTCAACGGCGGATACGTGAACCCCGCTGAAGTGGAATATGTGATATGGAGCGCAACGTTAGGAGAAGGATGGATGGGACCGGAACTGTTCAAGAACGAAGAGCTCGGCATCGTTACTGACGGCGACACCTTCGATATATCCTACGACAATACCGACGAGGGAGAACAAGAATATGTTTATTGGGTGGTGGAAACCAGAAATGAAGTCGGCTACGACAACAACACCACGACCGGACTGCTCGTGGGCACGCCTTACGACCTGCCCATCGAGGAGGGATTCGCTGACGGCAGCACGCACTACTTTTGGGATTCAAACGCCACAATGATGGGTTCGTTCATGGCCACCGACGGCGATGGCAGTGCGTTGGCAATGCTGTCCCCAGAGGCCGGATTGGTCTATTTCAATTCAGGCAAACTGAACCTGAGCGGTGCCGTCAATCCCACACTATCGTTCGATGCTGTCGGATTCGGCATCAGCAAAGTGAACGTTTATGGCATCACCGACGGACAGGAGGCTGAACTCATTCAAACAGCCACCATCAACAGCGATGATTACTCCACCATACAAGTACCCCTCAACACACTGCAGGGCGGACGCTATGCACAGGTCAGTCTCGTTGCCGAATTCGTCAACCCCACCGTATTTGATTTCTCCGGTGAAATCGAGACTTACGGCGATGCCATCTTCCTCGACAACATCCACATACTGGATCTCCTGAGCGACAACCTGACGGTTGACATGTTATATCCTGCCTATATTACAGCCGGCACATCGGGCGACATCACCGCCATTGTGAAGAATAACGGTAAGAATGAAGCCAAGGGCTACACCGTGACCATCACAGCCGGCGAAGAGACACTGATGCAAAAGACAGTCAACGAAGCGCTGCCTCCCTTCGGACAGAAAACGTTCGTCGCCTCACTCAACACTACCGTGTTTGATGCCAACACAGACATCAACGTCAAGGTACAGGTTGACTATGCCGCCGACATGGACACCAGCGACAATACAGTTGAGCAACCCGTCAGCATCGCCCCGTCGTATGCGCCCGCACCCGGCATGCTCACTGCCACCGACCAAGAGGGCAGTGTGGAACTGACATGGACCGGACCGTCGAGCGAGCCGCAATTAGAAGTGGAAAACTTTGAAACCGGGATGGGCGGATGGACCACCATCGACAGTGACGGCGACGGCAACGACTGGATGCTGCATAGAAACGGAGATGATTCAAACCTGATGAAGACCAACTCCGGCGACGCCGTAGTATATTCTGAGAGCTACCGCAACGGTGTGGGGGCATTCAAGCCCGACAACTGGCTCGTATCGCCGCTGGCCAAACTCGAAGGAACCTTCTCCTTCTTTGCTGCCGGACAAGATGAAAACTACTACAGTGAGCACTTCGCCGTGTTTGTCTCGACTGAGAGCGCAACCGCCCCGACGACCTTCACACAAGTGAGCGAGGAGTTTGAGGCCACCAACACAATGACGGAGTACAGCGTTGACTTGGGCGCATACGCCGGAGCCACAGGCTATATCGCCATCCGCCACTTCAATGTGTCCGACCAATACACCCTCCTCGTGGACGACATCACCTTCACCAAGATGCCCGTTCAACCCACGGCTTACAACATCTATTTCGAGGGCGAGAAAGTGGCACAGGTGAAAGGCGACGTGACTACCACCACCCTGACCGACAGTCAGTTGGCCGACGGTGAGCATACCTTCGCCGTGACCGCCGTCTATGCCGACGGCAGCGAATCGCAACCCGTCACAGCCACCATCACCGTGGTGACCGCCATCGAGCAGATTACACTCGACGGACAAACCGTGGATGTCTATACCCTCGACGGCAAACAGGTGCGCAAGCAGGCCAAGAACCTCGACGGACTGAAAGGAATCTATGTGATTAACGGTCAAAAAGTGATGATTCGATAAATCGTGCTCAAAAAAAAGTAGAAAAAGTTTTTCTATTCTGCAAAAAGTATTATCTTTGCAGCGAGAACTTAATATTCACTAAAAAAAAGAAAAGAAAATGAAAAAACTGTTTTTAGCAACGATGATGGTGCTGGCTTCATTGACAGCCAGCGCACAGCACGCAGTAGGCGGCCTCACACTGCAGCCGCAGGTGGGTATGACACTGTCAACACTGACCGACAGCGATGAAGCAAAGATGAAGGTGGGCCTCGTGGCAGGCGCCGAGTTGGAATACCAGGCCACCGACATGCTGGGTATCGCAGCCGGGCTGCAATACTCTATGCAGGGTGCTGCCCTCGAGCATGACGACGACAACACCAACCTGGACTATCTCAACATCCCCATCCGCGCCAAAGTGTATGTGGCTCCGGGATTCTCTATCAACGCTGGTATGCAGTTCGGTTTCCTCACACGCGCCAAGAACGGTGATGCCGACTTGAAAGATAACTGCAAGACATTCGACTTCTCTATCCCCCTCGGACTTTCTTACGAGATTTCCAACGTGGTCATCGACGCACGCTACAACCTCGGTCTGACGGATGTGAACAAAGACACTGGCGTCGATTTCGTTGACGATAAGGTCAATTCGAAGAACTCCGTCATCATGCTGACCGTAGGTTATCGCTTCGACCTGTAATCCTTCGAACAGCCAAGCAGGCTGATGAAGTAGTATCAATATTGAGAGGTGCCGCACTGCGACACCTCTCATATTCTTAACACACGAATTACTGACCCCACCCCTAAACCATCAACCCTCAACCCTAAACCCTCATCCCTAAACCCTCAACCTTTAATGACCGCCCAAGAACTCTTCAACCGCGTCAGCGACATCATTGGTATGGTGCACGACAGCGACTCGACACCAGACCTGAACCGCGTGATCCACGACACCCTGGTGCTCACCTGCCGCGAAGGGTTAAGCGACAGCCAACAAGCTTTCGGTAACCTGTTCTCGCAAGTCGAATACCTGTGCCGGCACCACCGTGTGCAAACGCCCGACCTCATCGCCATCCAGACCATGCGACGGCACACCAACCACCAGGCCCCCATCGCACACGACGACCTGATGTACGACCTGCGCGCGCTCTGCGTGTTCATCGCGGCGGTGTTCGACACCACCATCCCCGCCAACATCACGGGCCGCATCCCCGCCACCAACAAGCCCTTCACGCGGCAGCAAGAGGCCAAGGCACCCTACCTGCGCTGCATCATCACCCAATGGAACGGTACCGACCTCATGGTCAACGTGGACCGCGACGACGATGCCCCCATCGCCGTAGACTGGCAACCCGCCGTGAACGGTTATCTGAAGAGCATCTTCCGTGAGGGGATGCAGCTCAACCTGCTGGACAGCGAGGTGACCGACAATGGCGGCATACGCACCTACCAACCGCGGTTGATTGTGGTGGAGCCCGACTATCTGCTCGAAATCAGTCTCATCGCCAGCTGTTTTATCAAGTGCGGTCATCACCCTTTGTTGTACACCCTGAAGCGGATGGGAGATAAGCCCCTGTCGCAAGCCATCCTCCTGGGTAATTACGCCGGACAGGCACTCGACGATATCATCCACAACGAGGGCGCCAAGTACGACTACCGCGACTCACTGAGGCAGTCGTTTCAAGAACAAGCACTCGAGTTCTGTGCCTGTCCCGGATTCGACGATGTGCAGTTCTCCAAAGACGCTTGGAAACAAGCCCAAAACATCGCCGAGGCGGTTCAAGTGCTGTCGATGCAGTTCGACCTCAAGAAAGCCATTCTTGAGCCCTCGTTTGAGTGCGAGCGGCTCGGCGTGCGCGGACGTGTCGACTGGATGACCACCGACATGCGACTCTTGGTAGAGCAGAAATCGGGCAAGAACTGGTTCATAGAAAATCACAGGCTCGGTCCGAGAGGAGTGAAACAGTTAGAAGACCATTTCGTGCAGATGCTGCTCTATTACGGTGTCCTTCGTTATAATTTCAATACAGGGAAGCAACAGACCAGCGAATATCTGCTCTACTCCAAGTTCCCGGCCAACGAGGGACTGCTCTATCTGACCTACACCGACCAGTTGTTCCGCGAGATTATCGAATTCCGCAACCAAGTGGTGGCCACGGAGTATCTCATCGCGCAACATGGTTTTGGGTGGACGCTGCCCTATTTCAAGCCCGAGACCTTCAACGTCATCAATAGTCAAGAGCCCTTCTATCATCAATATATCTACCCCGAACACCGGGCCATGACCGACACGATTCACGCGCTGTCGCCCTTGGAGCGTGACTATTTCTGCCGGATGATGACCTTCGTCTTCCGTGAGCAAATGACGGGCAAGGTGGGCAACGCCGATGGACGGTCGTTCAACAACGCCGACCTGTGGAACATGCCGGTAGAAGAGAAACGGGAGTCGGGCAATATCTTCACGGGACTGCGCATCAGCAAGAAAGAGCGGAGCGGACATCAAGGCGTCGATGCCATCACACTCGACATCCCCCGCTACAGCGACGATTTCCTGCCCAACTTCCGACTGGGCGACCAAGTCTATCTTTATGGATACCGCGCAGAAGAGACACCCGATATCAGAAAGAGCATCCTGCTGACCGGCAACATCATCCAGTTGCGGTCGGACAGCGTCACCGTGCTGTTGCGCGACGGGTTGCACAACGAACAGTTATTGGACGAGCGCCCGCTCTATGCCATTGAGTCCAACAAAGGTTCACAGGACAGCGGCATCAACAGTCTCTATCGGTTTGCCTGTGCCTCGCCCTCACGGCGACAACTCTTGTTGGGACAGCGCGCGCCCCGCCACGACGTCACCTTGCAACTCACCCGCAGCTACCACCCCGACTACGACGAAGTGCTGCTGCAAGCCAAACAAGCCCGCGACTACTATCTACTGGTGGGCCCTCCCGGCACCGGCAAGACGTCAATGGCCCTGCGTTTCATCGTCGAGGAGGAGCTGACAGACGAGAACGCCTCTGTGCTGCTCATGGCATATACCAACAGGGCGGTGGATGAGATCTGCGGTATGCTCGTCGATGCGAACATCGACTTTATCCGCCTCGGCAGACGCTACAGTTGCGACCGCCGCTACCAGCCCTACCTCATGGAGGAAATCGCCGCACAAACACCGACGCGCGCGGATGTGAGACGGCGGTTGGAGACATGCCGCGTCGTCGTTTCCACCACCTCGAGGATGTGCAGTCGCCAATTCCTCTTCTCGCTGAAATCGTTCACACTGGCCGTCATCGACGAAGCCAGTCAGATACTCGAGCCCAACATCATCGGACTGCTCTCAGCCAAGCG
>JAEEGL015779175.1_pt1 | contig 11514 bp, 12 predicted proteins | sample 9134231 | NCBI WGS metagenome assembly JAEEGL01 (sample SAMN16246548, study PRJNA631951) | gut metagenome | biome: gut microbiome; feature: rumen; material: fiber-attached | host: Bos | place: Iran: Karaj | collected 2018-10 | reverse complement strand
TACTATGCCTTCCCTTTCCCGATGTCAACGAACAAAAGAAAGAATAATTCAAAAAAACCCTTGCAAAACCGCCGGCGTTGTGGTATTATTCGTTCGTTGTCGCGAGACAGCATGCTGATATAGCTCAGTCGGTAGAGCGCATCCTTGGTAAGGATGAGGTCGCCAGTTCGAATCTGGCTATCAGCTCCATCGCCTGGAGCACGTTGCATCAATGGGCCCCGGGTTTTTTTGTGTTCGAAAATAGGTATGCAATTATTGCTATAAACCCAAAAAAGTAAGAGCAAAAGTAAGACCTCAATCAAAAAATCCCGGTTGTTTTTCGCCATCCAAAATACCAAAAACGACAAATTGTAAAGCATAAATCAAATATAAACGACTCGAAAAAAAGGCTTGCAACGAACAAGCCTTTTTCCAATCATTCGACTGTACATAATTGATCCATCATTTCCATTAATTTGGGCACATTAATCAACACCCGATTCCCTGACATCACATGAGGGAGTTTCCCCTCGCGATGCAGCTTCCTCATATCCTCCGGATATACCCAGGCATGCGGATCATCGCTGTGATCATTATCAAAATCCAGAGCCAGGCAATTGGAAGACAGGAAATTCGCATTCGACCGGTACGAGTCCCGATACTCCGCACACACATAATCCCGCCCGACTGCAGCAGCCAGCGAAGCGGCATCCGACACTGCCACCCGGTTCGGATACAGGCAGTTATTCTCCAGTCCGATACAATTGGCACAATAGAGTTCAAACATCCCAAAACCTCCGAATTGCATGCTAATGAGATTACCTTGCCGGGATTTTTTATGCAGAGAACTATAAAACAGCTTTTCATAAACATAATGAAAAGCAGTTTACCTACATAGGTATATCCCAGAACCTCCGTTGAAGGTTCACTTTACCTAAGTAAAATTGGGCAACAAAAACACAAGAGGCAAAAAGCCAATTGTCTTTTTATTTAAAATCCGGCAAAGCCGAAAAAAAACACAGCGTTATGAAGCATAACGCTGTACTAAAAAGGAGGAGTCCTGAAGAATTCTCATTTGCCGGGAGCTGAAAAGACCCATTTAGCTTGCTTGAACTTTACTCTGCCTGGTCTACCTCTGCTTTCAGCGGTACCGAATCAGCTGCTCCGCGACGGCTGACTGCAATGGAAGAAGCCAGAGCAGCCCGTTTCATAATTTTCTCGTAAGGCAAACCTTCCGCCAATCCGGCAATAAAGTAACCAGTAAATGTGTCACCTGCTGCAGTTGTATCCACTGCGCGAACCTTAAAAGCAGGTTGGTGCATCCGTAAATCCTTTGTCTGTAAATAAGCTCCATCCTCGCCAAGTGTCAGAACGACAGATGACATCGGGTAGATTGTCCGAAATTTGTCAAGTATTTTTTCCGGATTCTCTTCACCTGTCAGAAGCGCACCCTCGATCTCATTCAGAATGAACCAATCGACTCTATCCAGCGGATAATCCATAATCCTGCTATCTGCCGGAGATGGATTCAAAATGACTGTCAACCCTTTTTCCGCAGCCTTTTCCATCATCTGAGGAGAGCCATACAGTTCGTTTTGAAGCATAATCAAATCACCTGCTGCAAAACCGTCAAGAATTTCATCCATATCCTTATCCGACAACCGCATATTTTCCCCGCTATAGACAATAATACTATTCTGACCAGCAGGATCCACCTGGATTACCGTATGCGAAGACGGACCTGATCCTTTCCGGATCAAGCTTACATCCACACCATTCTTCTGAAGCATATCAATCATCACATTGCCGTCATCGCCTACAATGCCAGCGTGATAGATAACGCCTCCGGCCTTCGCCACCGCCATTGACTGGTTAAGGCCTTTGCCGCCGCAGAACAGCTCATTATTCATCGCCAGAATGGTTTCTCCCGGACTGACAAAATGAGGAACGGCATACACATGATCCAGGTTCATGGATCCATAATTCAGAATTTTCACAGTATTCTCTCCCGTCCGATCGCCAGATCTTTATTTTGGAGCTTTCTGTATTTTGCTGAACATATCACCAAAAATCGCATCGCGATAAACAAAATTAACTATGCGCATAGGATGCCGGTTTTTGTCAGATGTATCCCAGGTAATATCATCATTCAGTACTGGAGTGGGAACGATCGTGGAAGGGCACCAGTTATGATTTACCACATAAGCGACAGTGGAGATATCCCAGATTATTCTGGAGCATGCGATCATCGTATCAGTACGTGGTGATTCCCCTTTATAGTCATCCAGGCCCTTATTATATGTCATATTGATTAAGTTCAGCCAAACATTCCCCATTTCCTGAGTAAGCTGGCTGATAACAGTATCCGCAAGGAAAGTACCAACCTTGCTCTTCCCTTTAATATAGTGTTCCAGTTCCGGACCTGTTGTGGTCAGATTCGAAGCTACAGACATACAGGGAACCAGTACAACCGGAACACCCGAATCCAAAATCGTCTGAGATGCAATAATGTCCTGACCGAGATTGAATTCCAGGGTAGTAGGCCAATTCAACGGCTGACCGGCAAGCCAAACCACAACAATATTGCGGATGATCTCCGGCTCCATCAGAATTGCAGAAGCAATGTTGGTAATTTCCCCAATCGCAAGCACATACAAAGTTTCCTTACTGCTCATTGCGCGACGAACCAGATCACGGGCAGCATCGCTTTCAACCGGAACGCCCTTCTCTTTCATATAGGATTCAGATCCGGCGAAAGTTTTTCCTTCCGGGTCTTTTCCTAATAACCGGAACAGCTTGCGCTGCTCTTCCAGACTCTGACGCATTCCCTCACCCACATCAGATGTCATGGGCAATGCCTCATCGCTGGATTTCAGACGTTCTACAAAGAAGGTGGAAGAGAATGGGGCCGCATAGGTTGCCTGGACATTCAGGCGTTCAGTGGACATCAGCGCGTATGTAATGGCAAACTGGTCATCCACTTCATTCTTAGTATCACTGTCGATAACAACCTGAAGAATTCCATCTTTTTTGGGAGCAAGCTTCGCTAACCTTTCTTCCATTGTCAATTCCGGAAACTTCATTTTTTATTCCTCCTTGATACTTCTCGTACGAACCAGCAATTTTTTTAGCCGTTCCGAGTTATTGAAAATGACCATCACCAGCAAGAGGAAAACCCCTAATACCACATTCTGGGATGTGTCAGGCATTCCGAGCGCAATCAAACCGATAAAGATAATATTCAGTGTGAACTGTGAGATAAAGATACCAATGGTCAAATCGCAAATTCGCTGCATAACCAGCGCCAGTAATATACTTATCAAAGGTTTGAATACAACTGTAACACTGCCAAGATTCGTCTGCGGACCCACAGAGCCGGACTGACAGATGGTCAGCATGGCAGACATTCCGATGAAAATTCCGCCGTAAAGAAAAGTCTTGAATTTGACAGAGCCGACATTGATACCGGCCGTTTTGGCAACAGTCTCATTGCTGCCGACTGCCTTCATATTGTAGCTGAACTTTGTCCTGTTGAAGAAGAAATAGAAAACCACTGCAGAAAGCAGGAACAGAATAATAATATAAGGAGCCGCACCGGGGTAAGTATATTGGCTTTCCAAACGGACATAACCATAACTGCCTGCCAGCCGAACGGCAACGATTTCATAAATCATTGTCAGGCCCATCGTTAAGACTAGTGAAGGAATCCGAAGCAGATTATTCAGAGCCCCCGTGGCTGCTGCCATTAAGATCGCAGAGCCAAAGCATCCAATAATCAGGCCAGGCATTCCAAACTGCATGGAAAGCAAGCCCCCCGCCAGAGCACTGATTACAACGCGGGCACCGATTGTAAAGTCAAAAAGACCGCAGATATTACCATAAGCAACGGCGTAAGCCGTAATAGTCGGAATCAGCGACTGAAGAAAAATGGTATAGATGCAGTTCCAGTTGCTGAAACGGTTGAAGCATACAATCAGAAAAATACCGTATACCACAACAGGCAATGCCAGGATTTTCAGCGGTTTTAGCAGGAAATTCTTCACCATAAGCCATCATCCTCTGTCATTTTATCGATGCAGTAAGGGAGGCGCGGCGCAAACCGCGCCTCCCGCTTTGCTGAATTATTCAGCGTGACGGCCCTTAACTTCTTCAATCGAGAAGTTCGCAAGCAGGGCATTGATATAATCCATATTCACATCAGGATTGTTCGCCTTGATGAAGGTGGCAGCAATTTCCTCGTTCGTATAGATATTGCTGTCAATGAAATACTTGGTGAAATCAGCAGCTTCAGCGGAAGTGGTTACCGGCAGATACGGCGTGATCACGATGGACGGTCCATCCTCTACAATCGGATGACCCATGACTTTGTTTACCAGGATCACAGCGCCCATCAGCGGGTCAATCTGCTGCTGGCAGCCATAGACAACATGCAGCAGATCTTCATCCAGATATTCGCCCATGCCTGCTTCGCAGTCAATACGGCCAAACTTCACTTTACCGCCAAGGTCATGATCAGACAGAGCCTTCAAAATGGTCGCAGTTGCATCGGGGCAATAAGTTCCCAGAAGCAGAACGCCGTCCATTTCCGGATAAGCAGCAATATAGCTCTCAATGGTCTTAGTCATATCGGTTGTTACGGTGATGCTGTAAGTTGTATTGAGAATCTTGACACCGGCTTCCTCTGCACCAATAGCAGCACCAGCATCACGCAGGTCGGAAGAAGTATCACCCTTGGCAATATTCACAACGCCCAGATTTGTAACACCCAGACCGGCCATGGTTTTCACGATGTTAGCACCGCAGGCCTTATCATCCTCATAGCAGGCACCGGCATACCACTGGGAAGCAAAGACCGCTTCACGAACCTCGGGATCTGTAATGGTACGGAAGAATGTTCCCCAATATACACCAGCCTCACTGCACAGTGCGTCCACAGCCATCAGCATGGAGTCAGAAGCAGGCATGAACAGAATACCGTCAACATCACGGCTGATCAGTTCAGTCACATTGTTGATCAATCCATCAGCAGTCAGATCGCTTTCGACAAAAATGGCTTCGCCGCCAGCCGCTTCAATAACGCTGGTAATATGATTGGTAATGGAAATCCAAGTCGGGTCAGGATTGGAAGTGGGCCAGGCTACACCAATTTTGAATGCTTTCTCTTCAGCAACCGCAGCGGTGCCGAAAACGCATACGCCGCACAGCAGCGCAAGGGTAAGGACGATGGAAATAACCTTTTTCATGACTTTTACCTCCCTAAATTATTTGATTTCGGGCTCAGCCCGCGAAATCCATTATTTAATGACGCCTGCATTCTTTCTGTCGAAAGAAATTGACACAACAGCAATCAGGATTAATCCCTTCACAATGGCCTGCGTCATTCCATCCAGGCCAATCAGCGACATTCCGCTCTTCAGGATCGCCATGGTAACAGCCCCAATAACAGCGGCCCGGAATTTGACCGGCCAGCCGCCGCTAAGCGGCATTCCGCCAAACAGCACTGCCAGCAGTACATCAAACTCAAACGCACTCCCCGTATTTGAAGAAGCAGTGAATGCATGAATCAATGTAAAGAAACCAACCAGGCCGCAGATCAAACCCACCAGAGAAAAAGCGATAAACCGTGTTCGTGATACCCGGATACCAGACTGCTCTGCAGCCGCTTTTGAAGCGCCGACTGCACGGCAGTTTTTTCCGTAAGCACAATGTTCATACAGGATATACAAGCATACCAACAGTACACAGAAAAGTGTGATTTTCACCCAATTCTGATCATAGATTCTCATGGATACACTTACACCGATTGTGCCATTGAGTGTCCAGGTTGTTATTCCTCTCATGATAAATGAAACTGCGAGGGTACCAATGAATGAAGCAGTATTCAGCTTGGCAATGCAAACCCCGTTTAAGGATCCGACCAGCAAACCAGTCAGCAACGCCGCCGGAAAAATCAATGCCGTATCCACCTTTCCGGCAAACGCAGCCATTGCCGCAGAGATACCTACCGTTGCCCCCACCGACAGGTCCAGTTCGCCCAAAGCCATGATGAATGCATAAGCCATGGCCGCCAGACCGATCGTAAAGAAATTGTTGAATATATTGATGATATTCCTGGGACCGAGCAGTTTGCCTCCGGTCCAGATCTCAAAAACCAGCGCAACTACAACCAGGCCGATGAAGGAAAAATAATTCACCAGCTGTTCTGTGAGTTTCGCCCTTTTGGCGCTCGCCGCTGACACTGTCATTTTCCCCACCTCAAATCATTTTCTGGATCAGCTTTGCTTCTGTCAGCCCTTCTTCACGGAGGAATTCCCCGGAAATCCTGCCATCCTTCATTAGCAGGACACGATCTGACATACCAATCAATTCCTGCAATTCTTCTGATATCAGAACAATGGATTTTCCATCTTTTTTAAGTTTCTCAATCAGCTGATAAATTGCGGCTTTCGTACCGACATCGATTCCGCGGGTCGGACAATCCAGAATCAGGATATTCGATCCTTTCCCCAGCCACTTTGCAAGAACCACCTTTTGCTTGTTTCCACCGCTAAGTCGATTGCAATAAGTCTGGATTCCTTCTGCCTTGACTTCCATCTCTCCGGCCCATTTTTGCGCATGCTTTTTCTGCCTGCCGGGAGAGATCGGCCCATGTCGATTCAGATCTTTCAACGATGGAAGGCAGATATTATCCTTGATACTGCAGATCGGCATCATAGATTCCAAATCTCTGTTCTTGGAAACATAACCGATACTGTTGCGCACTGCCCATGCAGCACTTTCAACCGGCTTTTCTTTCCGGAATAAAACGGCACCATTAACCGGCTTAATCAAGCCGTAAAGTGTTTTTCCAAGATCATGCATCCCGCAATCGCTCAGACCACCGATTCCAAGGATCTCCCCCTTATGCAATTCCAGCGAAACGTCATGCAACGCTTCAGTTTCAACATGCTCAGCAGAAAGAACAACCTCTTCGGACTGCTCGGATCCGGTATCTTCCCTGTAATAGTGCCCGGATAATTCTCGGCCGATCATCAACTGACGGATTCGATCCTGTTCAAACTCATCCTTGTTCAAGTTTGCTGTCAGGACACCATCCCGGAGAATCGTCAATGTATCGCACTTGTCCATGATCTCATCAATATCATGAGAAATGAACAAAATGGAGCTGCCGGAATCCCGGACCCTTTTCATGAGTTTATACAGCAGTTCCCGGCCGGTCACTGTCAGGGCAGTTGTCGTTTCATCAATAATCCAAAGCTTCGGATTAACTTCCAGCGACCTGGCAAGTTCAACCAGTTTCCTGTCTTCAAAAGTCAGGCGATCAATCATTGTTTCCGGCTCAATGTTTGTCACGCCAATCCGAACAAGTGCTTCCTTTGCAGCTTTGTTCAGTGCTTTGCTGTTAAGCACAAAATGCTTTACAAACAATTTTTCCCGGCCGAAGAAAACATTTGCTCCAACCGTGATCATTCCAATCGTTCCCTGCTCCTGTACAACCATGCTGACGCCCTTATTCATGGCATCAATCGTTCCCTCAGGAACATACTCTTTACCTTCCAGGAACATCCTGCCGCTGTCAGCCTTCTGCATGCCGGCTGCAATAGACGAAAAAGTGGATTTGCCCGATCCGTTTTCACCAACAAGCCCGCGTATTTCTCCAGGCATGATTTCAATGCTGAAATCCTTAAGAGCCTTTACGGCACCAAAGCTCTTCTGGATATGTTCTGCGCGGAACAACGGCTCCTGAATCTGCGACATGTTCATCTCTCCTTCGGAAAGTATCCATTCCCGATAGATTTAAAAATTCCGTCGGGTTCTAGGGGCAGCTGTTGATTTCCTGATAATCAACTGATTCGGAATTTCCACAAAACGCGGCACTCCTTTATAAGTACCGTCTACCCGTGATTTCATCATTTCAAATGCTTGCTGTGCAAAAAGAACGCCATCATTCGTTACAGATGTCAGTTCCGGCTGGGCAGTTGCAGCAAACGGGGTATCGTCCATTCCGGTTACTGAAACGGCATCGGGAACGCTGAACCCCATTGCCGTCAATGCCCGAATAACGCCGAATGCAACCAGATCGTTTGCACAGCAGATTGCTGTGGGCATCCTTCCCCCATCCATAATTTGATTCGCAGCCCGATAGCCATCTTTTTCAGAGAAGCCTTCTTCGCAGACCCATTCTTTACGAATCTCCAAACCAGCTTTTTTCATGGCATATTCAAAGCCAGCTTTCCGGCTTTCTCCAATGACTGAATCCGGTTTGCCTCCGGCAAAAGCAATCTCAGTATGACCCAGCTTTGCCAGATATTCCACCGCCAGATTAGTTCCTCCGAGGTGATGGACACCAACCGCATCAAAAGGAACTCCCTTAGGATAGGAGTTTATACCGACCACAGGTGAATTGATTTCTGATAATTCCTTAATTACTTTATTCTCAGAAAAAACCGAAGCAGCATAAATACCGGAAGCGCTGATCTGACGGGCCAGTGAAATACCAGCCAATTCCTGTTCGATATCTTCACCGGTGTCAAATACAAGCAGTATGGAACCGTTTTCACGCGAAAGCCACTGAAGATGCTTTGCCATCTGTGAATAAAACGGGTTGCAAATATCCGGCACCAGCAATATCTGCATTTTACTGTTTCTCGTTTTTAAGCCGCTGGCAGCGATATTCGGAACAAAGCCAGTCCTGCGAATGGCTTCCTGTATGCGTTCCCGGGTTTCCTGTATGACAATTTCCGGATGATTCAGGAACCTGGAAACAGTAGAAACAGATACTCCCGCTTCTGCTGCAACTGTCCTGATTGTTACCTGTTCGCCTGGGAGAGATGTCATGATCATGCCCCCAAATCTCTAAATCTATGAAACCGTTTTCATCTGTTTTTATTAATACAACTTTCTTTTCCTCTTGTCAATAGTTTTTGACAAAAAATTTGAACAATTTCATAAACAACATTTTGAGCAGTCGCTCCCACCTCTACTTAGTTATGTGTGGGCACACCAGAGGAAAGGAGAACAGCCCGCCCAGTGCCAAGCTTTGTGCCCAGGAAGAGGACAAAGGCAGCCCATATGCCCAGCAAGGCACGGACGCCCATGCGCTCTGCCAATATTTAGTGGAATCAGCCCTGGGCCGCGATTGCCAGGATCCGACAGACGACCTGATCTGGTATGACGGCGAAATGCAGGAAGCCGCAGAGGGCTACCGGGACTTTATAATGGAACAGATCATGGAATCCAAAAGCTATGCAAAGGGGGCAATCCATTGATTTGTCAATATTTTCTTGCATTTAATTTTCGGAATATTTTCCGAATATTTGTTGACTTGCGATCGTGTCAAAGCTAAAATATATATGAAACCGTTGGAAGGAGGCCTGAACTCATGGCTATAAATGCAAGTACGCTTCAGTCTCTTGTTTCTATTTCTCAGTTTAGCAAAGGACAGGCAACAAAGGTTTTTGACCGCCTTCATGAAGAATCTCAGCTGATTGTGCTGAAGAATAACGTACCTGCTGCGGTATTGCTTTCTCCTGAAGAATTTACCCGTCTGGCCGAAATCGAAGAAGACTATAACCTCCTTATGCTTGCACAGGAAAGGTTGTCCGGTAACGGCATTCACAATTCCATCCCGGAGGCGGATATCATGGCCTCTCTGGGGATCACTGAGGATGAAATCAATGCTGCAGAGGATGTGGAGTTTGAATGAGCCAGTGGGTCATTCGCTATCTGCCGGAAGCAAGACGTGATCTTGAGCGTTTGAATCGTTCCGTTCAACCCGAAATCCTGAAAGGAATCCGGAAAGTCGCTCAGAATCCGGGCTATCCGGATGGTTATGGAAAGCCTTTGGGAAATACTGCCGGAACAAATCTCACCGTACTTTATAAGATCAAATTCAAAAAAGCAGGATTGCGTGTTGTATACGGCCTTGAAATAACGGATAATATGATGACAGTGATTATCATCTCCGCCCGTGCTGATAATGCAGTATATGAAGAAGCCGAAAAGCGTCGCATCAAATACGATTTGTAACGGCATCATTGCAATATCATTTCTTCAATCATCAATATTTCAACGGCACTGATATACCATACCTTCATCCACAGATTTCTCCTCATTGCTGAAAGGTGGGAAGCAGAATTATGAAGACTCTCAAGCATCTGGTCATTGTCCTGCTTCTGATATCTTTCATTATGCCTGCTCAATTAGCAAAAGCCGAAAGCAAATCTTATATCCATTGCGACTGTCTGTTTGGACGATGCACATGCTTTATACAGCAAGGTGATGAAGGCGGAGCGGTCAAGATAATTATCCAAAAACTGATCGAAAAAGGCTACCTTTCCAAAGGCACAAAAAAATCCATATTCTCCGGCATTGTCGAAAACGCCGTAATAAAATTCCAGGCCGATAACAACCTGGAACAAACCGGCATGATGGATGATGACACCCTTACGCTTCTGTTATGGGGCATTATGCCGGAAGAACTTGATAAAAGTTATGGCAGCGACGCAGAATGCAAAACAGTATTTATCCCAACTGATGGCGGGAAAAAGCGCCATTCCAATGATCGATGCTCAAGAATGGAAGACCCCCGAAAAGTCTCTGATCGGAACGCTGAAAAACTAGGCTTTGATCCTTGTAAGAAATGCTACAGGAAATGATTGTTTAAAACCCAAGCCCGGTTTTCCGGCAGATTTTGTAAGATATAATTGTAAAGGGCCGGCCCGGATTCCCGGGCCGGCCTTTTACAATGTCCTTGTCAATTACTCTGTTCCTTTTCTACAGGAAGGAAGGGCCGGATTAATAGAACCATTCCTCATCAGCCCACCATTCCTTGACCCATGCCCGGCGCATCTGGTTGATGGACGTATCATAGAACTCGACCTGGATGAAATCACTGTCCATACCTTCAACTACCGCATAAATGGTGGCAGTGGTTCCCGCGGGAATATTCCGGCCTGGGGCTGCATCATCGCTTGGCGCGTAGAAAGCTTCCACTCCCCAGCTGTCAAAACGGCACCAGCCGATCGCCCGTTCTTCAGGCAGCTGGTTAATGTCCAGCCCGTCAAACCGTTTCAGTCCGGTATATGCGCAGTAACGCTTCCCCTGATAAACAAACTGGAACTGAATCCACCAGATCCTGTTGGTCGTGTCGTAGGCTTTGGACATGGCCCTGACCTGCGTGCTCTGGGCGAAAGTTCCGGGTTCGTCAAAGTCCGTGGAAGGACCGGTCCGGGTTGCGAGACGCTGATTCGGATAAGCGACAGCATTGGCAAAACCGGAAAAGTATGGGAAAGAATCCGAACCCTGGTTATAATTCCAGTTATAGTTCTGGCTGCTGTTCTGACTGGATGCCGACGATGAGTAATAGTTGGAGTTTCCGGATGCAGTTGTCCCAATGACCGTCACGCGGGACCCGATCACCCATCCCCAGTCCCCGTTGTAGTACACATAATACCAGCCGTTCTGTTCCTGGAAAATATCCAATTCATAGTCTTCATGGACTCCCCGGATTTTCTCCGAATCCACATTCGGCTG
>JAEEGL013827529.1_pt1 | contig 11514 bp, 12 predicted proteins | sample 9134231 | NCBI WGS metagenome assembly JAEEGL01 (sample SAMN16246548, study PRJNA631951) | gut metagenome | biome: gut microbiome; feature: rumen; material: fiber-attached | host: Bos | place: Iran: Karaj | collected 2018-10 | reverse complement strand
TTCAGTTGGTAGAGCACCAGATTGTGGTTCTGGGTGTCGTGGGTTCGAGCCCCACATCGCACCCCAAAAGCCGGCAGACCGCCGGCTTTTTTCGTTTTGCGATGTGGGGCTGCCCCATTCTTATCCCCCTGCACCCCCAGGGGACAAGGGGAAGGTTCCCCTTGCGCCGCTGTCGCGGCTATCCCCTCGGTCGCTGCGCTCCGAAAAGCGGTGGTTGTCCTCAATAAGTGAGGGTCCTGGAACGGGATCTGTCCTTTTTTTTGTATCTTTCCGTCTCTAAACATTCAAAAGAGTCATCATTCCGGAAAGATATGAAACGAATCCTCCTTCCCCTTCTCTTCCTGGCGATGTCCGCGGCGTGGACAGCCGCTTCCGCCGACAACATCCGCTTCGCGTCCCACCCGTCGCTCTCGCCCGACGGGCGACAGATCTATTTCAGTTACGACGGGGACATCTACAGCGTCCCGGTGGCCGGCGGCCAGGCCACGGCCGTGATCACGATGCCGGGTGTGCAGGATTCGCCGCTCGTCTCGCCGGACGGCAAGTGGCTGGCCTTCAGCTCCGACATCCAGGGCAACAGTGATGTCTATGCCGTGCAGCTCGCCGGTGGACAGGCCGTCCAGCTGACCTTCCACGAAGCGCCGGACGTGCCCGTCTCCTGGTCTGCCGACTCGCAGTACATCTATTTCGAATCCACCCGCGCGAGCGCCCGCAAGACCAGCTTCAAGGTGCCGGTCGCCGGCGGGACGCCGCAACTGATGTTCCCCGGCTACTTCAACACGGTGGTCAACCTGGTGGAGAACCCCCGCACGGGCGCGTTCCTCTTCAACGAGTCGATGGAGAGCATCAGCTTCCCCACGCGCAAGCGTTACGTGGGCGACCACAACCCCAATATCAAGTCCTGGGACCCCAAGACCGGGACCTATGCGGAGCTGACCGACTACATCGGCAAGGACCAGTGGCCGATGGCCGACAACCGCGGCAACATCTACTACGTCAGCGACGAGTACAACAAGGAGTCCAATATCGTCAAGTACGTCCCCGGCGGCCATCCCGAGCAGCTGACGACCTTCGACAAGTCGGTCCAGTACCCGTCCGTGGCCTTCGACGGCACCCGGATGGTGTTCCTCAAGGACTATGAGATCCACGTCCTGGACCTGGGGTCGGGCCGCGTGTCCGTGCCGGACATCCGGATCGCCTCCGGCAGCGTGGAGGTCCGCCGCTCCTTCGCCGCCCAGAAGCCCACGGCGGCCGACGTGTCTCCGGACGGCAAGAAGTTCGCGCTCGTGATCCGGGGCGGGCTTTACCTCTCCGACACCAAATGCAAGTTCCTGCAGCGCCTGTCCACCCCGGCGGACGAGCGCGTAGCGGAAGTCGTCTGGGGCGCGGACAGCAAGACCCTCTACTACACCCGGACGCGCGACGGGTGGACCAACCTCTACAAGATCGCGGCGGACGGCTCCGCCGCAGAAGAGCTGGTGTTCCAGTCCGACAACAATGTCAAGAACCTCACCCTCAACCGCAAGCGCGACAAGCTTGCTTTCATAGACGGCAGCCGCGGCGTGATGCTCCGAGACCTGCAGGCCGGCACGACGGCCAAGGTGGCGGAGGCGGAATTCTGGTCCTTCCAGGGCTACGACCTGGCATTCTCGGGCGATGATCGCTACCTTGCCTTCGACGCGATGCACCTCTTCGAGCCGGACATCTTCCTGTACGACCTGCAGGCCGACTCGCTGGTCAACTTCACCCACTCCGCTGCGGTGGAGAACGACCCGGTCTTCTCGCCCGACGGCAAATATATGTACCTGCTGGCCAATCCTACTTCCTCTTCGTTCCCGAAGGGGACGCGCGCGGCGCTCTATAAGCTCCCGCTCCGCAAGTACGACACGCCCTTCAAGTCCGCCGCGGTCGACGAGCTGTTCAAAGACAAGAAGGACGCCCCCAAGAAGGACTCCACGGTCCATATCGATTTCGCGAACATCCACGAGCGGATGAGCCGCGTCGAGCGGGAGGGCAGCCAGAGCGGGCTGTACGTCTATTCCGCCAAGGGCAAGGATTACCTGCTCTACCGCTCCTATTCCACGCCTCCCGGCGGCACGTACGTCCTGGAGATCTCCGATCCCGAGGCCAAGCCCAAGGCGGTCAAGGACCTGTCCGGCGGGAGCTTCTTCAGCTGCAAGGACGCCTTGTACTGCCTGAGCTCCGGCACCATCTACAAGGTGGATCCGGCTGCCGCTTCCGCCACCAAGACGGAAGTCTCGAAGGATGTCGAGTCCGTGCTGGCCGACGAGTTCAGCCAGATGTTCCACGAAGCCTGGGCGGTGATGGAGCAGAACTATTACGATGTCAATTTCCACGGCACGGACTGGTATGCCGACCGTGACTACTACGCTTCTTTCCTTCCCTATGTGCGCACCCGCGCCAACCTGCGGACGCTGATGGCGGACCTGCTCGGCGAGCTGAACTCCTCGCACCAGGGCTTTACCTCCAACGGGGCCGAGGAGCGCAACGAGACCCGTATCCGCACCTATGCGACGGGCATCGACTTCGACAACGACGACCCCTATACCGTGTTCGGCGTCCTGGCCGATTCGCCCGCGGACAAGTATGGGATCGACCTCCGTCCCGGCGACCGGCTGGTGGCCGTGAGCGGGGTGCGGGTGGACCCGAAACAGAACCGCGAGCGCTACTTCTCGGGCGCCGTGGCGAGGGACGAGATGAAACTGACCTTCAGCCGCGGCGGTTCGGAGTTCACCGTCAAGGTCCATCCCGCCACCTTCACCGAGGTCAAGACCCTGGCCTACAAGGCCTGGGAGAACCAGCGTGCGGCCATCGTGGCGGAGAAGACCGGCGGCAAGGTCGGCTACATCCACATGCGCGCGATGGGCAATGAGGACCTCAACTCGTTCCTGCTCAAGATGCACACGGAGGTCTACGACAAGGACGCCCTGATTCTGGACCTGCGCTACAACAACGGCGGCAACGTCCACAAGGAGGTGATCGACTTCCTGCGTGGCCAGGCCCACTTCGAGTGGGCATACCGCGACTTCCCCAAGGCGAGCCACCCGAACGTGGCGCCCGCCGGGCGGCCGATCGTGGTCCTGGTCAACGAGCACAGCCTCTCGGACGCCGAGGTGACTTCCAACGGCATCAAGACCCTGGGCATCGCCAAGCTGGTGGGCACGGAGACCTACCGCTGGATCATCTTCACCTCCTCGGTGCGGCTGCTGGACGGCTCCACCGTCCGGATGCCGGCCTGGGGCTGCTACAGCGTGGTGGACGGCTCCGACCTGGAGAACACCGGCGTCAAGCCGGACATCTACGTCAAGAACACCTTCCAGGACCGCCTGGAGGGCAAGGACCCGCAGCTCGACGCTGCGATCCGCGAGGTGCTGCAGGAGTGTGCCCTATAGGCCCCAGCGGTAGACGCAGCCCAGGCGGAACTGGGTGAAAGGCCAGTCGCGCAGGCCGTGCTGGACGGAGAGGTAGGGCTCGAAGCGCCCGAACTTGAAGCCGGCACGGCCGCGGACGCTCATCGGCGCATCCCCGGACCTTTCCCAGCCCACATAGCCGCCCCATTGGGCGGACAGCGAGAGCGTTCGGCCGTTGTAGAAGGCCCCCAGGCCGTACATCACGGCGTCGTTCTGGCGGCCGTTGTCGGTCTGCCAGCACAGGAATCCGGCCGTAGCGGCGAAGCGCACGGGCCCGAACCCCTTGCCGGCCGTGAGGTCGAAGAAATAGCCCGGGCTGTCGTAGTAGCGGGCGTAGCCGAAGCTGTTGCCGGAGGCTGTCTTGAGGACCGAACGGAGCAGGAGGGCGGGGCGCTGGGACGTCTCCGTGAGGAGCTGGATGTCCAAGCTGACGTAGACGTCGCCGGAGTCGTGTCCGGGGTCTCCGGATGCCGGAGACAGGATGTGGCGCGCCTCCCGGACGGATTCGTCATAGCTCCAGTACTCCACCGCCGGGAACCAGACGGTGAGGGCGGCCCGTTCCGACCAGAGCGGCAGGTGCAGGCGGAGGAAGGCGTCCCAGGTCCGGTCCCTGCCGCCCGTCAGGTGGCCGCTGAAATAGTCGCCGGCGAGTTCCGCTTCGGGCTGAGTCCCGACCAGTCCGTCGGACATGGCGGGGACGGGGAAGGCATTCGGCCCGAACCAGCGGGGCGCCACCAGGGTGGGGGTGCTCAGGTCCGGGCTGATGACGGGCACACCCGCACGGGCGGCCGTGACACTCAGCGTGACGGCCGCCAGCAGGACGAGGATCCTCTCTTCTACACGCATCAAAGGGGAAGAGACCCTTACTTCTTGAACAGTTTCTTGATAAGGTTCCACACGAACAGCAGGACCACGGCGCCGATGACGGCACTGCAGATCTGGCCGTACCACTGGGCCCAGAAAGATCCGCCTGCGCCGAGCAGTCCGAGCAGCCAGCCGCCGACGACACCGCCCAGCAGACCGATGATGATGTTCCAGATGAGGCCGCCTTTGTCCTTGACCACAAAGAAACCGGCGAGCCATCCCGCGATGGCTCCGAAGAGGAGGGTGAGAAGGATGTTCATACGCGTCAATTAGTTGGTTAGCAAGAGCAAATATAGCAAACATTCCAAAAGAAACAAACATGGGTACTTGCCGATGAATCCCATTATTCATATATTTGTTCCGGGTTGAAGATAAAGCTTTTGTTATGAACGTTTTAAAGGTTTCCCTGTTGTTTTCCCTCCTCGGGTCCTTCCTCTGCAACGCAGGGGCCCAGGCGCCATCCTGCCTGCTGGATCCGGCCGCCTTCGATACCGTCATCGACGGCAAGCCCGTGGCGCTCCATACCATCACAAACGGACGGATCTATGCCCAGGTGACGAATTACTGCGGATACATCGTGGGGCTGTTTACCCCCGACAGGGATGGCCATTACGAGAATGTCGTCGGCCACAACGACAGTATCGACCAATACCGCACGTTCAGCAGGAACCCCGCCGGGCCGGCGCTGGGACGCTATGCCAACCGGATCGGCAATGCGCGTTTCACGCTGGACGGCGTGGAATATAATGTCACCAGGAATGACAGGCAGAACATGCTCCACGGGGGGAACCAGGGCTTTGACCATACCGTCTGGGACGTGGTCTCGGTGACCGACAGGGCCGTCGTCTACCGCTGCGTCCTCGCGGACGGGCTGGACGGCTTCCCCGGCAACCTGACGACCTATCTCACTTTCTCGGTCACCGACGATGACGGCCTGTCCATCGATTTCAAGGCCACGACGGACAAGGTGACGGTCTGCAGTCTCTCGCACCACGCCTATTTCAACCTGAACGGCTTTGCCGAAGGAGGGGACATCCTGGGCCACATCCTCCGCATCGATGCGGACACGATGACGGAGACGGACGCCTCCCTCATCCCGACTGGCAAGATCCTTCCCGTGGAGGGGACGCTCTGTGATTTCCGCAAGGAAGTCCGGATCGGGGACCGCCAGGCTGCAATGCCGGCCGTGCGGCCGGCCCCGGGCGCTCCGGCGCCTCAGATCCCGGAGGGGATGGTCCGCAGCTTCGACCAGAATTTCTGCCTGAACCATACCGGGTCGGGCAGGGTGGAGCCGGTGGCTATGCTGTATTCTCCCCAGTCGGGCCGCGTGATGGAAGTGCTCAACGACCACCCGGGCCTCCAGATGTACACCGGCAACCGCCGGGCCATCGCCCTGGAGTCCCAGATGTTCCCGGATTCACCGAACCATCCTGAATTCCCGAGCACGACGCTGCGTCCCGGCGAGACCTACAGCCACACGGTGATCTATCGCTTCTCCGTGAGATAGCCGCATCCTCCCGGCAGGGAATCACTCGCTGTAATTGTGGTCGACGACGACGCTGACCTGCAGGTCCGGGGCCAACGCCTGGATCTCGTCCGTCAGTTGGCGGATCAGGGCCGCATCGTCGTGGCACGAGATGTCGGGTACCACGTCCACGGAGAGCATCCGGTCCTTCTCGGAGCAGTAGAATCCGTGGACCTGGACAAGCTCTTTGTGGGCGGCGAGGGCCTTCGTGACTTTGGCCTGGAGCTCGGCGCGCTGGTTCTCCCCGGTGGCCACGGCGTAGATGCCCACGGTCAGGATGATTCCGTGCCGGTCGAACATCAGCGTGGACAGCTTGCGGGTGAGGCCGTGGATCTCGTGTGCCGACATCGTGTCGGGGACGCTGATATGCAGCGAGCCGATGATTACGTCGGGCCCGTAGTTGTGGAGGATGATGTCGAACACGCCGCGGACGCCGTCCACGGCCAGGATCTCCTGCTTGATCTCCCTGACGAGCTCCGGCGAGATCCGGGCGCCCAGCAGTTCATTGACGGGAGAAGCCAGCATCTCGATGCCTGCCTTGATGATGAGCACCGAGATCAACGCTCCAAGGATGCCGTCCAGGGAGACGCCCCAGATCAGCATGATGCCCGCCGAGACCAGCGTGGCCGTGGTGATGATGGCATCGAACAGGGCGTCCGATCCGGAGGCTGTCAGGGCGTCGCTCTTCAACTGCTTGCCTTTCCGTTTGACATACCACCCCAGCAGGAGCTTGACGACGATGGCCACGACGATGACGATGAGCGTCGGGGTGGTGTAGCTCGGCTGCGCGGGCTCGATGATCTTCTTCACCGACTCGATGAGCGAGGTGATGCCGGCCGACAGGACGATGACGGCGATGATGATGGCGCTGAAGTATTCGATGCGCCCGAAGCCGAAAGGATGCTTCCGGTCTGCGGGGCGCTGCGAGAGCTTCGTGCCGATGATGGTGATGACGCTGGAGAGCGCGTCACTGAGATTGTTCACAGCATCCATCACGATGGCCACGCTGCTGGCGATGGCGCCTACCACAGCCTTGAATGCCGCCAACAGTACATTGGCGGCGATTCCGATGATGCTTGTGCGGATGATTTGGGAACTCCGGTCCTGCTCCATGGAAAAACGCTGATTTGTCAGCGTAAAGATACGAAGAACGGCGGGGACATCCAAATCCGGGTCCGGGGTGACGGGGAGGAGATGCTCAGAGTTTCCCTTGCATCTCTTTGCGTCTTCTCTCGTAATAGGCGTGCCTGACCGGATTCTCCGGGAACCAGCCGCGCAGCACGCGCTTTTCCTGCAGGAACATCTCGTAGATGCCCCAGAAGCAGCAGAAGGCGAAGCCACCGAGGATGATGGACAGGATGTCGTCCCGGACAAACAGGGAGACCGTGCCGAACACCAGGCCCGCCGCCAGCCAAATCCACCAGCTTTGCTTCCCCCACCGGTACTCCATCTTGATGACCAGGGGATGACAGAAGCCTATACTCAGGAAAACGGCTGCGCCGACGAGGATGCCATTGAAATTCATACCGGACTGTTTACCCGGCAAAGGTCGGTAAAACAGGCGAGAAATTTTAGTCCGGCACGGGGTGAAATTAGGATTATCCTTGCATTATCTTGCGGAAAGCGGACGGCGTCAGACCGGTTTCTTTCTTGAAGAGACGGGAAAAGTAGGACTGGTCTTCCACGCCGATGGCGCTGGCGATGTCTATGATGGGGAGTCTCGTGTCGGACAGCAGACGCTTGGCCCGCTGGATGCGGACGATGTCGATCCAGGCGCCTACGCTGCGCCCGGTCGCCTTTTTTGCGAGCCGGCTCAGGTAATTCTCGCTGATGCCGGTCTCGGCGGCGTAGGATGCGAGGGTCCCGCAACTCCGTTCAGGGTCGAATACGGCTTCGAGGAAGCGGCTCACGGCCGCGGGCAGCGCGGTCTCCTGGCCGGGCTTGATGCGGGAGAGCAGCAGGTCCACGCCCTTCTCCACAAACACCCGGTCGCCTTTGTCGCAGGCATTGGCCAGCATGTTGAAAAGCTCTCCCATGAACGCTCCCTCATCGAACCAGAACCCCTGGTGAAGCGGGGCGGAAAGGAATCTCAGGGGCTTGGGGTCGGCGAGGATCGACGGGGCGAATCCGCCCATATAGCCGACAGCATTCCGATAATACCGGATGGCGAAGGGACAGCGCTGCGGGATCAGCAGGATCTGCCCCGCCTGGCAAAGGAACGGCGTGCCGTCGACTTCGGCGAGCACCTCCCCGGTTGCGACATAGATGAAACCGATCAGCGGAAGCCTGGCCTCAGGGATTTCCGAGGCCTTGACATAGCCGGACGTGTCCATCCTCCGGATGAAGAACGGGGCGGACGAAAAGTCGGTTTCCGGATCCCAGTGTGCCTGCGGGTGCGTCATGATAATCCGTTCGTATTGGTCTGTGGTGCAAAGATAGGTCGCCCGGCGATACGTGTCAAGAGTATCCGTGGTACTTGCCGATCCGGCAAATGATATTATATTTGTGCGGGACGGCCGCGAGCTGCTGCCGGATGATTCTAAAATGCAATACTGATATGACCCTGAAGGATTTTCTCAACGCCAACGACCGCTTCGCCGCCGGGTGCGGGGCCCGGCTCGCCGAGATCGCTCCCGGAACCGCCGTTGCCACGATGGAAGTGACACCGGCGCATCTCAACGCCGGCGGCGTCTGCCAGGGCGGCGCGATCTTCACGCTCGCGGACCTCGTGTTTGCTGCGTTGGTGAATCAGGGTGAAAACCTCACTTTCGCCATCAATTCCACCATCTACTACCATGTCTCCGCCCGGGAAGGGGACACGCTCCGGGCAGAAGGGCGGCTCTCCTGCAATCACCACCGGATCCCTTCCGCCGAGGTGGTGGTCTCGAACCAGGAAGGCGTCCGCATCGCAACCTTTACCGGGCAGGCCTACTCCGGCCGCCACCCGATGCCCTTCGAGGGTTTGCAATAGATCCGCTCCCGGTCTTACGGGCGCAGCTTCTTGGCGACCATATAGCCGATGGCGGCGACGGCGATGGCTTCGGCCGTGATGATGAGCTCGAGCGGGACCATCCCGGCCGACTTCTGGAGCATCACGGCTCCGGCATCCACGAGCGCGTGGAGGGCGATGGCTGCGGGGAAAAGCCACAGCCATCTGCCGCCTTTGCGTACGGCCACCCAGACCAGCATCGACAAGCCCAGGTGGAGGATGAGGGCGGAACAACGCTCCCAGAGCCCGATCAGCAGGGTCCCAGCCCCCAGTGCCTGCAACTGATCCAGTTGGGCCTGCAACTGACCGGCGGTTTCCTCCGGAACTTTGGTAAAGAGGACATCCGTCTGTCCGGTATTGATCAGGGCCGAGATCGCCAGGTTGTTGATCATCGTGATGCCGAAGAGGATCAGCATTTCCACGCCTCCGTGCCCGATGCCGTAAGCTATACCGGGAAGCGGGGTGGACGGCTCCTTTTTCAGCAGGAACTTCATCGAGAGGAAACGGCCTGTCTCCTCGAAGACCCCGGCGGCCAGTCCGCCATAGATGGCATACAGGAGCGTGTTGTCCAGGATGGCCGCTCCGTGCGGCCCCTTCAGGACCAGCTGGTGCATGATGCTTTCCAGCACCAGGGCAAACAGGATGAAGGTGCCGGCGCCGATCAGGATGGTGGAAGGTTTGGCGTGGTGCTTACGCACCAGATAGATGGACAGGCAGACGGGAACTGCAAAGCCCAGAAGGGCATTGACAGCCATCAGTATGAGAGAACTCACGGGTACCATATGGAGAACGGTTTGTCGGTGTGAAGATAGCTACATTCCGGCATTTGTCCAAACACGGGCGGCTTCGAATCGTATTCAGCCATGCCCGGTGGATGCGGATAAACCCTGAATAGTTTTTGTCGCGGCTAAGAGAGCGATGCAAGGATAATCCTAATTCCTCCCCTTATCAGTCTGAAATAATCCGCTGCAGATAGCGAACTTTGCAACGGAGCAAGGCCGAACAGTCCATAGCACCGGAAGACCTCCGAAGGTCGCTGCCCTGCGTTTTATCCATCACAGAAACAGAAGCATATGAAACGGATTGTCCTGACCATACTTTGCCTGTTGATTGCCGTGGCAGTCTCGGCGCAAGAGCAGAAACTGCTACGCGGTTTCGACGGAGGAATGATGGTCCACACCGGCTATCTTTCCGGGAATCTTGACGGGATCGGGTACCACGCGGAAGGTGCTCCCATGGGCATCGGCGGTGTCATCCGCCTGCACTTGGGAGAGCACTTCCGGGTGGGTACGGAAGGTTATGTCTCGACGCTCGGTCAACGACACAATGGAAGCTATCTGAAATATGGCTGGGGTGGCCTGCTGGCCGATGTCTATACGGTTCTGGGTCGGTTCCAGCCCTATGCAGGCCTGACCCTCGGCGGCGGCGCCATGACAACGCTCCTGATGTTCGAAAAACCCGCTTCAGCCTGGGCTCCCATCGACGGAACCCGTTACCACAAACAGCGTTTCATGGCCGTCGACCCTTTCGTGGGATGCGATTTTATCGTCGCCGGCCCGATGCACCTGACCCTCAAGGTGGATTACCTCTGTGCCTTCAGCGAATCAAAGCTCCTCCCACGGGGGCCCCGCGTCTATTTCGGCTTCCTGGTCTACCACTAGAGAAAGAATGCGGCCGGTATCAGCGCGGTGGATGTGCGCCACCCGGTCTTTAAGCGCTGACCAACGAATGCAGTCTGATGGAGAAATGGCCTTTCCCGTCCAGATAAGCAAGGGCGTCAGCAAGGAGGGCGGCCTTCTTGTCCTCGTCCAGGTCCGAATGGAAAAGGATTTCAATGAAAGATTCCAGGGCGGGGTCTGAGAGCCCTTCGGTCTCCACCAGATACCAGACAGGATTCTCCTGCTGCAGGACCGTGTCGAGATCGAAAGGCAGGCTGGCCTTGCCGAACTCGTCCTTCACGTCTGTCAGCGTGAAATCCGGCGTGTCGCCGTCCAGCAGTCCCAACTTCCGGGCGATCATCAGCAGCATCTCGCCCAGGCGGTCAATTTCTCTGAGAATGAAATCTTCCATCTGCCCCGGTCTCCAGATCCTATTTGCGTTTTTTCTTTGCCCAGGTATTGGCCAGGATCACCACGACGATGCAGGCGACGAGGGTGAGGGCCACGAAAGAAAAAGTGGCAGTCATCGATTCTTTGCCAAGCAGGAGCGTCATTGGGGCGAGTGCGATCGACAGACCACCTATCAGGCCGCGCAGCCGTTTGATGTCGTACTCTTCCCTTTCTTTCCGGGATGCGGTATTGTACCCCGCAATCAGGTTGTCACCCTTGCCTATGAGGATAACGATGCCCATGATCAGCAGGATGGCAGCGATGATGTAGACAACGATCATATTGATTACTGTTTATCGGTGTGAAGATAAAAAGAATGGCTGGAATAACAATCATTACCAGACGAAAGGGATCACTTTGTACTTCACCTTCTGCTTATACTCCTTGTAACCCTTCAGCCCTTCTTCCAGGACCTCCTCCTCATTTTTGATCCGTTTGGCGATCAGCGGAATGTAAAGCAACATGATCAGGAAAGAGAAGGGCGAAGCCAGCACCAGCGGCATGGCCAGGAACAGGACGGTCGTGGCCATGTACATCGGATGTCGGACGACTCCATAAAGCCCCGTGTCGATGACCTTCTGGTTTTCCTGCACCTCG
>JAEEGL012644038.1_pt1 | contig 11514 bp, 16 predicted proteins | sample 9134231 | NCBI WGS metagenome assembly JAEEGL01 (sample SAMN16246548, study PRJNA631951) | gut metagenome | biome: gut microbiome; feature: rumen; material: fiber-attached | host: Bos | place: Iran: Karaj | collected 2018-10 | reverse complement strand
GAATTATGAGTAGAATCGGTAAAAAACCTATACAAATTCCCGCTAAAGTAAAAGTGGAAGTAAAGGGTTCTGAAGTTAAAGTAACAGGCCCTCTTGGTAATCTTTCTTACACTATGCCCGAAGGCATTGAAGCTAAACTTGAAAACAATGTTTTAAATTTAGCTATTAAAGATGCAAGCCGTGAAAGAGAATTAAATGCCCTTTACGGTACTGCACGTGCAAGAATTGCAAACCTCGTACTCGGGGTTGAAACACCTTTTGTAAAAGTTCTTGAAGTTAACGGTCTTGGTTACAAAGCAGTTGTACAAGGCAATAAACTCAATTTAGAACTTGGGTTTTCACATCCTGTAATTATTGATATACCGCAAGGTATAACAGTTGTTGCCGATGTTAAAACACCTTTAGTACAAATTAAAGGTATGGATAAAGTCTTAGTCGGTGACTTTGCTGCTAAAATTCGCAAATTAAGAATACCGGAACCTTATAAAGGTAGCGGTATTAAATATCAAGGCGAACACATCGTCCGCAAGGCCGGTAAAGCAGCTGCGACTGGAGGCGCTAAATAATTATGGCAACTAAACAAGAAAGATATCAGTTCAGAAAAGAAAGAACTAAAAGAAAACTTGAAGCAGCAGGTATCAAACATCCGCGCTTATCTGTTTACAGAAGTCTTAATTACCTTTATGCAAGCGTAATTGACGACTTAAACGGCAAAGTAGTAGTTTCCGCTACTACTTGCGGTAAAGAACTTGCTGGTAAATATAAAGCCTCCGGCAAAAGCATTGAAGCTGCCACTGCTTTGGGCGAACTTATCGCTAAAAAAGCATTGGAAAAAGGCATCAAAGAAGTTTGCTTTGACAGAGGTGCCAGAGTTTATCACGGCAGGGTAAAAGCCCTTGCTGAAGCAGCCAGAAAAGGCGGCTTAAAATTTTAAGGTGAACTATGTTAAATAACAAAGAAAATAAAGAAGCGAAAGGCCATAAGGCCGAGTTTCAGTTACGCGCCAAACCCGAAGGCCGCACAACCGTTATTCACGTTGCGAGAACCGCAAAAGTGGTAAAAGGTGGTAAGAGGTTTGGTTTCAGAGCTTTGGTTGCCGTCGGTGACGGTAATGGTAAAGTCGGCGTAGCTATAGGTAAGGCAAACCAAGTACAATTTGCCGTATCTAAGGCGGAATTCCAAGCAAGGAAAAACATGGTTAGTTTTCCTCTCCTTAACGGAACTATTCCCCACGAAATTATGGGTTGTTTCGGCTCATCCAAAGTTTGGATGAAACCGGCTGCCCCCGGTACCGGTGTTATCGCCGGCGCTGCTGTCCGCTTGATTTTGGAAGCAGCAGGTGTTAAAAATATTCTTTCAAAGAGTATCGGTAGCACCAACTCTTGCAATTTAGCTTATGCTACTATGGAATGCTTAAAAGCACTCAAGAGCAAAAAAGATGTATTGCAAGCCCGCGGTAAATATGTAGAACCGGAAACTCCTGCCGAAGAAGCTAAACCGGCAGAAGAAGCCCCAAAGGCAGAAGTTAAAGGAGAATAACAACTATGGTACATTTAAGCACACTTTTTCCTAAACATGGTTCCAGGAAAGCCAAAAGAAGAATCGGTCTCGGTATCGGTTCCGGTATGGGCAGAAGCTCAACAAAAGGTATGAAAGGTCAAACTTCCCGTTCAGGTAATACCAGAAAGGAAAGTAAAGAAGGCGGTCAAATGCCTTTGGTCAGAAGAATTCCTAAAAGCGGATTCTCAAATGTATCTTTTGCTAAAAAAGGTGAGTTTGTAAATATCGGTTCTTTGGCAAAGAAGTTTAAAGCCGGTGCGGAAGTTAACCCCGAAACTTTAAAGAAAGCCAACTTAATCAAGAAGGCTGATAAAGTTAAAATTTTGGGTACCGGCGAACTTACCGTTGCTTTGAAAGTCAGCGCACATGGCTTTTCAGCCTCTGCTAAAGCTGCTATTGAAAAAGCTGGCGGTACAGCAACTTTAATTCAAAAAAAGGCTAAAAAATAATGGATAACAATCCTATTGCAGCACTTTTTGAGTCACCAGAACTCCGCAAGAGAATTTTGTTTGTTTTAATTGCTCTTGCGGTGTACAGGGTGGCCGCAGTTATTCCAATACCGGGTATTAATGCCACAGCTCTTGCTGAATTTTTTAGGCAGCATGAGGGTGGTATGCTCGGTTTTTTGGATATCTTTTCAGGCGGTGCTTTAGGTAAGTTTTCCGTTCTTGCTTTGGGTATTATGCCCTACATCAATGCTTCAATTATCATGAGCCTTATCAAAGGCGCACATGTTATTCCGGGGCTTGATAAATTAAGCAAGGAAGGTGAAGCAGGCCGCAGAAAAGAAAACCAAATAACAAGAGTTTTTGGTTTGATTTTGGGTTTACTGCAAGGCTTTGGTTTGACTATTGCTTTAACAAAAATGTCTGCACCGGGGGGAGCAAATATTGTTATTGATCCTTCTTGGTCTTTCATTTTGACAACAACTTTAACTTTGGCCACAGGCACAATGTTTATTATGTGGCTCGGTGAGCAAATTACAGAAAAGGGTATCGGCAACGGTATATCTTTAATCATCTTTGCCGGTATCGTTGATAGGTTGCCTTCCGCTATTTACATGCTTTTTAATTTAGTAAGCAGCGAAGAAATGCAACTTGTTACAGCTCTTGTAATACTTGCTATAGTTGTAGTTATTATGGGTTTGGTAGTCTGGGTAGAAACAGCTCAAAGGCAAATTCCCGTTCATTATGCTAAACGCATGGTTGGTAATAAAATGTACGGTGGTAAAGCAAGTTATTTACCTTTGAAAATTGACCAAAGCGGTGTTATCGCAGTTATCTTTGCTATGTCTGTGATGACAATGCCCTTAACGGTTGCGCAGTTTATGCCTGAATCCCCATGGGCTCAAAGAATTATGGAATGGATGGGAAGAGGTAGTATAAGTTATTCTTTAATTTATATTGCTTTAATTATCTTCTTCTGCTATTTCTATAATTCAATGACTTTTAACCCCAAAGATATTGCAGAAAACATGAAAAAATGGGGTGGTTTTATACCTGGTATAAGGCCTGGGGATCCAACAAGAATTTATATAGAAGGAATTATGAACAGGGTTACGCTTTCAGGAGCAATATTTGTTTCCTTGATTGCTGTTTTACCTGATTTCTTAAGAATGAAATTCAATGTTCCTTTCTATTTCGGCGGTACGGCACTTTTGATTGTTGTCGGTGTCGCTTTAGATACTGTGGGCCAAATTCAAGCCCACTTACTGGCGCATAATTATCAGCCTTTAATGAAAGGCAATAAGATAAAAGGGCGCTGGTTTAACGTCGGAGAATAATTTTAGGGCTATGAATATTATCCTTCTTGGTTATCCTGGTGCCGGTAAAGGTACAGAAGCTGAAAACCTTAAAAAGCAAGGTTACTATCATGTTTCTACGGGTGATTTAATCCGTGCGGAAATCAAGAAGGAAAGCCCTTTAGGTAAACAAGTCAAAGACTTAATCAGCAAAGGTAATTTAGTACCTGACGCTTTGATTACCGAAATATTACTTTCAGCCATCAAAGGGAAAGAAAATATTTTGTTTGACGGTTTTCCGAGAACTTTAGCGCAAGCGCAAACTCTAACAAAATATTTACAAGATGCCGGCCAAAAAGTAAAAGTAATTTTACTTAAAGCCAGTGAAGAAGTCGTTTTAAGAAGGCTTACTTCACGCCGCCTTTGCAAAGATTGCGGACATATTGAAAATATTTATTGGCCTTCCTATACAGGCAAGTGTTCAAAATGCGGAGGGGAACTTTATACCCGCGCAGATGATACACTTGAAAGTGCTAAACATCGTTTAGATGTCTTTAGGAAGGAAACAGAACCTCTGCTTGAGTATTATTCTAAAGAAGAAGGATACATTACTGTTGATGCTTCAAGAAGTGCTGAAGAAGTTTCTTTAACAGTAAAACGTGCATTAGAGGTCTAAAAATGGTAGAATTAAAGAGTAGCGAAGAAATCGCTAAAATAAAAGAATCAGGCAGAATAATTGCCAAAGTTCTTAAGAGAATGCAACTTGAAGTTGTTCCGGGTGTAAGCACTTGGGAATTAGATAAAGTTGCAGAAGAGATGATTCGGGCCGAAGGCGCCGTTCCTTCTTTTTTAGGTTACGGCGGGTTTCCGGGCAGTATTTGCACTTCTGTAAATGAGCAAGTGGTGCACGGTATACCTTCAAAAGATGTCATCTTGCGCGAAGGCGACATTGTTGGTATAGACGTCGGCGCATATAAAGATGGCTTTCATGCAGACTCGGCACGGACATTCAGCGTAGGTAAAGTTTCCGCTTCAGTCAGCCAGCTTCTTGCTAATACAAGAAAAGCGTTGTACAAAGCGATTGAAGTTGTAAAACCTGGGGTACATCTCGGTGATGTATCCAATGCGGTAGAAACTTATGCTACGGCAAGTGGCTTGGGCATCGTTCGTGATTATTGCGGTCACGGTGTTGGGCGCAAACTTCACGAGGACCCTTGTATCTTAAATTACGGCCCCAAAGGAAAGGGCATAATTTTGAAAGAGGGTATGGTCTTGGCGATTGAACCAATGCTTAACTTGGGTTGTGATGAAGTAGAAGTTTTAGAAGACCAATGGACAGTTGTTACTGCCGACGGCGCATATTCGGCACACTTTGAACATACAGTCGCAGTAACAAAAAACGGTGCGCTTATTTTGACGGAGTAACCGCAAACTAAGCCCCCTAAAAAACGGAGAAGCAATGAGTGATAAAATAGAAGTTGAAGGTAAAGTCCTTGAGGCATTACCAAATGCAATGTTTAAAGTAGAGATCGCAGGCGGTAAAGTAATACTCGGGCATATTTCAGGTAAAATGAGAATGTTTCATATAAGGATTTTACCGGGTGACAAAGTCAGATTAGAGCTTTCCCCGTATGACTTGAGCAAAGGTAGAATAACCTACCGGGAGAAATAAATGAAAGTCAGAGCAAGTGTAAAAAAGATATGTCAAAAATGCAAAATTGTTAAACGTAATGGTGTTGTGCGCGTCATTTGCCCCGTTGCAAAACACAAACAACGCCAAGGTTAAACAGGAGTTAATGAATATATGGCAAGAATCGCAGGTATAGATTTACCTAAAAACAAAAGGATTGATATCGCCCTCCAATATGTATATGGTATTGGGCCAAAAATTGCTAAAGATATTTTGGCGAAAGTTGCGGGCAAAATCACCCCTGAAACTAGAGTTAAAGATTTAACCGAACAACAAGCCGGTTTACTTAACTCCTTACTTCAAAAAGAATATAAAGTTGAAGGCGAATTAAGAAGGGAAGTTTCACAAAACATTCACCGTCTTATTGAAATTGGTTCTTATGTCGGCAACAGGCATAGAAGGAATTTGCCTTGCCGCGGTCAAAGAACCAAAACCAACAGCAGAACAAGACGCGGCCGCAGGAAAACTGTGGGTGCAAAAGTTAAAGCTGAGTAAAATTTAATTTAAGGTACCAAAAAATGGCAGAAGAAATTAAAAAAGAAAATCAAGCAGCCCCCGCTCCGGTAGCAGAGGCAAAAGCTAAAAAGAAAACAGGCCGCGCGCCTGCCCATGGCGTTGTACATATACAATGCTCTTTTAACAACACAATCGTTACCGTTACCGACGATAAAGGCGGTACAATTGTATGGTCTACTTCAGGTTCACACGGTTTTAAAGGCACCAAAAAAGGTACACCTTTTGCTGCCCAAATTACCTGCAATAAAGCCGCAGAAAAGGCCCTTGCATTAGGTATGAAAGAAGTAGCAGTTAAAGTTTGCGGTCCCGGCCAAGGCAGGGAAACAGCCGTCAGAGCTTTGCAACAAGCAGGGCTTACAGTTACATCTATTAAAGACGTAACCCCGATTCCACACAATGGCTGCAGGCCACCTAAAGCGAGGAGAATGTAATTATGGCAAGATACACAGGTCCTTCTTGCAAAAAATGCAGGAAATTAGCATGCAAATTATTTTTAAAAGGTACAAAATGTTACACGAATTGTGTAATGGATAAACTTTCCGCCGTCAAAAAGGGCAAAGCCCCGCGCCGTGCAAAATTATCCGAATATGCAGTTCGTTTGCAAGAAAAACAAAAAGCAAAATTTATTTCCGGTATGACGGAAGTTCCTTTTGCAAACCTTTTCAATAAAGCAACAAAAGCAACCGGTCAAACAGGTGTCCAATTCATTAAATATTTGGAAACCCGTCTTGATAATATCGTCAAACGCGCCGGTTTTGCAACCTCACTTCGCTTAGCAAGGCAAATTGTTTTACACGGTCATATCAAAGTAAATGATAAAGTTGTAAACGTTCCTTCTTTGCAATTAAAATTAGGTGATAAAGTTACTTTGGATGCACGCCTTGCAAACAATGTCAATGTCAAACAAGCTTTGGAAGATGCTGAAAAACGCACACTTCGCCCGAGCTTCCTTGAATTTGATGCAAGCAAATTAACAGTAACATTGCTCCGCTGGCCGGATAGGGAAGAAAGTGCTTACCCAGTCAATGACCAGTTAATAGTTGAACACTATTCTAAATAGTTTGGAGGTTTTATTTGTATGGCTTTTGAAAGTTTAGTTTTACCTAAAGCAGTAAAAACAGTTGAAGAAACTGCCACCTACGGCAAATATGTAGCTGAACCTTATGAACCGGGTTTAGGGCATACAGTTGGCAATTCTTTAAGAAGAATCTTGCTTTCTGGGCTTGAAGGTGCTGCTGTCACCGCTGTAAAAATTGCCGGTGTTGTACACGAATACAGCACTATCCCAAATGTTAGGGAAGACGTTATACAAATCCTCTTAAACTTAAAGAAATTAAGAGTTAAAATGGACGATTCCGCCCCGCGCCAATATTTGCACCTTGAAGTTGCAAAAGAAGGTGTTGTAACCGGTGCAGATATTACCGAAGTTGCCGGTGTTGAAATCGTTAATAAAGATTTGGCTATTGCCACATTAGACGCAGGCGCAAAACTTGTTATGGAAATTGAAATTTCCAAAGGCCGCGGTTATGCTGAGGAAAACCTCAAAGTAACCCGCCCCGCAGGTTTTATGCCGATTGACTCCATCTTCTCACCTATCTTAAAGGTACATTATGATGTTGAGCCGGCACGCGTCGGGCAGAAAACAGACTATGACCGCTTAATTATTGAAATTACTACCGACGGTACTTTAGAACCTCGCGTAGCATTACATAAAGCAGCGGTTAGGTTATCCCAATCTTTACACATCTTTACAGTTGAAGGTGCCGAAGCAGAATTTGACGAAGTACCCCAGCAAGAAGAAGCCGTAAAAGAAGAGGAAACCGATTCTGAGGTTTTATCCCAACCCGTTGAGATGCTTGAACTTTCTCAACGTTCATTAAATTGTTTAAAAGCAGCCAATATCAAAACCATTGGCGAACTTACTTCTAAAACCGAAAAACAACTTAATATGGTAAAGAACTTCGGTGCAAGATCTTTACAAGAAGTGCAAGAAAGATTAGCGGCGATGAAGTTAAAGTTAGCAGAGATTAAGGAGTAATTTTATGATTAAGAACACAGGTGTTCGCAAACTTGGTAAAACAACCTCTCACCGCAAAGCAATGCTTGCCAATATGGCCCAAAGCATTATTATGCACGAGGAAGTTAAAACCACTTTACCGAAAGCAAAAGAAGTCAGGCGCGAAGTTGAAGCCTTGATTACTCTTGCTAAAAACGGCGAAAAGTTAGCCCTCAAAAATGCAGTTACAGATAAAACTGTTTACAAAAAACTTGTTGAAGTTTTGTCTGAACGCTATGCTACCCGTAACGGCGGTTACACCCGCATTTACAGGGCCGGCATCCGCAAAGGCGATAATGCCGAAGTGGCAATTATTAAATTGGTGGCTTAATATATGATTCTGGACTATTTAGGCGGGTTGTTTTCTAATGATATGGGTATGGACCTTGGCACAGCCAACTGTCTTATTTATGTTAAAGATAAAGGCATTGTGTTAAGCGAACCGTCCGTAGTCGCTTTAGATAAAGACACCGGCGAGGTTAAAGCCGTCGGCACCCAAGCAAAACAAATGCTTGGCAGAACACCCGCCAATATAGTCGCGGAAAGGCCTATGAAGAACGGGGTTATTGCTTCTTTTGGCGTAACACAAAAAATGATACGCTATTTTATAAGAAGCGTGCATAACAGGAAATCTTTACTTAGGCCGCGTATCGTTATAGGTATACCTTCTTCTACCACCGAAGTGCAACGCCGCGCCGTTGAAGACGCAGCAAAGCAAGCCGGTGCAAGGGAAGTTATTTTAATTGAAGAACCTATGGCCTCAGCCATGGGTGCAGGTTTGGATATTAACGAACCGCATGCCAACATGATTGTTGATATCGGCGGCGGTACAACTGAAGTTGCAGTCATTTCACTCGGCGGTATGGTTGTTGCAAATTCTATTGATATCGCAGGCGATGAAATTACAGATTGCATTGTCCAATACTTTAGAAAGAAATACAATTTAATTATCGGTGAAACTACCGCCGAAGAAGTTAAAATAAATATCGGCTCCGTTTATTCTTTGGAAGAAGAAATGAGCATGGAAGTCAAAGGGCGCGACCAAACACAAGGCTTACCGCGTACCATGACAGTTACATCTGATGAAATCCGCCAAGCGGTTCTTGAACCTGTCCGCGCTATCGTAGATTTGGTTAAAAGAACACTTGAAGAAACCCCACCCGAACTTGCGGCAGACCTTGTCGATAGGGGCTTAGTTGTAGCAGGCGGTGGCTCACTTTTAAGAGGTATTACGGACCTTATTCATAAGGAAACGGATATCCCTGTCCGCCGTGCGGCAGATCCTTTAAGGTGTGTTGCTTTAGGCACAGGCAAGTGCTTGGAATTTTTAGCCGAAGGCAAAGATTTCTTTATTGATTAGTTTTTATTTGTTTTAAGAACTCCCCCATATTTTTTAGTGTGGGGGAGTTTTTTATTTAATAATCTTAGACGTAAAAATGTAAAATATTTTTATCAGCACAAAGTGTGCTAAAAATATGCTATAATATTTATGTACTTAAAATTGCAAATATTTAAGGAGAATAAAAAATGAAAAAGTTAGTATTAACCCTGCCATTTTTGTTTTTAGCGAATTTGGCATTAGCCTCAGGTTTCGGGCTTTATGAATTTAGCGCACGCGGTAATGCTATGGGCGGTGCAGTCTTGGCCGGCGATGCAGAACCTGCATCACTTGCATTAAACCCTGCACTTATTACCGAACTTCCGGGCAAACAAATACAAACCGGTATAACGGTTGTTACCGCAACAGGTGGTGTACAGTATGCTTCTTATTCGGGGGAATCCAAACGTCAATGGTGGCCTTTACCTAACCTTTATTACACACAACAAATCAATGATAGATGGTGGTGGGGTTTAGGTGCTATGACGCGTTTTGGTTTAAGTAATGATTATAAGGATCCTAGTTGGATGATACCTAACACAGGATCAAACCCTGGTGCAAGTTTAAAACACGTTGGTGTTACTACATTTTCAGTTCAACCGACAGTGGCATTTAAAGCAACAGATAGATTATCAGTTTCATTAGGTGCTGAAGTTCAATATTTAAATTTTACTGAAAAAATTCGTTTTGGTAATAATGCTACATTATCTGATATGGCAGATTTAAATCTTGATGGTGATAGTTATGCTCTTTCGGGCATGCTTGCATTATTTTATAACGCGAATGAAAAGGTTAATTTCGGTGCCAGTTTTCGTATGAGAAATGACCACAGTGTTAAAGGGCCTAATAAATATGATTATGTTCATCCTGCCGCTGCATCAAACTTCGTTGCCGGTGGAGATTTTTGGGGAGATATTACTTTCCCAGCTCAACTTGCTATAGGTGTTTCTTACAGACCTATTGAAAAACTTTTAATTGAAGCGAACTGGACCAATGTTTTCTGGAGTTGTTTTAGAGCTGTTAATATTAATTTTGATCATAATCCTGGATATGGTACAACACCTGGTTTAATGGGAACAGAATTAAATAATGCTAAACACTATCAAGATGCTTACAGAATCGGTGTCGGTGCAGAATACACTTTAAGTGATACTGTTAAACTTCGCGGTAGTTTCATATTTGATAAATCTCCATTAAATGATGAATTTATGGATGTTATGTTACCTGTTGACGACCGCTATATTATCGGTACAGGTGCAGGTTTTAAACTCAGTGAAAATGTTATCTTAGATATAAGTTATTCTTTCTTGTACGCAACTTCTTTAGATGGCGTAGGAATTAAAGAGGATACGAGTACTCATGTTATTTCTCAAATCCCTGTCCATTACAAGAGTGCAACCAGCCATTTAATGGGTTTGAGTATCAGATATAAATTCTAAGAAACTAAATAGAATTTTGCCAAAGTAAGTATTCTTCGGCAAAGTTTTTAAGGAAGTTTTCTAAAAGAGCGTCAATATTTTGGGCGCTCTTTTTTATTTGCTTAATTGAGGTAGCCTCTAAATCTTCGGGCAGTTTATTATTTACATTTATGCCAACACCCACCAAAAGCAAATTTAAGTTTTTATTTGTGCTTTGGCTCTCAATCAAAATTCCGGCAATTTTCTTGTAGGTTTTACCATGTAAAGCAAGCACGTCATTTGGCAATTTAATTTGTGTTTTAAGGCCATAATCTATGTCCAAAGTCCTAGCCAGGGCCTTGCCTGTTTGGTGGGATAAATCACTTAAATTTGCCATTTTTTTGGGCCTTAAAAGCAAGGTAAAATAAAGCCCGCCAGGGTTTGAGGACCATGTCCTCTCATACTGCCCTTTGCCCTGCGTTTGCGTTGCAGCGGTAATCAAAATACTTTCTTTTGGAAATATTGGTGCTATTTCTTTAGCTACCGTTTGCGTGGAAGTTATTTTCCCGAGTTTCAAAACCTTATCTATTGTAAGCATACTATATTTTACCTTTTTTGGGCCTATAAGCCAAATGAAATAGGTCTTTTGGGTAAGACTTATTAGGACCAAATACCCTTGTCAAAAGAGCATTTAATGCATAATATATAAATATATGGGTATAAAGTATTTCAAAAAAGCGATAAGCATGATACTGATAATGGCATTGTTAATAAACACGATGCCTGCGGATTTATTTGCGCAGTCGGTCAAGGGGAGTACTTTAGGTGGGATAGAAGTACCTGTGATAGAACCGATGGTACAAGACCACACCTACTACTACAATACACAAAGGGAAATCCAAGAAGCGATTCGAAGGAACGAGGAAGAGCGAGAGAGGCAGCTAAACAAGAAAGAAAAGTTTTACGTTGAGAGGCTTGGTATAGGTGGGGATGGTATAGCAGAAGACAAAGCCTTGATGGTGGAGTTAAGGAAATCTTTAAGGGAGAGGGTAAGGTTTTATTTAGACAGTGCGGAGAGCATATGGAAGGGTATAGATAGAACGGTATATCCATTGATACAGAATGTAGAGAGATCGAAGAATGATGAAGATTTGAAATACAACATCAGCATGTTAT
>JAEEGL012619623.1_pt1 | contig 11514 bp, 7 predicted proteins | sample 9134231 | NCBI WGS metagenome assembly JAEEGL01 (sample SAMN16246548, study PRJNA631951) | gut metagenome | biome: gut microbiome; feature: rumen; material: fiber-attached | host: Bos | place: Iran: Karaj | collected 2018-10 | reverse complement strand
GTTACCGGGATTGCCTGCTGATGCGCCACCGCCAGCCTGTGCACCGCCTGAGCCGCTTCCGCCGCCGTAGCCGCCTGCACTACCGGGGTTTCCACCGCCGTAACTGCCTGAGCCACCTGATCTTCCTCCGGCTCCGCCTGTGCCTGCGCCGCCATTGCCGCCGGGTACTCCATCGCTGGGATCGCCCGCGCTTCTTCCTTCATAATCGCCACCGGCTCTGCCTGATTCTTCTTCGTAACCGCCGTAGCCGCCTGCTTCTCCGGCACCTGAGTCTCCGGGTCTTCCACCGGGCATACCCCAGTCACCAGTGCCAAAATCTCTGCCGGGATTCCACGATTCTCCGGGATTCCAGTTATGATTACCGTCATACTGTGGATTATATATTCCCCTCTGGGATTTGAACTGCTCGACTACTTCCTGTTCGGTTGTAATATAGAATTCAACAATCTGTTTCAATACTTCACTGAATTGCTCCAGCTTGGAATGATGCTTCACAATATCCTCAAAGATTGCTTCCAGCGTCCTACGCACGATCTCGTAAGCAGGTCCTGCCAAAAAAGGGACATTTAAAATATCCTGAAGAATATCAGCCTGTGACTGAACTGATGCAGCAGCATCAGCCAGTGTCTGAACCTGCTGTTTAACTGAATCAGGTTTGATACTAAACTCACTCATACTTTTTCATTTACCTTTCGTTGTTTAGACCTGCCTTCTCTTAATCCCACGCTTCCCGGCAGATCATCTTTTCTTATGGGCAACATCCTAACACATAATTATCTTAAAATGTTGATTTTCTGACGAATGACACTTGAAATCGGACGAATGACACTTTTTTGATCCCAAAAACCATTATTCATAATTTTTATGGCATTATCATCCCAACTCTGTTAGAATGGTAATAATGATTTATTTTAAAGGAGATTATGAAAATGTATATTAGAAAATATGCAAAGAAAGCTATTGCTATCGCAATGTGTTCCATTACAGTATTATCTGTTGCAGCTTGCGGTTCCGAGGGCGAAAATGCCGGAGAGGATACCGGTGCGGTAGGTGTATCTTTCGAGCAGATTGAGCCACAGAATACATCAGAGGCTACTGCTGAGGCGACCACTGAGGAGCCCGCTGCCGAAGAGGCAGAGGCCTATGTACTTCCCGAGGGAATGTACTTCTCAGAGCTTACAGGCGAGCCTATCAGCGAGGAACTCAAGGACCAGCGTCCCATCGCAGCAATGGTTGATAATGAGATCACTGCTCTTCCTCACTACGGAACATCAGAGGCAGACGTTGTATATGAGCTTATGAACAGCACCAAGAACGACCGCATCACAAGACTTATGTGCGTTGTTAAGGACTGGGGCAGCATCGAGCAACTCGGAAGTATCAGATCAACACGTCCCACCAACATCCTTCTTGCTTCAGAGTGGAACGCGATTCTTTGCCATGACGGTGGCCCTTATCACAACGATGCATACTTTGCCAACCCTTGGGCCAAGGATCACATCTCAGGTTACTTCTCAAGAGTTAACAACGGCAAGGCAAGAGAGTTTACAGAGTATATCTTAAAGGGTGATATGGAATCCTGCATCGACAGATTCGGTATCTCCGCTACTTATACAGAATATGCCAACGAAGGCAGCCACTTTAACTTCGTTCCTTACGGTACAGAGGTTAAGCTCGATGAGAAGTACTCAAGATATTATCAGGCTTACAAGGCAATACTTCCTTTCTCTCACAACGGCTCACAGCTTGTATACAACACTGAGACAGGCTTATATGAATATAATGAGTACGGCGAGCGTCACGAGGATGCCGAGGACGGCGCACCTCTTGCTTTCAAGAATGTAATCCTTCAGAAGTGTTCTTTCAACCAGCTTGATGAGAACGGATATCTTATTTACAACTGCATCGATTCAGGCAAAAATGCATGGTATCTCACCGGCGGTATTGCCAAGGATATCACCTGGGTTAAGAGCAGCGAGACAGGCGTTACCAAGTACTACGACGAGAACGGTGAGGAGCTTGCCATCAACACAGGTAAGACTTACATCTCACTTATCCCCGAAGACTCTTGGGAAAACATCATCTTTGAATAATGCATTACCACCTAAAATAGTTTAAAATAGGTCATGACAGTTATCATTTCTGTCATGGCCTTTTCTTTTGGCTTTATCTACCAAAATAATCCGTAAAGGAAGATCGTTACCATGCCTATTTCCATTCCAAAGAAACTAAACGGCAATCTCCTGAAACTGATAGCATGCTTTACAATGCTGATAGACCACGCAACCGCAGGCATTATGCTGCCAATGATAAGGGACGGCCTGTACGCGGGTGGTCTTACAAATCACGAGCTTAATCTCATCTACAAGATTCTTAGGGGAATCGGCAGAACCGCTTTTCCCATCTTCTGTTTCCTTATTGTGGAAGGCTTTTTTCACACCAAAAGCAGGCTTAAATACGCCTTGAACCTTCTGCTGTTTGGAATAATATCGGAGCCTTTTTTTGACCTGACTCTCTACGCCAAGGCAGACAAATACGATTTCAACATAATTAAAGTCCTTACAGCCAACTCTGATATACTTATTTCGCACCAGAACGTCTATTTTACCCTTCTTATAGGATTACTTGTAATATGGGGCATCGAAACGATACAGACCCGATTCGGCCGTATACTGCCCTTATCTGATCCCATGGACATGAACCTTGCAACGGTTGACGGCAACATCAATTTCATAAGCCTTATTCTCTCAGGAGCGCTTGCCGCCGGATGCGCATATCTGGCGCAGCGTTTACACACCGACTACCGCTGGTGGGGAGTTACGCTGATTGTCATTTTTTACCTTCTTAGGGATTTCGGTGTTCTCTCACTACTTGGGGGCTATCTGTTTATAAGCAATCTGGGCACGGAATATCTTTCATTTCCGGCCTTTATACTGCTGCTTTTCTACAACAAAAAACGAGGTAAAAGACTTGGCAGACTCAAATACTGCTTCTACTTCTTTTACCCCGTTCATCTTCTTGTTATACATCTGATACGTTGTCTGTTATTCTGTTTAGCTTAGCTCTCTCTGTGTCTTGCCATTGCCTCCTGAGCGCCGGAAATATCGGTCGTTGACAATGTGTAGTTCTGAAGGAGCTGAGTCTCGAAGGATACGCACTTGTTGCTGTCAGCTGTGGTCACAGCCACCTCTCTGTATCCCTTCTCCTTGTTGCCGGTAAGAATATATACCGGCTGGCCTTCCTCCACGTCCATCTTGACCTGGACTGTTGCCTTGTCGTTCAAAATAGCATTTCTGCTGAATGTAAGCTCATATGTTCCGGGATAAAATGCATCCTGGGACTTAGTCACTGTGCCACTGATCGGTAAGGTACCGCTCTCATCATAGATCGTAACTCTCTGAGTAAGCCTTCCCCTTTCATTCAAAATGCCTTCCTCATTGAGTGTCTGTTCGCCTCCGGCTATAGGATCGTCATCTGTAGAAACAACAAAACTTGCCAGGGAGTTTCCATTCTCCTCCGGAACGTCCTGAGCTGCACCGACTCCTCCCTCCATGTATCCTAACTTGAAGAGGGCTGCCGTAAAGCAGGTACACATCAGGATCACAGCGACAAAGAGCGATATCTTGTACACTCTTGTCTTTGTCATAATATCAAACCCACCTAAACTGTATTTTGAAGTAAAAATGCAAGTCTTTCACAAAACTGAAACAAGTTTATCACAATTTGGACACAATTTTCAATGGGTTCTTTAAAAAAAGTTTATAAAATTTTATAAATGTTTATACTTTTTTTATAATTGTATGCAATGGAATTATTTTTTATTTTCTCCAAGTCTTAGGCTTAATTACGATTAAAATAGGTAACAGCTCAAGTCTTCCTGCCAGCATATCAAACATTAGGACAAGCTTGGAAAGGTAGGAGAACTCTGAATAATTCCCCATTGGACCAACCATACCAAGACCGGGTCCTATGTTGTTCAAGGTTGCGGCAACCGAAGTTACCGTAGTCTGAAAATCAAAGTTATCAAGTGCCACAACAAGGGTTGATACTATGAATGTAATAACGTAGATGCCAAGGTATGCGGAAACTGACTTGACTGTGGTGCCCTCAACAGTATGTCCGTCCATATATACTCTCTTGATGGCCTTGGGATGAACTATAAAGTTCAGCTCATCTCTGGCATTTCTGATCACGATAAGAGCCCTTGAGAACTTGAAACCACCGCCGGTGGAGCCTGCGCAGGCACCGACCAGAGAAAGGATGCACAGTATCATCTTGGAAAAAGTCGGCCACTTATCAAAATCCAGGGTTCCAAAACCTGTCGTGGTCATAACCGATGTCACCGCAAACAGCGCATGATGGAAAGATAATCCTGCATTTTGCAGAACTCCCGCTCTGTATATATTTATAGCTATGAGAAGAGCCGCTACAAACATTGTGCCAAAGTAGTACTTGACCTCATCGATTGAAAAGGCTTCCTTGGGCTTTCTGTTAAGAAGGAAATAGTACACGGTAAAATTGACACCGCACATAGCCATAAACACAATTATTATGGCCTGGCTGACAATCGGATATCCACCTATTCCGGAATTGGTAACGGCAAATCCTCCGGTTCCAACCGTTGAAAAAGTAATTGTTATCGCATCATATAAAGGAAGTCCCGAGATGAATAAGCAGGCGATCTCAAGGATGGTAATGCCAAAGTAAATCAGATAGAGAATCTTGGCTGTGTCCTTAACCTTGGGAACAATCTTACCAACAACCGGTCCCGGGCTCTCCGCCCTCATAAGGTGCATGCTGTAGCCGTCTGCCATGGGCACTACGGCAAGAAGGAATACCAGAACTCCCATACCTCCTACCCAGTGAGTGAAGGTTCTCCAGAACTGAACGCTCTTCTCCATTCCGTCCACAGAAGTAAGAATACTTCCTCCCGTAGTGGTAAAGCCTGATACCGTCTCAAACATGGCATCTATGAAATTGGGAATAACCCCTGTCATTACGAACGGAACAGCTCCAAGCACACTTATTCCGATCCAGGCAACGGCTGTAATGGCAAAACCTTCTTTAGCATAAATAACGGTATTGGAAGGCTTTTTTACAGATCCCACATATCCTATTACCAGACAACTCAGAATAAGGACAAAAAAGGCCTTGGCACTGTCATACTCACCGTAAATAAGGGCAACCGCAAAGGGCAGCGCCAATAACAGTCCCAAAGTACGCAGCAGTCTGAATAGTACGTATCTTATCATTGAGTAATTCATTTATCGGTTCTCCAGTATATCATTTATGTCTTTAAGGCCCGTAAGCATTGTTACTACGATTACGGAATCTCCGGCTCTTATGATGCTCTCACCACTGGGGGATATGATCTCGCCGTAGTGGCTGATGCAGGCAATAAGAATGCCTTTTCTAAGTGACAACTGACTTAAGGGAACACCTATAACAGGGCTTCCCGCCTTAACTATAAATTCAAGAGCTTCGACTCTTCCGTCATTTAGCTTGTAGAGAGTCTCGATATTGCTGTCCGCTGAAGCTGACATTCCTCTTACAAACTGGACAATTCTGTCAGCGGTGATGTTCTTGGGATAGATAATACTGCCGATTCCAAGAGAGCCTATAATGTCGCCGTAATTAACCCTGTGAACCTTGGTAATAAGCTTAGCCTTGGGGTTGATGCTCTTAACATACATTGAGAGCATGATGTTCTCCTCATCGAGGTTTGTGAGGGAAACAAAGGACTCGACACTGGTCACGCCTTCTTCCAGGAGCATATCCTTGTCTGTTCCGTCTCCGTTGATGATAAGGGCCTGTGGAAGGAGCTCTGACAGCTCTTTGCACCTTGTCGCGTCCTTGTCGAAAATAGTAACCTTGATACCGAAGTTAAGCAGCTGCTTGGCAAGGTAGTAGCCTGTCTCTCCGCCTCCGATGATGATTGTGGAATGAACCTTGGCGGTGGGAAGTCCCAGCTTCTTGAAAAATCCCAGTGTATTCTTACTTGAACCCAGGATAGTGATCTCGTCCTGATCCCTTAATATAAAGTTACCATCGGGGATGTAGACCTCGTTACCTCTTGAAACTGCCGCAACAATGACCTGTTTTTTGAGATCTGCGGAAAAATCCTTAAGCGCCAGATCGCAGAGCCTTGACTTGGCATCAATGATAACTTTGACAAGCTCCGCCCTTCCTCTTGCAAAGGTCTCAATCTTGGTGGCGGAAGGGAATTTCAGAAGGCGCTCTGCTTCAGACGCAGCAGCCTCTTCCGGGTTGATTACCATGGAAAGACCAAGCTCCTCCTTGATGAAGTTGATCTCTTTCTTATATATGGGGTTGCGAACTCTGGCAATGGTGTGGCAGTTACCGGCTTTCTTGGCAATAAGACAGCAAAGAAGATTGAGCTCATCGGAATCGGTAACGGCTATCATAAGATCAGCTTTCTCGATGCCTGCATCATTCATAATGGAATAGCTGGCGCCGTTGCCAACGATGCCCATTACGTCATAACTGTTAACCACATTCTGAACAACACTGCTCTTTTCTTCAATTACAGTGATGTTATGGCCTTCCTTGCTAAGCTGCTGTGTAAGAGCCTGCCCCACATTTCCGCAGCCCACAATAATAATATGCATACGTTCCTCCGGGATACCTGTAAAAAGTATCGAAAAATTATTTGTCTGACAGGCGATTTCTCTGCCTGTAAATCCACATTACATTATATTTACATTGCAATATTTTATCAACCTTCACGGTTTTTTAATTATAGTTTATTGCAACTTCATTGCATTTTATGCCCATGAAATCTACAATTATCATGTCGGTAGATGGCAACATCCCGATTCTGCCTATAGGAGATGGCTATGAGACAGTTTTTAATCAGGTTATTCCAAGGGCGCTACGGTTCCTACGGTACCGATATGCTGACGAGATTTTTACTTTTTGGAGCTTTTTTATGTTTCCTTTTGTCTGTCATTGCCGCGCCGCTTAGTTTTTTTTATTATATTGCGATAGTACTGCTCATCTACTGTTACTTCCGACTTTTTTCCAAAAATATCACAAGACGCTATATGGAAAACGAACGGTATCTGAGTATAAGAAGAAAGATCACGGGACTCTTCAAAAAACGCTGAGGACACATATGCTGAAATACCTTGTAATATATGCCAGTCAGACCGGAAATACGCGGATGCTGGCAGAAGAAATCTATAATTCCCTGCCTGTATCCTCCAAGGAAAAAAAGCTGGTGGATGTCCGCTCCTGGCACGGAGAGACCGATGCTGAGACCTACATTGTGGGGTTCTGGGCCAACCGCGGATCCTGCTCTCTCGAGATCATAGACCTTCTGTCCTCCCTGTACTGCAGAAATGTGGCTCTGTTTGGGACCTGCGGAATGGGAGCCGGCAGCCGCTACTATGAGTCCCTGGAGCAAAACGCCAGAGTATGGCTCCCTGACAGTAACCGATTCCTTGGTTCCTTCTTCTGTCAGGGTAAAATGCCAATTGAGATAAGGCAAAAATATGAATCCTACAAGGGAAAATATGATGACGCCCGAATAGACCAGATTCTCGGATATTTCGATGAGGCCGCATCACATCCCGACAGACAGGATTTTATGCATGCCCATATGTTTGTAGAAAAGGTAGTGGAAAAAGCTAAAGAGAATTCTCTTGAATATGCATGAGCCGCAGCTGTGAAGATCACAGCCACGGCTCATTATCTTTTGCATTATTATATCTTAGTTCTGAAGTACTCCGTTCTCATCAAATTCATAGGTCCAGCCCCAGATTTTGATCTTACCGGTAGCCATAGTTCCGTCTGCCTTGAAGAAGTACTTATTGCCATCGATTTCCTGCCAGTTTGACTTAACCATTCTTCCTGATACATCAAAGAAGTAGGTGTTACCATCAATAGTGGTCTTGCCTGTTGCAAGAAGTCCGTCTTCCTTGGCATAGAAAGTTGCAGAATACTTGTTAAAGAAGCCTGTAACCATTGCTCCTGTGCCGTCAAAATATCTAATGCCCTCAGGGAAGTATTCAAATGAAGCTACTGCCAGGTTATTGCTCTCTCTGAAGAAATAGTACTTGCCGTCAATATTTACCAGCCCCTTTGCATAGGTTCCGTCTGCGTAAACATAGTATCTTGCACCCCATTTGGTCTTCCACTGACCTGAAACAGGTTCAGGTGTAGGAACTACCTCTTCTGAAGATGCCTCAGATGAAGCCTCTGATCCGGACTCTGAGGAAGCTTCTGATGCTGCCTCGGAAGATGCCTCTCCTGCTGCTTCTGAAGAAGCTTCTGAGGATGCCTCAGAGCTGCCCTCACCGGGCTCATCAGAAGGCTTATCGGTGTTTCCGGAATTTTCACCGGTTTCAAATACCATCAGGAAAAGGTACTCTACATCCTTCTTGGTAAGTTCATGGGCACCCTTCTTAATATCGAGTACCATCACATTGCTAGCATCCTTGCAATTATTACCGTCAAGCTTGATAGAACAATCATTTTCTCCGAATACAAGTGTAAGTTTGCCGTCTGCGGGAGCTGTAAATTTAATCTTAGTTGAGCTCTCCATCTTAAGGCTCTGTGTGTAGACCTTACCTTCATAGGTTACTGATTTCTTGGTTGTAAGATTTCCTGAAATGTTATAGAAATCGCTGTTTGTTCCCTTGGTAGTAAAGTTATGCTCATACTTGGTGCCTGCAACTACGGGATCGGGATTAACTTCTTCGGAAGAAGCCTCACTGGAAGCGTCACTTCCGCTGTCGCTGGTTGATGCATCTCCTGAAGAATCGCTGGAGCCGCCGGAAGATGCTTCACTTCCTGAGTCATCGCTCTTAACGCCCTTGCCGCCTACAGAAATGAGATTTGTCTTGTAGGAGTTAAGTTTAGCCTTGAGAGCCTTGTTTACACTGTAGTCTGCATCGTCAACGGAATCATTGAACTCCCAGTTGAAGTCGCCGCCGTTTTCTCTTCCGGCTAATTTCTCAACCTTCTCTTTTGCTGCCTGAGGTGAATCAGCCTTGTATGAGTACATGATGCTGGATGTATCGAAGTTGTTATAGCTTGAACCGCCCTTGTATGCCTTAACTTCTGCAGGTACCTTGGCAGTCGCACTTGTTACTTCATATGCATCGAACTCAGTCTTATTCTGCTGATAAGTAACATAGCTCTTGGCACCTGTAATGTAGTTGTTATAGCTCTTGATGATACCGCCATCCTCGCTTGAGAAGGTTCCCATATTCTTCTCATCTCTCTTAAGAGTCGCCCAGTCAGCGATGACATCGGAACCCTGCATGGAGATAAGCATAGGATATTTGCAGTTTCTGAAATAGTTATTCTCAACAAAGGCTGAGGCACCCCTGGTTACGCCTGCGCCGTACTTGGCATTGCCGTCATAGTAGTTGTTATAGATATGAACTGAGCAGGTTCTGATACGAGGGTGCCTGGAATCGGAGTGATCATACCAGTTGTGGTGGTAGGTGATGTAGTTAGTAGTAGACTCACTCTTCATCCCCTGAAGATTACTCTTACCTGTATCATAGAAATGATTATAGGAATGAGTTACGAAGGTTGAAGTCTTGGTATCAAGAGCTCCGTCGCCCTTAGCCTGATCAGCATCACCGCCTGCAAGTCCGTAGAAGAGATCGCAGTTATGAACCCAAACGTGATCATTGCTCTGCTGAAGTCCAATATCATCACCCTCATCGCTGTTACAGTTCATAAATCCGAGGTTTCTGACTTCAACATTTGAAGCATTCTTAATTCTAAGTCCCCAGCCATCAGCTGTGGCATCCTCTCCTACGCCTTCGAAGGTAATACCGCAGGAAAGTCTCTTACTGTCGCCGCTTCCGCTGATGCAGATATCGCCACCTTCCGAAGTAGCGAAATCAGTGATCTGTCCAACAAATCTCACATCAAGAGGACGTGAGTCATAGCCCTTTTTATAATTATTCAGAATGTTCTGAAGTCCCTTGGCATTGGTTGTAGCTCCCTTGGCGTTTGTAACAACATCAAGAGATACACTGTCCTTGGTCTCCTCTGTGATATAGAGAACAACTGCATTGCTCTTAAGTGTTCCGTCGTTATTATAAGCTCCGCTGCTGGTGCCATTCACAAAGCCAAAGCCGCTGCGGTCATGGCTGCTAACCTGAACCTGTGATGATTTAGCTCCTGTCTGAGCCTTGCCATTTTCTACAGGCACAACGGTAAATGTATAATTTCCTGCCTTAAGTCCGAGAGCATCGGCTCTGTAATACTTGCCGCCCTTGCCATCGGAGTATAATCTTATAAGCTCATCGTCAAGCTGAACGTCTCCGGATCCTCCGTTAACGTAGACATTATAGCCATCGGCGTTGCCTACTGCCCACTCTACGTAAGCTGACTCCATCCATCCACCGCATTCGGTGATAACAGTCTGAGCCTTGGCAGCACTAACCTCTACAGAAGGTGCTGCAAAAAATGTTGTGGTAGCCATAAATCCGGCCATCACTAAACCCATTCCGATATTAAATTTCTTCCCCAACTTTTTTCCTCCCTTTGATGTTAAAAATTTTAAGATAATGCTTATCCGGTTCTGATAAATTAATTCAGAATTGTAAGCATATACTATAATAAAAGTTTCAGCGGGGAATTACAACGAATTAATGAAAGCGTTTACAGAGAAAAAACTGAAGTAAATTTGGTGATTTTTGACAATTTAGTTTTGGAAGTGGTTACAACAAAATCAAATTGCGCCGCATCAAGGCTTATGTTAATATTTTGAGGGAAATGAATACATAGTTTTAGAGGGAATTATGGAAGATAATCTTATTTCGGTGATCATACCGGTCTATAACAGAGAAAAATATCTTGATAGATGCATTTGTAGTGTACTTGCTCAAAAAGAGGTTAACACCGAGATCATTCTAATTGACGACGGAAGCACCGATCAATCTCCTGAAATCTGTGATAAATACGCAAAAGAACATTCAAATATAAAAGTAATTCACAATACTAACCATGGTGCATCATATTCTCGAAACTGTGGTTTGGATGTAGCCAAGGGCAATTATATTTTTTTTGTTGATAGTGATGATACCATTACAGAAGATGCCTTAATCAGTCTTCAGACTGCTCTTGTAGAAAATGATGCCGACTATTGCATTGGAAACTTTGACCAATATTTGGAAGACGGAACATGCATCTTAGAAAACAATATACCTCCCGATTTTTCAAACATGATAATCGACGAAAAACGTGCTTGGGATATTATGGTGGATGTCAATAGCTTTCTGATCATAGTCCTTTGGGGAAAGCTTTTCAAAAGAGAAATATGGAACAATCTCCGCCTACCTGACATGCCAATTTCGGAAGATGATAATATCTTATCCGATATACTTGAAAAAACAAATCGAATCTATATATTAGACAAAATCATATATCATCAGACCATGTCCGGCGAGAGCCTCATCAGAAGTGCTTCTGCCGGTAAAAAACTGTACTCCACCAACACGATCATTAAATCTATCAAATACCTGATTT
>JAEEGL012135204.1_pt1 | contig 11514 bp, 3 predicted proteins | sample 9134231 | NCBI WGS metagenome assembly JAEEGL01 (sample SAMN16246548, study PRJNA631951) | gut metagenome | biome: gut microbiome; feature: rumen; material: fiber-attached | host: Bos | place: Iran: Karaj | collected 2018-10 | reverse complement strand
CCTGGCGAGGTATTCCTGGCACACCATGGGCCTTCCGAAACGCTCCAGCATCAGGACCATCTTTTCAACCTCGGCCGGCTTGCTGTAGCAATGGAAGGTGATGATGTCGGAATTCGTGCACACGAAACTGACCAGGTCCAGCTTGGTGGAGGTCCCGTGGATTCCAGGACGCTGCCATACCGGGCTGGAAAGGGGCTGGTCCGGACGGACCTCCCATGCCCACCTGTAGACTTCAGGCATGAAATCCTTCACGTCGCACCCGTTCTTGAAGTTCTCGGGTTCGTTGCAAAGGCACCAGTAGAGTATCCTCCCGTCCTTTCCAAAGGTGCGCAGTATGTCCTGGACGTATTCCTTGAGCCGGGGCCACTCCGCGGGGTCATCTATCACCTTCTTGCCTGGACTGGGAATCCAGTTGGAGTTGTGCTGCCCGGGGATGGGCTGAGGCTGGGGGCCAAGCTTGAATTCCACGTTATGGTTCCCGCCGTTGGTGAAGAATGTCACTATGCAGCGGAGGCCGTGACCCGACGCGATGTCCATGAACCGGTTTATCCGGTCCTTGAATCCCTTGGCATCGGCATACCAGAGCCCCTCGTGGAGGTAGATGCGTATAGCATTGAATCCAAGCTGTTCCGCGTAACCCAGGTCCTTGTCAATCACCTCCGGGTCAAAGGTTTCCTCCTGCCAGAATTCATACTGGTTTATGGCGTAGGACGGGACATAGTTGCATCCCACGATCCACGGCTGGGCATCCATCCACTCCTGAGCCTTTTCCTTGGTCCAGGGGCCCTCCTGCGCATCATGGCAGCAGCCGGAGAGCAGCAGCGCAAACGCCGCCGTCATCAATAAACGTTTCATTTCAAGTTTCCGAGGTAATAGTTGGCCCAGACGTTGTCGTTGCGCTCTGAAAGCGCCTTTTTCATATACCGCCGGGCCTTTGCGTTACGGCCGCAGGCCTTGTAGCCCACCGCCATGGTGTAATAGGCGTCGGAATTGATGTCCTGTTCGAAGGGCCCCCGGTCGAAGCTCTCGAAGAAGGTGTTGAAATAGTCGGTGACAAGGGCCCTGCCGCAGTCCGGAATCCGTTTCCAGAGTTTCCGGGCCTCGGCCTTACGACCCAGTTTAGCCATAGCCAAACCCTTCTCGTACAGATACTTGGCATCCTTGTCCTTCACTTCCACGCCGGCGGCTTTCTCATACCACTCACCGGCCAAATCCTCCTTGCCGCACTTCTCGCACGCAAGGCCGATGTTGTACCAAACCTGGGCGTCGCGGGGGCTGTACTCAAGGTGTGCATAGCCGTGGTTGGCAGGATACTCCCCGGAGAGCAGCATGTACTTCAGGGCCTTTTCATCGTCCCCTTCCTTCCAGGCCTTGAGACCGGAGAGCAGGCATGCGTCCACATAGATGTCGTGGAGGTCCTCGATATGTTCGCGACGGCTGTAGAAGCGCTCCAGGAGCTTGTCGAGGCACTGTTCATACTCTCCGTGCAGTATCCTCTGGCGGATGGCCTTGGTCTCGGAGTCATACCTCTTCTCGTAGACCTCCTCACGGCCTGCAAAGAGGGAATAGCGGTCTTCCAGGGGCGCGTTCACGTGCTCCATTATCTCGTCGCATTCGGCAAGGAACAGCGGGTTCCTGCCGCCGTCAGCCTCTATGGCCTTGGAATAGAACGATATGGCCTTGTCATAGTCGGAACGGTCCTTCTTGTGGTACTCGTCCTTGAAACGCCAGTACCATCCGATGTTCCTCAGCGACATGGCGTGCCCGGGGTCGGCCTCAACCGCCCTGGTCCAGCACTCAAGGGCCTTGTCGGGCTGTTTCTGGTACCACAGGTTGCCAAGGTAGTACCAAGTGTTGGCGCTGTCCGGAATGTAACCGGCAGCCTTGTCCAGAACCCTCGCCGTGGCCAGCCGGAACGGGAATACGTAATCGGTTGACGAGGAGCCGGCCTTCCTGAACCAGGCCATCGCCCCATCCCTGTCTCCGGCAGCGTCGGCAAGGTATCCCAGCCAGTATTCCACCGTGGGATAGGGTTTCATCGCCTCGGCCTTTTGGAGTACCTGAAGGCCTTCCTCCGTGAAACCGTTCTCCAGATAATGAAGCGCAAGTTCCAGGTAATTCTCACTCTCTCCTCTCATAAGCGCCTCAAGGTCAGCCTCTTTGCAATCGCCCATCCGGACCAGTTCCGACATTGCATAGAAGTTCAGCGGATCAAAAGACAGTATCTCCCGGGCGTTCTGAACCGCCTCCGGGCGTTTTCCGTCCTTCCGGAGCAGCGACACCAGGAGGTTCCTGGCATCCACGTTCATCCCATTGTAGGCGACTGCCATGCGGGCCTCCTCCAGGGCCCTGGCCCCATCCCCGTTAAGGGAAGAGATCTGAGCCAGGCGATAGTACGATGGAGATGCGTAAGCGTAGTCCCAGGCTGCACGGTAAAGGGTGTCCACGGCATCCTTCCACTTTTCCTCATCCTTGAGGACAAGGCCCAGGTTGTACATTGCCTCGCAGTCGGAAGGTCGGGTGTAATTGGCTGTCTGCCTGCGGATTGCGGTGCGGAGATAAACCTTTGCCCGGTCAAGGTCACCGGCCTGCCTGCAGTAAATACCCATCTGGGTATTGGCCCTGACATCGCCCGGATCGCGACGCAGCACTTCCAGGAAATAATCGTTGGGATCCACATGGGCCTGGTGGAACTGGAGGTTGCGCATGCCGATGTAGTAGCACTCCTCGGTGTTCTCCACCGATTTGGGATCGGGGTTCACCGGTACCAGGTCCTCGGGAAGCGGCGAATCTATATCGTGCTTCACCGGATGGTAGTCGATGAGGAGTTCCCCCTCGGCCGAATACAGCGACATTGTCACCGCGGTGGGATCCTCAAGGTCGGCCGGGGCCGCTGTGAAATCGTCGGCGAAAGGACGGTCCGGAGCAATGAGCGCAGTCTTGGAATAGAGCACCTTGTCACCCCCCCGGACCTCCACCCTGGCATTCCTGCGGATGCAGGTGGTGTTGGCAGCCACATGGACCTTCCCCGAAGGATCGATGTCCATATTCACCGTTGCTTCCGGATTTCCGCGGTTCACATTCTCAAGGTCGCGGATACCGTACCAGTAGGCCGTGAACACCTTGGTCTCGCCCGGATTCAGCCAGCAGTAGTCGGGCTGGTTGTCGGAATAGGCCGATGTCATCAGCTCCACATACGGGCCGTCGCTGTCGGTGAGGGTCTCACAGTCCCAGGCATGGCCGTAGGCATGGGGGCCCCAGGTCCAGAACTTGCCGCCCTTGTTGATGTTGTGGTTGCCGGCGAGCATGGTTCCAGCCTTGACGCCGTGGTCGTATCCGCCCACATAGTCGTCCTGAAGGTCGTGGATGAACACCGAGTCGCCGGTAAGGGATGGAAGGTTGCGCCACCAGCTCACGTCCACGCCCTTGTAGGCCGGATTCCCCTTGTAGGGTTCGTTGGCAACCGGCCAGTGGATATGGCTTAGCTTGTGGTGGAACATCCCGAAGCGGGTGTTTTCCGGGAAGATTATCTGGTAGTTGTCATTGGCATGGGTGGCCACGTTGTTCCAATGCAGGATGGAGTTACGGTCCTCGCTGTCGTTGATCAGCCTTCCGGTCACTATGATATAGCTCCTGTCGGGCTGCAGGGTGAGGCCTATCGCCCAGCTCATGCCGTGCCTGCGCTCAACCTCCCCCACCCAGATGGTCTTGGAGCCGTCGCCGTTGTCCACGAGCCTGTAGTCCACGGGGAACTGGCTGGTGGCACGGTGATGATGGAATACGTTCCACTCCACGCCACCGCTGATCCAGGCCCCGAGCATTCCCACGTTGGCCGGCTTGATCACGGTCTGGCGGTAGAATATCTCGTAACCGTTGGTCTTGTCGGTGGCATAGAACAGACGTCCCCCGATGTCGGGAAGCACGCATACCTTCACGTAGTCGTTCTCGAGGAAGAGGGCGCGATGGACGGAATCCACCTTCACGTTGGTGGGGTTGTCGTTCATGGCATAGGGATACACTCCCCTCTTGGCCCTCTGGTATGCGAAGTCCCTCTCAAAAAGCGGAGCCTTCTCCGGGGGCGCCACACGGTAGGTCGGAAGGTCGATAGTCCCTTCCCAGCACTTTACAGGGCCGTTCTGCCCGCCTGCCGCAAGGCATGACAGAAGCAGGACGGCCACTATCGGAAGAGTCTTCATTCCTCAGTCAATCACAAGGTTACGTTTGCACCGTCGTCGTAGCTGCCGGGCCAGTATCCGGCGGAGTTGCGCTTTTGGCCGCGGATATCGGTATCTAACCAGCCGCTTTCCTTAAGGATGGCCTTGAAGGTGGTTCCGGCAGCCTCGTCAAAGGCATCGTAGGCGGCCTCAATCCTTGAAGGGGTGATCAGCGAGAAGCCGTCGGGCTTGCCGGCTGTGCCCCAGCCGTTCCAGAAAATCAGCCTCTGGGTGACATCCCAGCCCTGAGCCAGCGTATAAGGCACGGCATCCAGATCAGAGTCCTCATTCTGAAGCACATAGGTACCAGAAACCTCCTCAAGGAGCTTGGAAATCACGTTGTGCCCGTAAGAAGAAACCTCGGACTTGGTCTTTACGGCAACCCCCTTGTCCGAGTCGGCGGATTGCTGCGAATTCATTATGGTGGAGTTCACCAGCCATGTTTTGGTTATTGCCATCGCAGAGGTCAGGAGGCCGACTCCGGAATTGGCCGAAAGCCTTATGGAAGTGTTGGCAATGATCAGCCTTCCGGGAACACCGCTGGATCCTGTGTCAGAGTCGTTGTGGATTGTGGAAGCATCATCGGCGGCCTTGTTGGAATTATCCTGGAAAGCGCAGTTGTTCACCGCCATCATGCACTTGTTGTAGATGCAGCTTGCGCCCGTCCCGGTCACGTTCTTGTAGAAACGGCAGCAGTTGAGTATGGTCTTTCCGTTGGGATGACCTGTGGCTATCACGCCCTTCTGGCCGGATTCGTTCTGGGCAAAATAGCAGTCGGTAAGAGTGGCGGTGGATGCATTTGTAACGCAGTACAACACGCTTCCGGAGCCCTTGGCGACATTCCCCGTAAAATCGCACTTGTCAAGGGTGAGGGTAGCCCCGGTCAGGGCGAACACTGCGGCGTTGCCGGCCGAGGTGTTCCCGGAGAAGGTGCAGCCGGTGAAGGTTAGGACACCCTTGTTGGCGCGTATGGTTCCGCCTCCGGACCCCTCCTTCTTATTGTCCTTGATGGTGCAGTTGTTGAAACTTACGGACTTGCAGTTCTGGAAAATCAGAGCTGCACCCACATCAGTGCTCGATTTGTAGGCATTCTGGAAGGTAATGCCGTCGAACAAGTCGGCACTTGTGGAATTGTTATAGACAAAGAGACGTTTTTGTCCGCCGCCGTCAAAGGCGGTAACAAATGAGGTTATATTCCTGTCGGACAAGTCGGTCCCCCCGGATCTGGGATTGAATCCTCCGTAAATATTGAAATTCGAGCCGGCCTTCACCGTTATATCGGCAGCAATGGTATATGTTCCCGCCGCCATGTAGACATTGCCTGTAAGAGGACCGTTCTTGATGAGATTCTGAAGGTCGTTCCAGCTCATGGGGGCATCCCAGCTGGCTCCGGAATTACCGTCGGCGGCATCGGCCTTTACGAAAAGGCCGCTGTCAACTTCAGCTGCAACCTTGCCGAGCCTGTAGAGCCCGCTCCGTTCGAATGAGAATCCCTTTCCGGTGAACTTACGGCCAATGATGCCGCCTTCACTATCCAGCAACTCCACGACGAATCCCTCGGAGCATTCGACAGGGATAATGGAAGCATAATAGGTTCCGGCTCCGGAAGCGTTGATGGTAAGCGATGAAGAATACCAAGCTTCATTTGGAATGACGGGCACGCCATCCTTGAAGCTGACATATGCACTGCCGACCAGGGCCTTGTCACCATTGGCCGTTATCTTGATGCACTTCACATCAGCGGATTCCACCTCAACGCAAAGCATGGCACCCAGGTTCCTGAGGGTTGTGCTTCCGTCGGCCGCCACCTCGCCAACCTCGATGGCCGCACTAGAGAAACTGCCGTCCTGCACATCCGGGATGGTTACCGTAAGTGACATCCCGTCATATTCAGCACTTGACGAAGCCGGATACACGGCATATTGAGGGGTCTCTTCGTCGGGAATCAGAACCGTGAAATCAGCCTTTTCGGCAGGACTGGAAAGACTCAGGGCCTTGGATCCGGCTGAACCGCCCTCCCATAACAGTGCAATCCGGTCTCCGCTCGACCACAGTACACTGCCGTCCTCCTGCAGTTCGGTCTTGGAGACAACGCCGCGTCCCTCGCGGCTGGCGGTGATGGTGACAGCGTGTCCGTCCACCCCTTCAGGGGCATTGATTTCGGGCTGGGAACATGCAGCCGCAGCAAATGCCGCAAAAATCAATAATGCATAATTCTTTTTCATACCGCTTTCCTCCTACCATTCTACGTCAACGATTTCCCAGTCTTCATTCCGGGTGTCTCCGGCAGTCACGCTGACTGCCAGACAGTTCTCATAATCCAGGACTTTCCACCTGCAGTGAGGGGAAAGATAAAGTGCCTTGGAGGCATCAGTTAAACCAGACATAAGTTTATAGTATTAAAAATTATTGCCTTGGACGCATAATCCAAGACAATAATATAAAAAAGTATTTCCAAATCACAGAAATTCCGGGAGCCGAGGGAAATTTTCGGCCGTTTCTGGGAAAAATATTACATAATCCGGAAATAAAGGGTGAACTTCCAGTCCCTGGGAACAAGGACGTACTTTTCCAGGGGAACCGGACCGCAGCTTTCGTTGCCGAGAGGAGCCATCAGGTGGTTGATGTTCCAGACAGCGACCGGCATCGGCTTCAGGTCACAGCTGTGCTCAGCCTCGGCCAGCTGCATTTCGGTATAACGGCGGACCGACGTCTGGAACGGCCCGTCACCGGTTACGTACAGCGAGCGCCCGTCTAAGGACCGAAGTCTGGCCCACCTGACATTGTACTTGTTGCCGTTCTCCTGGGGGTAGACGTAGTTCACGAACTGCCCGTCCACGCTGCCGCCATACCGTCCGAACATCGCCCCGTCCTTCCTGTCGCAATAGGCCTCCTGGCTTCCCTGGCCGTAATAATCAAACAGGTCCAGACCCTCACCCGCCGTAAGGGTATAGCCGACCCTTGCCACCTCGGGCGTTCCGGGCGACGGATGGATTTCCGAACACAGGCTGAAAGTGCCCTCATTATCAAACACATAGGTTTCCTTTACATCAAACCATACATCATCCCGCCCGGTCATACGATACTCGCAGACGACCTCGCGTCCGGCCGTAGACAGGGATTTCAGTTCCCGTTTCAGATGAGGGTAGCCGGCCTCTTCCCAGAGCCTTGCAAGACGGCGTCCCTTGCGCTCGGCAACAAACTTCCCTTTCACATACCTGGCCACGGGTCCGGTCCCGTCGTTGTCGATGGGGGCCCTCCAGAAGCCCAGCTCGGGGCCGCTCTCCACAAGTTTCCTTCCTCCGCAGGAGATCGAGGACATAAGGCCTGTCTTTCCGTCGAATACAAAAACCGACCCGCCGCCCGATACGGTTATACCGCCGTCGTGGGTGCTGACGACAGGAGCGGACTCCCTAAGCGGAGACCTTGAAAAATCCCAGGGCTTGAGGATGAACTGCTCCCAGGCCACCACATGGCCCTTGTCGGCCCAGGGCCTGTCCCGGGGAAGGGCGGCATAGAGGATGACCACATATTCCGCGTCACCCCGCATATTCATTTCCCGCAAAGGCAGGCGGAGGACGGCCCTCGAACGCGGTGAAAGGTCACATGGCCCAAGCAGGCCCGACCTTACCTCAACCCCGTCCTCCAGAAGCTTCCATCCCAGTCGGAATGAAGAGAGTGACGTATAATAGTACTTGTTGAAGACCTCTATCTCCCCCGCTTCCAGGTCCCTGGCATAGAACTCGATATCCTGGTAGCACTTTGCCACCTCCTGCAGGCGGCTGCCTGGGGCAAGGTCGGAAGGCATGACCCCGTTGATCAGGAAATTGGAGTCGTTGGGCCTGTCGCCAAAGTCACCACCATAGGCATAGAAGTACTTCCCTCCGGGCTTTCCCGCTTCCGCAAGGGCGAAGGACCTTTCCTCCGGAGGTATCATCATCCCGTAAACGCCGTGGTCGTCAGTCTTCATCACGATCCCCTGGTCCACCCAGTCCCAGATGGTGCCGCCCACGAGCCAGTCGTACCTGTCGAAGCACCGGACATATTCCTTCAGATTCCCAAGGCCGTTGCCCATGGAGTGGCAGAACTCGTTCAGAAGATAGGGACGGGTATCCTTGCTTTCCGCTATGAGGTCCAGGTCGCTGACCATGACATACCTGCCGCTGGGACTCGGCTTCCCGTTCCTGAAAAGGCCGCCCCCGAGGATATCGGAGGAAAGGGGTTCGTTGCAGAAATGGTAATGGGTGGGCCTGTCAGGGTCAAGAGCCCTTGCAGCCTGGTACATGGCCTGCATGTTCACTCCGTTGTCGCTCTCGTTGCCAAGGGACCACATGAAGACGCACGGGTGGTTCTTGTCCCGCCCTATCATCCTTGTAATCCTTTCCACGTGTGCGTGCTTCCATTCCGGTTTATGGGCCAGAGACGTGGGTTTGAATCCAAATCCGTGCGCCTCGCAATTGGCCTCGTCAACCACCATTATGCCATACTCGTCACAAAACTCATACAGCCACTCCACTGCCGGCATATGGGCGGTGCGGATTGTGTTGATGTTGTTCCTCTTCATGGTGAGGACCTCCTGCAGGACCCTCTCACGGCTGGTGCATTTGGCCCCGAAAGGGTCATTCTCCACTCGGCATACCCCCTTCATTTTCAACGCTTTGCCATTTACCAGGAACTGTCTGTCCCGGATTTCCAGCTTCCTGAATCCGGTGCGGGTGTTAACCACGTCCACTACTCTCCCCTTCCTGTCCGTAAGTTCCAGCACCACGTTGTAAAGCTCGGGCGTCTCCGACGTCCATTTACGCGGACAAGGCACATCCATCCGCAGGGAAAGACGGGCCTTCCCCCTTACGGAAGCCTTTCCCACGGCACTTCCCACCACTTTCCGGCCGTCCAGGAGAGTCGCTTTCACCCATACCGGCTCCCTGGCCCCGCCGCCATTCCTGACGGTGACGTCCACATCGGTTACAGCATCCCTGTATTCCCCATCGAGGTCGTTCCGGACAAAGAAATCGGCAATCCGGCATTCGGGAGTCGAGAAAAGCGTCACGCTTCGGAAGATGCCGCTGATGCGCCAGCCGTCCTGGTCTTCAAGGTAGGAACCGTCGCTCCAGCGGAATACCTGCACGGCCAGGGTGTTCTCCCCCTGGCGGAGGAAATCCGTGATGTCGAATTCCGATGGAAGGCACGAATCCTGCCCGTAGCCCGCCATCTTTCCGTTAACCCACACATAGAACGCCGAGGATACACCTCCGAAACGCAGGAAAACCCTCCGCCCGTCCCATCCGGAAGGAATCCGGAAAGTCCTGAAGTAAGAGCCCACCGGAGTCCCGTTGTCAAAGAGGCCCTTTATGAAAGGAGGGTTGAGTTCAAAGGGATACTTGACGTTGGTATAAATCGGCGTGCCAAATCCCTGCATGTCCCACGGCCCCGGAACGGTGATGTCGTCCCAGGACGAGAGATCCAGGTTGAAAAAGTCCACCGGCCTGTTTTCAGCATCATGGCAATAATTGAACTTCCAAATGCCGTCAAGGCTTAGTTCAAACTCGGACGGAGCTCCGTAAACAGCTGCCTGAGAATAATCTGCATAGTGGCTGAACGTAGCCCTTGACGGTTCCCTGCCGATCTGGGTCACCTGCGGATCCTCCCAGTCATTAGCGGCCAGCGCGCAAACGGGCATCAACGACAGCAAAGTTATGGCCAGTGTTTTCATTTATGGATGGTTTCTTTGTATTCGGTAGGGGACATTCCATATACGGCGGCGAAGCAGTGGGCGAAATACGACGGATTCTTGAATCCCACCGCATAGCAAACCTCCGACACCATGGCGCTCGGGGTTTCACGAAGCATCCTCTCGGCCACCTCCAGGCGCTTGCTCCTCAGGTAATTGTTGGGGGTGGTGCCCAGCAGTTCGGTGACCCTGCGGTTGAGCGACGACCGGCTGATGGCCAGAGCCGCCTCCATTTCCTTGTTGGAGAAGTCGGGATTGGAAATGTTGTCCAGTATGAGCTTGTCCAGGGCGCCTTTGAACTTGGCGTCCCGGTCGGCCAGGTGGAGACGGTCGGATCCAGCCGGGACCGCCGACCCGGCATTCGCCCTGATCTCTTCCCGCTTTGCAAGCTGCCCTTTCACGCACGCGAGCAGGTATTCAACCGAGAAGGGCTTTTCTATGTAGGCGCTTACGCCGTACTGCATGCATTTGATCCTGACGTCGTCGCTGGTGATGGCGGAAAGTACCACTATGGGTATATGCGACAGATTGTCGCTCCTGGACACCTTCCGGCAGAGTTCCACCCCGCTCATACCCTTAAGGCCTATATCCGTGACCAGAAGGTCCACCTCATAACGTTCCATCAGTTCCAGCGCACGCTCCGCCGAGGTGGCCGTAAGGCAACGGTAATGGGGCTTGAGCTTGCTCCTGATGAATGAAAGCATGTCGCGGTTGTCCTCCACCACCAGTACCAGCGGGAGGGAGGACGAGTTCACCTCGGCATCCCAGTCGATGTCCTCGGCTTCCGCTGCCACCAGTTTCACCGGCAGCGACAGTACGAATTCAGTTATGTCCTCACGGTCGGAAAGGACCAGTGTCCCGCCGTGCATCTCGGCCAGGTGGCGGGCGAAGGACAGCCCTATCCCAAAGCCGTTGGAATACGGCATATGCTCGCCCTGGAACGTGACGAAGGCCCCGAAAATCTTTTCCCTGCGGGACCTCGGGATGGCCGGCCCGTCGTTGTCCACAAGCACCTTCACCTCATCCCCCTCCCTTTTGAGGGAAATGTTCACGAACGATGCAGCATACCTTATCGCATTGTCCACCAGGTTGTTGAGTATCTTCTCGAAAGCCTTGGAATCCACGGCTGTGACCACCGGACGCTCCTGGGGCGAGAACGACAGCCTCAGTCCCCCGGCCCTGGCCGTTTCCTTGAAATTCATCACCGCAAAATCGATCCGCTCGCACAGGTCCTGGTTTGACAGCTCCAGCACATACCCGTGCTCCTCGGCCCTGATGAAGTCCAGCATCTCCTTCACCAGGCGTTCCAGATATTCGGTGCTGTTGGAAATGACTCCCAGGCTTTCCCTCTGTTCGGGAGTCGGCGACCCCGAGGACAGCAGATGCTTCAGTGGGGTGCGGATAAGGGTGAGCGGAGTCTTGATCTCGTGGATGATACCGCTGAAAAAGCTCATCTTTTCCTTGTACAGACGCTCCTCCATGGCAATCTCACGCTCCTTCTGGATACGTTTCTGGCGCCTTGCCTGTACCCTCCAGCCAATCAGCACGGCCACGCCGGCAACGAGCAGG
>JAEEGL010875678.1_pt1 | contig 11514 bp, 11 predicted proteins | sample 9134231 | NCBI WGS metagenome assembly JAEEGL01 (sample SAMN16246548, study PRJNA631951) | gut metagenome | biome: gut microbiome; feature: rumen; material: fiber-attached | host: Bos | place: Iran: Karaj | collected 2018-10 | reverse complement strand
TTTTACTTTTGTATGAAAACCAGAGCCACTCAGGTAAATCTTCCATAAGCCAGTCTTTTTTTTCAGGTTCAACTTCCGCAATATATTCATCAAGCAAAGCCTTCCTGATGCAAACTGTTAATGCAGCAATAGTATTCGCATTCATAATGTCATCTAAAGAAGTATGTTTATTGCCTATAGACTGAACAAACTTTTCGCCCTTAAAAACTTTTGCCTTACCGCAGCAAACCCCCACAGCTTCATTTTTTTCCATAAAATCAATCTGGGTTTTAATTTTTCCGGGAAGCCAATAATCATCACCGGCGCAATCCATAAAATATTTTCCCCTGCAGTTTGAAACTACATTGTAATAGTTTTTCATTGCACCAAGATTTTTTTCGTTATGAATTACTCTCACCCACGGATTATTTCTGGCGTATTCATCTAAAAGCTTTGGAGTATTATCAGTAGAACAATCATCCCCGACAACAACTTCAAAATCAAAATCACAGGCCTGCTGTAAAATAGAATCCAGCGTCTGTATAATTGTATCTTCCTGATTATAAGTTTCTACAGCAACAGAAAGCATCAAAGAACTCATCACTTATCTCCACTCGTTTATGCATTTAATCACATAAGAAACTTCTTCATCGGTTAAACACGGGCTCATCGGCAAACTTAATTCGCACTCATGAATTTTTTCTGTAACAGGCAAAGACAGTTCATTCCATTCTTTATACGCTTCCTGCTTATGTGGCGGAATAGGATAATGAATGTTAGTACCAATTTCCTTTGAGTTCAGATACTTCTGAAGTTCATCGCGCCTTTCACACAGCACAGGGAATATATGGAAAACGTGCTGGTTCCAGTCAAAAACTTTCGGCAGGGTCACACATGGATTTTTAATTCCTTCTATATATTTTTTTGCAACAGCTTTTCTGAGCACAACATCTTCGTCCAGGTGCTTAAGCTTAACGTCAAGAATGGCTGCCTGAATTTCATCCAGACGGCTGTTTCTTCCCTGGTACTTGAACACATACTTTTTTGCACTTCCATAATTTGCGAGGCTCCTGATAGTCTGTGCTAATTCTTCATCGTTTGTAGTAACAGCTCCTGCATCACCTAAGGCACCCAGATTTTTGCCCGGATAAAAACTATGGCCGGCAGCATCACCCAGTGAACCTGTTTTTCTGCCGTTAAAAATGCAGCCGTGTGCCTGGGCATTATCTTCTATAAGCCTTAAATTATATTTTTTGCAAAGCTCACCGATTTTATCTGTGTAGGCACATTGACCGTACAGATGAACAATCGTAATCGCCTTTGTTTTACCAGTGATTTTTTCTTCGATAAGATTTTCATTAATCTGCAAAGTGTTTATATCAGGCTCAACTAAAACCGGTACCAGGCCATTTTCTGTAATAGCAAGGATTGTTGCAATGTATGTATTTGCAGGAACAATAACTTCATCGCCCTTTTTCATTACACCCATTTCTATGTAGGCCCTGAAAATCCAGATAAGGGCATCAAGACCATTAGCACAGCCAACGCAATATTTTGTTCCTATATAATTCGAATAATTTTTCTCAAATTCCTCGTTGGCACTTCCCTGTAAATACCAGCCGCTGTCAATTACTTTGAGGGCAGCCTCATGTATTTCATCCTTATATTTTTCTGTAACGCTTTTCAAACTTAAAAAAGGAACTTTCATTTATTTCTCCCAATATATGTTAAATATAGTATCTATAATTACGAAAGAAAATCAAACACATTCAAAAACTTTATAAAGTAATAGTATAATCTTTTGGTTTTCATTCTTCGATTTATTTTATTCTTTTCATTTTGAGTTAGTTCATTCCATTTAAACAGCTTTATTAAAACTCCGTCGCCTTGAGTCTGCACCAGATACTTTGTGAATAAAGCTTCCTGCAGTCTCTCTTTATTTTTATATACATGATACAGATTAGAAAAATATTTTAAAAACAATTCGTTATGAAATGTGCTTATTTTTAATAGAATCTCATAGTCAATTGCATTGATTAAATTTCTCTCAAAAGTGTCTGCGCTGTTCCAGATGCTGTTTTCATTCTGATAATAATTATAGACAATTTTGTCCCTGCAATATATGTCGCCAAAATTCAAGAAATAAAAAGTAATGTCATTGTCATCAAAGGATTTTAAACTTTTCAGCATGTTATAATCTGCATCACTGAATTTATTTCTAAATAAAATTGTGCCTACATGGGTGTAAAATTTTTTCGCGTACATTTTTGCAGTAATTCTTTTAGTTTTTTTTATACCGGCAGGCGTCAGCATTTTCCCGTTATAAAAACAGTTACAGTATTTGTGGGCAACTCCCGAAAGATTTTTATTTTTGTCCAGAATATCACAGGCTTCCTGAATCCAGTTGAAATCACAGTATTCATCATCACCGTCTAAAAAGCAGACATACTCGCCCTTTGCATTTTTTAAAAGATTCAGGCGGTTATAACTTGCCCTTTCAATTGAATTATATTTTTTCTCAACATCCCGGTCCTGAATAAAAAGGCGGATTTTATCTTTATGCTTTTCACTGAACTCATTTACAATTTTGCAGGTAGAATCCTGAGAGCCGTCATCGCCAACCAGAACTTCATAATCGCAGTTTAAGTTTTGAGAAAATATACTTTTCAATGAGCGCTCTACAAATTTTTCCTGATTATAATAAGTTACCAGAATTGAAACTTTCATATTTCACACAAGTCCTTTAGCATCATTTTTAATGTATTCTTTTATAGTAAAGCCAGCACCGTTTTCAGGAATATAAAACTGAGACTTAATCAATTCTTCCCGTTTGGCTTTTAAAGGATCATTTCCCGCCTTAAGCATTTCCAGTGTTTTTAAAAGCTCAGGCCATGAACGCACCCAGTAAAAACCTTCAGAAAGCTTTCGTGAAAAATCATTAAAGTAATCCTTTTTATGACAATAAATGATTGGCTTACCGGTTAAAAAATATTCTGCCACGATGCTTGAAACATCAGTAATCAAACAGTCAGAAGAATAGAAGGTATTTAAATACAAACTTTCTTTGTCTATATTCGCATTCGGAGCGTCTGCATATTTTTTCTGATATAAAGCAGCCTCTTCTTTTGTTAAAAGACCATTTGCAATCCATTCAGAAAAAGCCTGCGGGTGAGGCCTGAAAACAAAATCAATCTCATCATGACTCAGGCAATAATCCAGGAGCAAATCCTTATAATCAAAGAAGTTGCAGTTACCTTCATTTGTAGTCCAGCGCGGAGTCCAGATTAAACGGAACTTATTTTCTCTCTCTTTATATGACCACACATTTGAAACAGCATTTTTATTTTCCAGAACAAAATCATATCTTGGGAAACCTGTCAGAACTACATCAGTCAAAATATTTCCATACGAACTTAAAAGAGATTTCACCAAGGCATTATCCATTTCATTCTGTGTAAAAAAGAAGGATAAAGAATTTGCAAAATCCTTTGGTGTAGTTTCTTCAAGCAAACCGTTTCCCATAAAATTCGAAGCATAGGCAACATAAAATATTTTTGCAAAGCGGCTTACATAATACGATTTATACAAAGGGCATCTTGTAACATTATATGGCTGCTGGAAACAAATGTAGTCAGGCTTTAACTTTCTCAAATCAAGCCAGGTTTTTGTATTGTAATCATAGCCCTGAATGACATTGTCGCCCTTCCAGAAATCTTCGGCACCTTCACTCGCATATTCTTCATGATTCAGTCCCAGACCTTTAAGCTGCTTTTTGTTAGGAATCGTCACTATTTTTACATCAAAGAAATCATCATTGCACATTGCTTCATAAACATTCTTTAATGAAAGCCAAACCTGAGGTCTATGGCAAACAAAAACAACATTTATTTTTTCATGATTCATCAGCTTAAGTTTTATCCTGAGATTGATGTTTTCTGCGGCACTAATCAAACTTTCATTTTCTAAAACTTCCAGCCGTTTATAGAGCTTTTGTTTTATCTTTTTTACAATTGGTAATTTATTTATTAAACTCATTTCTTAAACACCTTTGCTTTTATAATAGAAAATAGTTTTGCTCTTTCATCTTTTGAAACGCCTATTGTTAAATATAAAACTGCAAGAACAACACAGGAAGTAATGCAGGAAACAAAGAATGAAGCAATAGTATTTTTTACAGCCCAGTGAACAAATAAAGTTGGAATCAGTCCGAGTGGAATAATAAATGCGAGTCGAAGGAAAACTTCTTTGCAATATTTTCCAACAGGGAAAGCCATTCTTTTCTTTAAGTAGAATAATCTCCAGATCATAAAGGCAAACAGCTGAACGTTGTGAACCACCAAACCTGAATACGAAGGAAGCTTTAATGCGAAACAGACATAAGTAACCGGTAAAACCATAAGCCCTGAAATTCCACCAACTAACTGATACTGTTTGATATTACCTTCTGCCTCAACCAGCATCCACAAAGGGCCGGAAAGCGAATCAATCAAAGTGAATACGCAGAGGCACAAAGTAAAAATATTTGAAGATTCAGGAACTTTATCCAGCCAGACATCCAGTACAAAATCGATGTTCACTGAGAAAGGCAGAATTATAAAGAACAGCATAAAGAATGAATACTTAGAAGTTTTAATCGAAAAATCGAATACAGTATCCATTTCTTTTTGCGCATAGGACTTTACTATATGAGGATTAAAAGCTGTCTGGAAATTCGAAAGGAAAGAATAAATTGCTGTATTAACCTGATTTGCAATTCCCATGGCAGCATTGATTGTTACACCAAAAAATCTGTTTATAACTACATTCAAACCCTGTTTGCAAAGAATATTTGCAGCACTGCCGACAATGTTCCAGCCCGAAAAACTTACAATGCCTTTCAGCAAATCTTTATCTTTATACCGCTTAAAATTGATGATCGGGAATTTTATTTTGCAGTAGATAAAATATGTTATATATAAAATTAAAGGTACGCTCATTGTAAACACTGCATACAGAATAAGGCGGTCGCAGAGAACATAAGGTAAAACTAAAACACAGGCAAGCTTTAAACCGCCCTCGATTAAACTTGTGTAAGCAAAAAATGACATGTGTTCATAGGCGATGATTGTAGCATTGAACGGAATCTTTAAAATCATGAATATTGTAGAAAGAATTGAAAGTTGATAAATCACCCTGGCAGCATTCATTCGTTCCGGCGGGATAACCATGTATTTTTCAAGAAGCAAAATGCCGACAGATTCAGACAAAACTAAAATGATTAAAGCAAGGATTACAATAACCAGATAGCTTTGCGAAAAAATTTTTTTCAAGGAAGTTTCATCGTTTTCGCCAAGATAAAAATTTAAGTATCGCTGAATACCTGAAGTCAAAGCGCTTGTAAAAAATAAAAATAAAACAACAATGCCGCCGACAACATTATAAATACCAAAATCTTCTGCGCCCAAAACTTTCAATGTGACTCTTGAAGTATAAAGTCCAAGAAACATCAGAAGAATCATTCTAAAATATAAGAACAGTGTATTTTTTGCAATTCGAGAATTATTACTCATTTAAAACCTCAGCTTAAAGCTCTCAAAATTTCAAGAGTATTTTGTAAACCATTTTTTATATCAAACAAGGGCTTCCACCCCAATGATAGAATTTTTTTGTTATCCATAACAGCCTGAGTTGCCGTTGAATATCCTTTTCGTTCAGTCTCATCCGGTAAATCAAAAACCACAGATGTATTCGAAAATGATGCAAGAAGCTCAGCCAGCTCTTTCAATGTAATATCAGAAGCAGGTGAACTGACATTGTAAACTTCACCGCAGGGAGCATTCAGTAAAATACATAAAACTGCACTTACCGCATCCAGAACATAAGTGTATGAATAGAATTGATTTCCTTCTGATTTTAAAACAATGTCTTCCCTGTTCAGTGCCTTTTTAATAAACTGCGACAAAGCCTTGGAATCGTCCATCTGCATTGTAGGGCCATACACTCTCGAAAGGCGCGGAATCACAACATCAAGTTTTTTCTGAGCAATAAACGCCTGGCATAAACTTTCACACAACCGCTTGCTTTCAGGATATCCTGCACGAAGCGTATTGGAATTTATATAGCCGCAATAGTTTTCAGAAAAATACTTTTCATCGCCACGGTTTTCACCATACACTTCAACAGAAGAAGCAAAAACAAAGCGCGAAACATTCAGCACCGAAGAAAGATTCAGCAGATTGTAAAGGCCAAAAACATTTGTAGTAATTGTTTCTACCGGCTGAGTTGAATACAGAAGCGGATGAGTATTGCTTGCCAGATGAACTACATAATCAATTTTATTTATAGAAGAAAAAACATTCTGCAAATCGAAATCTTTGCTCAAATCACATTCGATAAAATTTAATTTGGAAGAGTCACAGAAACCTTCAAAGCTTTTATAAAACTTATTTTTATTTCGTCCGGTTCCAAATATTTTTATATCCAGCGAAAATTCTTTATCAAGGAAAAGTAAAAAATCAATTAAGCTGTGACCGATTAAGCCTGTTGCTCCTGTAATTAAAAATGAAGAACCTTTTAATTTTTCCCAGTTAAAATTTAAATCCAGAAGAGAGCGTAAATCAGTCTGATATTTTTCATTAAAAAAAATATTCATTACTTAAGCCAGTTATCCTTGTCGGTTTTCAAATATGCTTTAAACATTTCTAAATCGTCACGAGTTGTAAGCTTTATATTTTTGTCCGAGCCTAAAGCAAAGTGCAGAGTTTCTCCCAGTTCAACCATCATTGTATTTGTGTATGAAGAACCATAAATTCCAATCTCTTTTTCAAATGCTTCGTGATAAGCTTCATCAAGTTTTTTAAATTTGTATGCCTGAGGTGTAGAAACACGGCGCAAGGTCTCGCGGGGAATATACTTATTCGTTGTAGATTCATCATTTTCGTTAACGACAAAAATCTGTTCGTTATATGGCATTGAAGTAACAGCATTTCCATACTGCTCACAAACGCGCAGAACATCAGTTAAAACAGTTTCATCAATTAACGGTCTGATTCCATCGTGAATTATAACAGTATCATCGGGTTTACAGTACTGCTCTAAATTATAGACACCATTTCTAATCGATTCCTGTCCTGTTGAACCGCCTGAAACAACCCACTTTAATTTTGTAATTCCAAACTGCTTGGCATAGGCTTTTAAAACATCATGCCAGCCGTCAATACATACAACTTCTATCGCATCAACTTCCGGATGACGCTGAAAACCTTCGAGAGTATAAATTAAAACAGGCTTGTCATAAACATTTATAAACTGCTTCGGAATATCCTGTCCCATTCTATGGCCAGAACCGCCGGCAATAATCAAGGCAATTGTACTCATTTTAAATCCTCTTTTTTCCACTGAATATATTCATCGTAATCGCGAATATAATCTTTAGCATCATAACGCTCAGAAGCCAAAACTAAACAAACTGAACCAGAAGAAAAATTATCTAAATCACGCCAAATGCCAGGAACCACTAAAAGTCCCTGATATGGTCTGTTCAATGTAAAGGTTCTCTTTGTAAGTCCGTCATCAAGCCTGACATCAAAACTACCGGAAGCGGCAACAATCAGCTGATAAAGAGCTTTGTGCGCATGACCTCCGCGGGTTTCTCCTCCAGGAACATCATATAAATAATAGCATCTCTTTACATCAAAAGGCACTTCACAGGAATTTTGAACAACAGTAAGATTTCCCTTTTCACGATGATTTTTGTCGAGTGTAATAATAGTGCAGTCATAAACAGAAGATTTACTCATTTATGCACCTCACTCAAAAATTCATTGTAATCGCGTATATAATCTTCTTCGCTGAAATTTGTAGAAGTAACAACCAGCGCAAGAGAATTGGTAGAAAACTCAACCATCTCACGCCAGCACATAGGAGGTACGTAAAGCCCATAATAGGATCTGTTCAGTGCATAAGTTTTTTTGCCGTTTCCGTCATCCAGAATCACATTAAAACTTCCTGACAAAGCAACAATAAATTCGTGTGCTTCCCTGAATGCATGACCGCCCCTGTTTTCACCGCCCGGAACATCGTAAATCCAGTACGAGCGCTTTATTTCAAACGGCAACTGATTATTGTTTTCGAAAAAAGACAAATTGCCACGAGGGTCAGTAATTTTCGGAAGCTCTATAATACGGGCTTTATTTTCAGTATTCATTATTTACCACAAATACGCTTTTCACACTCGGCATATAAAGCAGAAGTTTTTCCAGCAATATCTTCAGGAATAGATTCAATGTCTGCCTTTCCGGCAAGATTATTATTTTTCAACCAGTCGCGTACAAACTGTTTGTCGTAGCTGGCAGGGCTTGTTCCAACTTTGTATTCAGCTGCATTCCAGAAACGGCTTGAATCAGGAGTTAAAACTTCATCGGCTAAAACCAACTCGCCGTTTTCATCCAGACCAAATTCAAATTTTGTATCAGCAATAATGATTCCGTTTTTCAAGGCATGCTCATAACACTTTGTATAAACTGCAAGTGCTGTTTTTTCGATTTTAGTTCCAAGCTCTTCGCCTAAATCGTCTTTCATGTATTTTAATGTAACATTTATGTCGTGGCCTTCCTGAGCTTTTGTAGAAGGAGTAACAATAGGCTCTTCAAGTTTTTCTGCCTGCTGATATTCTTTTGTAAAGCTGTGTCCTAAGAATGGTTCACCCTTTTTGTAAGCTTCGTACATTGAACCAAACATATATCCGCGGACAATAACTTCATAAGGAATCATTTTAAGTTTTTTAACAAGGATTGTTCTTCCTTCATATTCATCTTTTTGAAATTCAACAGGCATATCTTTTAAATCAGAAGAAATCATATGATTCTTTACAATGTCTTTTGTGTAATCGAACCAAAAGTTTGAAAGGGCATTTAATACTTTTCCCTTGTTTTTAATGAGTGTAGGAAGAATAACATCAAATGCAGAAATTCTGTCTGTTGTAACAATTACCATGCGCCCGTCTTCAAGATCGTAAACTTCACGAACTTTACCACTAATAATTTTTTTCATAAAATGAACTCCCAAAAAACTAAATGTTTATTTATGAAAGTTTACATTTTTTGCTATACTTATTCAATCAAATGTTTTTACAAAAAATTTCTCAAGGAACATAATGAAGCAGCAGACCGGCACAAATACACAGGACTCATTTTTAGAATCAATAGAAAGCATTTTAAACCGCAGAAAATTCAGCACTCACAGAAGCATAAGAAAATTTTTGCAGTCAAATAATTTCTGCGTAAACGGAATGCGCATTACAAATTCCTCGCACAAAGTTTCTCTTTTTAAAGACAGTTTTACCCTGAACGGCAGCCCCTTCATTTTAGAAAAAGACTTATACCTCATCCTTAATAAAACGAAAGGCTTTATCTGCACAACGAAAGACAATTTATTTCCGACAGTGTATTCGCTTATAGATAAAAAATATTTTGAAAAAATTCCCGCGCATTCCACTTTGCACACAATAGGCCGGCTCGACCTGGACACAGAAGGCCTGCTTTTATTTACCACAAACGGCGATTTTTCACACAGACTTCTGAACCCGGAATTTCATGTAGAAAAAAAATATTATATAAAGCTTGAAAAAAATGTTACTGCCGAAGAACAGTCAGTTTACAAGCAGAAATGCAAAGAAGGAATTTTTATCGAAAGGGAAAACAATCAGAAAGGATTCAGGGCAGGTCCAGCGCTAATCAGTTTTATAAGCGAAAACGAATGTTACCTTACAATCAGCGAAGGAAAATTTCATCAGGTTAAGCGGATGATAAAAGCACTCCAGAACAAAGTCACATATTTAAAGCGCGTTCAGTTTGCATCCCTGTGCCTGCCTCAGGATTTAAAACCCAACGAATACCGCGAACTGACAGAAGAAGAAATTCTACTGCTGACAAAAAAATCCACCTCAGTCTGAAGTGGATTCTTTCTTATTTTTATTCGTAAATTTTATACTTCACGAAAAAATTATTTTGCTTTTCCCTGGTTAGCAACAGCATTCATCTTTGCCTTGAGTGCTTCCTGGTCGCCTAAGTAGTAATGCTTTACAACGTTGAAATTATCATCGAATTCATATACTAAAGGAGTTCCTGTAGGAATGTTAACTTCAAGGATTTCATCAGAAGTAAGGTTGTCCAGGTATTTAACTAAAGCGCGCAATGAGTTTCCGTGAGCTGCAATAATAACTCTTTTTCCGGCCTTCATCTGTGGTTTAATTTCTTCGAGGAAGTATGGAACTACACGGGCAATAGTTGTTTCAAGGCTTTCATTCTGTGGAAGGAACGACTGATCTACATCGCGGTACATAGCCTGTTTCTTTGCAGAGCGTTCATCATCATCAGACAAAACTGGAGGCTTAACATCAAAAGATCTTCTCCAGATTTTTACCTGCTCTTCACCAAATTTTTCTGCTGCTTCTGCTTTATTTTTTCCCTGTAAATCACCGTAGTGTCTTTCGTTAAGTTTCCAGGTCTTTACAACAGGAAGCCATGCTCTATCCATTTCATCAAGAACATTATTTAAAGTATGAATTGCTCTCTTTAAATATGAAGTATAGCAAATATCAAAATCGTATCCTTCATCTTTTAATAATTTACCGGCAGACTTTGCTTCTGCAACACCCTTTTCACTCAATTCAACATCTGTCCAGCCAGTGAAAAGATTAAGTTTATTCCATTCACTTTCACCGTGACGAATCAAAACTAATTTAGTCATTATAACCTTCCTTTACTAAAGTAAATTTTATTAAAGAGAATATACTAATTTTCACCAGTTTTATCAACGCAAAAAAATAAGAGCCTGTAGAAATGTGGTCATCCTGAACTTGGTTCAGAATCTGTCTGTGTACAAATACTTGAACTAGTTTCAGTATGACAGCTGTTTACGAGTCCAGAGTAATTTCACCATTCGCCATTTTCTTTCGGAAAGAATTTCTGTACAAAAAGTGAACCAGAGAAAACAGGAATAAAACAATACAGAATAAAATAATAAGTAAAATTGTAGCGGCTTGCAAAGAAACTTTTGTAGAAAGGAAAACAATACAGCAGATACAAATTTGAATTAAATCCAGTAACAAAAGAACCTGTCTTGAAGTAAAGCCTAATGCCATAAGCTTATGATGCAAATGAGCCTTATCCGGTGACATAATAGGCTTGTGATCACGAAGGCGTCTCCAGATAGCAGCAATTGTATCCATAAGAGGGATTAAACCTAAATCAACAACAATCAGGAATTTATTAAAATTATAGGATTCATTCACATAACTTAAATACAAAGGAAGTGTTGAAACTAAAAAGCCAAGAGTCTGACTTCCACTGTCGCCCATAAATATTTTTGCAGGCGGAAAATTAAAAACCAGAAAGCCGGCAATTGCAGCACAAGCTAAAGCACAAATTGCAGAACCTTCTATAAATGATGAACCATAGATTAATAAACAGGTAAAGAAAATCATAAATGAAAGTGAACCGCACAAACCGTCAATTCCATCTATTAAATTAAAAGAATTTATATTACCGATAATCC
>JAEEGL016378980.1_pt1 | contig 11515 bp, 7 predicted proteins | sample 9134231 | NCBI WGS metagenome assembly JAEEGL01 (sample SAMN16246548, study PRJNA631951) | gut metagenome | biome: gut microbiome; feature: rumen; material: fiber-attached | host: Bos | place: Iran: Karaj | collected 2018-10 | reverse complement strand
TCGAGCAGCCGCTCGATGTTTTCCCCGGTATCCAGAATATATCCGCACCGGTCATAAAACCGGTCGAAATCCAGTTCCATATGCCGCAGCAGATCTTCCTCGAACGGAATATCCAGCACGCACGCCAGATCGCACGCTTCGCCGCATCTCGCGGCGTACAGCGCCTTTTTCCTGCAGTCCTCCGTTGAGAGGAATCCGTCGAAGCATCTGCCGTACAGATCCCAGTATTCGTATTCCGCCGCCCAGTCCGACAGTCTGGCGATCAGATTGTAGATCCCGGCGTCAAGATCCGTTTCCCCCGCCCTGTCCAGATAGTCGTTCAGCACGGCTTCCGGATCCGCCAGGGCGGAGAGTCCCGCCGCAGGCTCCTCATCGGTCATCTTGTCGATCAGCTCCGTCACGGCGCGGAACGCTTCGGGCTTCATGGGCTTTTTCAGCCGCGCGGAAGCGCCGGATTTCACGAACGCGGTCGCGGCCAGATAATTCCCGTTCACGGTATTCTCCATTCCGTGGTGCAGAAACCAGTTCCGCTTCGCGGCGGTATCCGCCTCCACGCGCGCCGCCAGAGCGATTTTTCCCCATCCGTGAACATGTTTCAGCAGTCTGAACATATACTCGCTTCCGTCTTCCCAGACGGACATGGCATAACCCGCAAAAAGCGTAAACTCGTCCGAAAGGCCGGTCGTGAAGACCATTGACTTGATTGCCTGGTTCGTGATGCGGAACCGTTCCAGGATGCAGAGTCCGAACTTGACGCACTCGCGGTCCTCCGATTCCGTAACGAGGCGGATCCCCGCCTCAAACAGTGCCGGCGCGTTCATCCCGCCGTGTCTGCGGATACACGCCTGTATTTCGCCCGCGCAGGTGACGGCACGGTACGCGGAACCCAGTTCCGAAAAAAGCGCGGCCGCCGTTTCCAGGTCTCCGGAAGAGGCCGCCTTCAGCGCTCTCGCTATCTTTTTCGCTCCTTTCGCGTCGACCTGTCCTTCCGGCTCCGGCTGCATGATATAGATCGCGTCCAGCATTCCGTCCGCCGCGTAGACAGGTTCTCCGTCCATAACAAGAACAGGAAAGCTGAAATCCTTTTTCAGCTCTCCCTTCTCAAGATTATGTACGATCTGCGCAAATAAGGACGTTCCCGTCAAGTGTTTTTCCTTCCGTTCATTTCGAGAGTTCCGTTGCGATCCTGCACGCGCACCTTACGTTGTTGAGCGCAAGCTGCACGTTGGTCTTAAAGCTTTCTCCTCCGGTCATATCCTTGATCGCGGCAAGCAGGAACGGCGTCACGGCCTTTCCGTGCACGCCGGCGGCGTCCGCTTTCTTCAGAGCGTCTCCGATGACGCTTTCCATATAGACGTTGTCCATTCCGTATTCTTCCGGCACGGGATTCCCGACCAGGATCCCGCTCATGAGACCCAGTTCGCGGTGGGTCCTGAAAATGGAAGCGATCTCCACCTCGTCCTTTGCAGCGTAATCCAGCTTGAATCCGCTTCTGCGGCAGAAGAACGCGGGAAACTCATCCGTTCCGTTCCCGATCACGGGAACGCCCATCGTTTCGAGATACTCCAGCGTACGGCCGATATCCAGTATCTGCTTCGCGCCTGCGCAGACCACGCAGACCTGCGTGTGCGCGAGTTCCTGCAAATCAGCGGAAATGTCCATGCTGTTCTCGCCGCCCCGGTGCACGCCGCCGATCCCGCCTGTCGCGAAGACACGGATACCGGCAAGATCCGCGCAGATCATGGTCGTCGCGACCGTCGTGGCGCCTGTTTTCCCGGTCGCCAGATAGACGGCGAAATCACGCCTGCTCACCTTGCCGACGTTTTCCGCCCTGCACATGATCTCAAGCTCTTCTTCGGAAAGACCGACCTTGATCCTTCCGCCGATCAGCGCCATCGTTGCGGGAACGACGCCTTCCTCACGGCAGACCCTGTCCACCTGCGCCGCGAACGACAGATTCTCCGGATAGGGCATCCCATGGCTCAGAATGGTGCTTTCCAGCGCCACAACGGGCCTTCCTTCGCTCAGCGCGTCGCTGACTTCCTCATGAATATCCAGGTATTTCTTCAGATTTGTTCCGGTCATCGATCGTTCCCTCCGTGCTTTTTCAAAGCCTGATCAGCCCGCCGCCAGAATGATGGACAGGGTTCCGTAGTAATTGATGCTGTCGTCGATCCGTTCCCCGAATGACAGATAGAGCTGTTCGCCTCTGTCGGTGTTCAGCGTGCAGCCCGCGATATCCTGCTCCTCGTCGCCGAGATAGATGTATCCGGTCGCGAGGGTCTTCCTTCCGAAGATGTTGATCTCAGCGGAGGCGTTGCCTTCCGTATCGACCGTCATCACAAACTCGCCGAGATCTCCCTTCATATTGTACTGGCCGGCGAACCTGTTGTATCTCATGTGCGAGAACGTTTCCATGGTGAACCGCTCGCCGTTCAGGGTGATCACATAATCGACAGAGGTTTCGGTGGGTTCGTCGTACGCCATGAATTCAAATGTGCCGTCTTCCAGTTCATAGATGGATCCGATGTACCGGACGCCGCGGAAACTGGACAGTTCGGCCGATCCGTCAGCGTGGATCTCCAGGGTGTAGTCCGCGTTCTTATAGGTTCCCTGGACCTTTTCCACGGCAACATCGTGATAGCTGTACTCCGTCTCCGTCAGTCTGTTTCCATCTGTCCTGAACGTATATACGGAGCTTCCCGTTTTATCGGTAAACACGATGGTGTCCCCGTCCGCCGTATAGGTGCCGGGCATGGTATACGTGTTGTAACCGCCGGTGGAATAGTAGGTGATATTGCTGTATTCGGCGTTGGTTTCATCGAGAAGCGTCAGCCTGTCCTGATAGCGGTCCAGAATCACGTCCGGTTCTTCCGTTCCTTCGGTATCCGGTCCTGTGATCTCGGTTTCATAGACGACGGGTTCCGGCTTTTCCGGTTCCGCGGCGGTCTCAGACGCGGGTTCCGCAGTTTCCGCGGGCGCTTCCGTCGCTGCGGGCGCCTCGGCGGCTGCCGCGGCGGTCTCTTCGGGCGCGGCTGTCTGCGTTTCGGCCGCGGGTTCCGCCGTAACAGACGGTTCCGCTGTCTTCGGAGCGCATGCCACTGATGCGGCAAGCATCACGATAAGCAGTGTGCAGATGATTCGTTTCATATATAACCTCCGGATTCTTCCGCAGATAATCTTTCCTGCAGACATTTTCATATTATCATACCACTTCTTCCGCCTTCAGGCTACTGTGTCACCGTTTTTATACCTCCGCGCCACAGAAAACTCGCAAAGGCAAACCCGGTGTTTTCTCTCCTCCGCACTACAAGAGCAAACCGATTTGTTGTAGAATAGAGTCAGCCAAAAAGGATTCGGAGGTGTCTCTGTTGCAAAGAAAACTGGACAGGAAGTTCTGGATCGCCATGCTGGTCTTCGGCCTCATGGGACAGGTCGCTTGGGTCGTTGAAAACATGTACTTTAATGTTTTCATCTACAAGATGTTCCACGCGACGGCATCGGATATTTCCGCGATGGTCATGGCCAGCGCCGTGGTCGCCGCTCTGACAACGATCATCATGGGCGCCGTTTCCGACAAGGTAGGAAAGCGGAAAGCGTTCATGAGCGTCGGCTACGTGATCTGGGGCGTATCCATCATCGCGTTCGCCTATATCAAAAGCGTCCTGATGACAATCGTCATGGACTGCGTCATGACCTTCTTCGGGTCGACCGCCAACGATGCCGCATACAACGCGTGGCTGACGGACCGCGGGGATGAAACGAACCGCGGCAGGATCGAAGGCTTCAACTCCATGATGCCCCTCGTCTCGATCCTGATCGTGTTCGGAGGCTTCATGAGCTTCAATCTGGATGAGAGCGGCTCCTGGACAAAGATCTATTACATCATCGGCATCGCGACCGTCATCATCGGAATACTGGGCTTCTTCCTGATCGAAGACGCGCCGTGGCTCAAAAAAAGCAAAGGCAGCCTTCCGGAAACGGTCGCTTTCAGCTTCCGGCCGTCCGTGATCCGCGGCAACCTCCCCCTCTACAGCAGGCTCGCGGCGTTCGCGGTGTTCGGCATCTCGATTCAGATCTTTATGCCCTACCTGCTCCTCTACTATGAGAAAGGGCTGGGTATGGCCAACTATGTGCTCATCATGGCGCCCGCCATCCTGCTCGCCGCGGTCGCGACCGTATTCTACGGAAGACTGTACGACAGATGGGGCTTCTACAGAAGCCTGCTCCCCTGCCTCGGCATGCTGTTCGTCGGATACGCGTTTCTGTATCTGACCCGGTCCACCGCGCCCGTCTTCATCGGCTCCCTCTTCATGATGGCCGGCTATCTCTGCGGCATGTCCGTCTTCGGGGCGGCTGTCCGCGAACAGATTCCGGAAAACCGCGCAGGACAGTTCCAGGGAGTCCGCATCATCGGTCAGGTATTCGTTCCCGGTCTGATCGGGCCTGCGATCGGCGCGTTCGCGCTTCGCAACGCGGATCTGATCGTCAATTCTGACGGAACGACGTCGTTTCTGCCCAACCACAGCATTTTCCTCGCGGCTGTGATCCCCATCGTGATCCTGTTCGCGGCAGCAGTTCTGCAAAGGAGGATCTATTCCCATGACTGAAAATTCTGAATCCGTCCGTAAACCCGAACGTACCAGATGGTACAAGGACGCCGTCGTCTATCAGATCTATCCCTACAGTTTCATGGATTCCGACAACGACGGCATGGGAGACATCAACGGAATCATCTCAAAACTCGACTATGTCAAAGATCTCGGCGTGACCGCAATCTGGTTCTCGCCTCTCTACAAGACCGCCTACAAGGACTACGGATATGACGTCTCCGATTACCGTGCCATCAATCCCGATCTCGGCACGATGGAGGATTTTGACCGGATGCTTTCGGAATGCCATAAGCGCGGTCTGAAAGTCATCATGGATATGGTCGTCAACCATACCTCCACGGAACATGAATGGTTCAAAAAGGCCATGGCGGATCCTTCCTCTCCCTACCGCGACTATTACATCATCCGGAAGGGAAAGCGCAAAGGCGGCCGCCTGCTTCCTCCGACCAACTGGCATTCCACCTTTACAGGATCCGCCTGGGAGCAGATTCCGGGCACGGATGAGTTCTACCTGCACCTGTTCTGCGTGGAGCAGGCCGACCTGAACTGGGAAAATCCCGCCGTGCGGCAGGAGGTAAAGGACATCCTCCGGTTCTGGCTGGACAAGGGCGTGGACGGGTTCCGTTTCGACGTTTTCAACATGTTTTCCAAAGTGCAGCCCATCTCCGACGACCCTGCGGGTCACGATACCTGCTCCCAGTACGTTGACGGACCGCGGATGCACGAGTTTCTGAAGGAACTGTACCGCGACGTCCTGTCGGAATACGACTCGTATACGGTCGGTGAATCGTTCCTGCCGGACCGCCAGCATGCGCTGGAGTATTCGAAGGAGTCGAACGGGGAACTGGATACCATCTTCAACTTCTCCCACTTTGACAGCGACAATTTCGTCAAATTCCTGAAGCGTAAATTCGATCTCAGGATCTTCAAGAGCGGATTCTTCACGTCGCAGCTCGATAATTTCGGCCAGGGCTGGAACACGCTCGTGCTGGAAAACCATGATTCGCCGCGGTCCAATTCGAGATTCGGCATCAACACGGCGAAATACCGGTACGAATCCTCCACGTTCCTGCCCGTCGTTACGTTCCTCGGATTCGGCACGCCTTTCCTGTACATGGGACAGGAGATCGGTATGACGAACGCGGACTTCGGCGATATGGAGGACTTCAAGGATCCTGTCTCCCATTTTGTGTATGACCTTCTGCGGCGTTATCACGTTCCGAAAAAAATCGCTTTCCGGTTCGTGCGCTACGGTGCCCGCGATTATTCCCGTGTGCCCATGCAGTGGAGCGCGGACGTCAACGCGGGATTCAACAAGGGGGCAAAGCCCTGGCAGCGGAACAATGCCAACTATCCGGAGATCAATGTGGAAAAGGACCTCTCCTCCGGCCGTTCCATCTACCGGTTCTATCAGAAACTTCTGAAACTGAAACGGGAAACGCCCCTGTTCGTGTACGGATCCGTCAGGGAATTCGATCACGACAGCAAACGCATCATCGCGTATACGAGAACGCTGGAGGACCGTTCCGCTCTCGTGGTCGGCAACTTCTCAGGAAGACCGGTCACCTATGCGCTGCCTGCCGAACTGAAGGGAAAATACTCGTCCGTCCTGCTTTCAAACTATGAAGACTCCGCCCCTGGCGACGTTCTCCGTCTGCGCCCGTACGAGGCGGTCGTCCTTCAGTGACCATTCTGACCGATAGGAGCAACTCATATGACTGAACCCGAAAGAATCACCGTGACCGCCAACGGAAGGACCGAACTCGGCGGCAACCATACGGATCATCAGGGAGGATGCGTTCTCGCCTCCTCCGTGGATCTGTCCATGACAGCGACTGCGGAAAAACGCACTGACAGAATCGTTTCCATCCGTTCCGTCGGCCATCACTCGTTCGAACTTGACGTGACGGATCCGGGCGATCCCGATCCTTCCCTGTACGGAACTTCCAAAGCGCTTGTACTGGGGATCGCGAAGGGTATACGGAATCTCGGTTATCAGGTCGGCGGCTTTCAGGCGGACATCCGTTCGGACGTGCCGTCCGGAAGCGGGCTCTCCTCGTCCGCCGCGTTCGAGGTTCTGATCGGAAGGATCTTCAACGCCTTCTACTGCAACGGGGAACTGACCGACATCCAGATCGCGAAGATCGGGCAGTTTGCGGAATCCGTCTACTTCGGAAAACCGTGCGGACTGATGGATCAGATCGCGTGCGCAGTCGGAGGAATCGTGTTCGTCGATTTCAAAAACCCCGCTGAACCGCGCGTGGAAAAGGTGAACTTCGACTTCAAAAAGACCGGCTACGATCTCCGGATCGAAAACGTGGGCTCCTCTCACGACGATCTGACGGAGGATTATGCCGCGATCCCGCGCGACATGCGTGCCGTTGCGCATCAGTTCGGAAAAAACATCCTCTCCGAAGTGGACGAGTCGGAATTCTTTGCGAGGAAGGACGAACTCATCCGTACGCTCGGGGAGCTTCCCGTCAGCCGCGCGGAGCATTTCTTCGCGGAGACAAAACGTCCCGCGCGCATGAAGGAAGCGCTGGAACGGAACGACTTTGAGGCCTATCTGGCCATCGTGCGGGAATCCGCCGCGTCCAGTGAAAACCTTCTGAAGAACATCGTCCCGTCCAACGGGGACCGCACGCTTCAGAACGCGATCCTGGCGGAGCGGGAAAAGCTGAAAGGGAAAGGCGCGGTCCGCGTTCACGGCGGGGGCTTCGCGGGAACCATTCAGATCTACTCTCCGAAAGTCAAAACGGCTGCCTATGAGAACGAATACCCGAGGCCGCAGCTGAAGCGGGACAGCTATCTCTGTCTGAACGGGAGCTGGATACTGAACGGCAGGCCCATTGAGGTCCCGTTCCCGCCGCAGTCCCGGCTGTCCGGATTCGGCGCGGATTGTGGAGACCGTCTGCGGTATGAAAAAACGTTCCGGTTTGAAAAGACAAAACAGCGCGCCGTCCTTCATTTCGGCGCGGTCGATCAGACCTGCTCGGTCTTTCTGAACGGCGCTTCCGTCGGAACGCACAAGGGCGGCTATCTTCCGTTTTCCTTTGACGTCACGGACTGCATCGTGAACGGGGAAAACAAGCTTGTCGTTACGGCGGAGGACACACTCTCTCCGGACTACCCTTACGGAAAACAGACAAAGCACCCAGCCGGCATGTGGTATACGCCCGTCAGCGGGATCTGGCAGACGGTCTGGATCGAGGAACTTCCGGACGCGTATATCACCGGTGTCAAAATCGATACGGATCTGCACGGCGCGGATCTGACGATCTCCGTCTCCGACCGCAGGGAGCCCCTGCACGAACGGGTCGAGATCGAGAATCCGGAACTGTGGGAGCCGGGCAATCCGAAGCTGTACCGCCACACCGTCACTTACGGAGAGGATGCGGCGGAGATCTATTTCGCGCTCCGCAGCATCGAGATCCGGACGGAAGAAGGCGTCCCCGGCGTGTTCCTGAACGGAAAGCGGGTCTTCCTTCACGGCGTGCTGGATCAGGGATACTATGAGGACGGCATCTTTCTCCCCGAAGACCCGGAGGAATACATGCGGGATGTCCGTCGGATGCAGGAACTCGGGTTCAATCTTCTGAGAAAGCATATCAAGGTGGAGCCGGAATCCTTCTATTACGCCTGCGACCGCGCCGGCATGCTGGTGCTGCAGGATATGCCGAACAGCGGCAGGTACTCGTTCTTCCGGGATACAGCGCTCGGAACGGCAGGCATTCCGTTTTCCGACAGGACCGGAACGGACGGGTTCCGGAAACAGTTTTTCATCTCGCACGTGCTGGATACGGCGGATCATCTGCACAACCATCCCTGCGTGATCGGCTATACCATCTTCAACGAAGGCTGGGGGCAGTTTGAGAGCGACCGGCTGTACGGAATGCTGAAAGAGCGGGAACCCGAAAGGCTCATCGACTCGACTTCCGGCTGGTTCCGTCAGAAAAAGAGTGATTTCGACAGCGAGCACGTGTATTTCCGCGTCAAAAAAATCCGCCCCAGAAAGCGGCCTTTCCTGCTTTCCGAATGCGGAGGGTTCACGCTGTCCGTTACAGGACATGTACAGGAGAAAAAGAAATACGGGTACGGGGAGTGCACGAGCACGGAAGAGCTGACGGACCGGATCGTATCCATGTTCGAGGAGATGGTGCTCCCCGGGATTCCGGAAGGCGTCTGCGGCTGCATCTATACCCAGCTTTCCGATGTGGAAGGAGAGATCAACGGACTCTATACCTATGACCGCAGAATATGCAAGGTCCTCAAAGAACCGTTGTTGAAGCTGGCCGAACGCATCCGGGAGTGTCTCCCCTCTGGGGTGTCACAATAAGCGTTTTATGATTTCGCACAGCATGCCGCGGCGCGGCATGCTTTTTTATTTTGCCCCGTTCCGGTACTGGAGCGCCGCCGCGATGAATCCGCAGAAGAGCGGATGCGGCCGGTTCGGGCGGCTCTTGAATTCCGGATGGAACTGCACGCCCACATAGAACGGACGGTCCAGAAGCTCCGTCGTCTCGACAAGCCTGCCGTCCGGCGACATGCCGCTCAGTACCAGTCCCGCTTTCCCGAGGATCTCCCTGTATTCGTTATTGAACTCGTAACGGTGCCGGTGACGTTCCGATATGACGGGAACGCCATAGCATTCCTCCATCTTCGTTCCCGGCACGATCCGGCAGGGATACGCACCGAGCCGGAGCGTTCCGCCCTTGTCGATCTCGTTGCTCTGGCCGGGCATGAAATCGATCACCTTGTTCCTGCACTGCTCGTCGAACTCTCCGGAGTTGGCGTCGGGGATCCCCGCGACATTTCTCGCGTATTCGATCACGGAGACCTGCATGCCAAGGCAGATCCCGAAATACGGCATCCGGTTTTCCCTGGCGTACCGGGCTGCCAGGATCATCCCCTCGATCCCTCGGTTGCCGAAGCCTCCCGGCACGATGATCCCGTCAAGTCCCGAAAGCGTTTCATCCGCGTTTTCTCCGGTCAACTTCTCGGAATCGATCCATTCGATCTCCACATGCGCGTCGTTGCCGTATCCCGCGTGATGCAGCGCCTCCGCGACGGACAGATAGGCATCATGGAGCCCGACGTATTTCCCGACCAGACCGATTCGAACACAATGCGGCCTCGTCTCGATCTTCCTTACCATCTCCTCCCATTCCGAAAGATCCGGCTGATTCGTACAGATACCGAGTTCCCTGCAGACAACGCCGGAAAAGTCGGATTTCTCCAGCATGAGCGGCACCTCGTACAGGCAAGGAATCGTGCAGTTCTCGATAACGCAGTCCCGCGGAACATTGCAGAACATCGCGATCTTGCGGAAAATGCTGTCCTCCAGCGGCCGGTCGCAGCGAAGCACGATCACGTTCGGATGAATGCCCATGCTCTGCAGTTCCTTGACCGAGTGCTGCGTCGGTTTGGACTTGTGCTCCTCCGAGCCGCTCAGAAACGGCACGAGCGTCACATGAATGAACAGGCTGTTCTCCCGTCCGACTTCCAGTGAGATCTGCCTCACCGCTTCCAGAAAAGGCTGGGACTCGATGTCTCCGATCGTGCCCCCGATCTCTGTGATAACAACGTTCGCGTTCGTCTTCCGTCCGACCTGATATACAAACTCCTTGATCTCATCCGTGATATGCGGGATCACCTGAACAGTTGATCCGAGATATTCTCCCCTGCGCTCCTTGTTCAGAACGTTCCAGTAAACCTTTCCCGTCGTCAGGTTAGAGTATCTGTTCAGATCCTCATCGATGAACCGCTCGTAGTGTCCGAGATCGAGATCGGTTTCCGCCCCGTCTTCCGTCACAAAAACCTCGCCGTGCTGCTAGGGGCTCATCGTTCCGGGATCCACGTTGATATACGGATCCAGTTTCTGGGCAGCGACCTTCAGACCGCGCGCCTTCAGCAGCCTGCCGAGCGATGCCGCCGTAATGCCCTTTCCAAGTCCCGAAACAACGCCGCCTGTCACAAAAATGAATTTCGTCATTTCCTTTCCCCTGCCTTCTTTATTCCACCGTAACAGATTTTGCCAGATTCTTCGGCTTATCGATATCACAGCCGTTTTCCTTCGCCACGTAATAGGCAAGCAGCTGCAGCGGAATGATCTCCACCGCGGACGAGAACACCGTCTCCACATCCGGAATCCGGATCACCTCGTCGGCAACCGCAACGATCCGCTCGTTGCTCCGGAACGCCACAGCCAGAACTTCCGCTCCCCTTGCCTTCACTTCCACGATATTATTCATGGTTTTTTCGAATACGTTCCGGTTACAGCACAGCGCAATGACCGGACAACGGTCCTCGATCAGCGCGATCGTCCCGTGCTTCAGCTCTCCCGCTGCATAGGATTCCGCGTGGATGTAGGAGATCTCCTTCATCTTGAGCGCTCCCTCCAGCGCGGTAGCGTAATCCGTGTTTCTCCCGATGAAAAACAGGGTCTTGGCGGTATGGAGCGCTTTCGCGAACTGCGGGATCTGCGGATTCATGTCGAGCGCGTTCTGAATGGTCTTCGGTAGGAGCCGGATCGTTTTCAGAAGCCTGTCATAAGTTTCCGTATCGATCCGGTCCAGCGCGTGAGCCGCGTACAGTGCGAACAGATACAGCACCGCCAGCTGCGTGGTATATCCTTTGGTCGTCGCAACAGCGATCTCCGGGCCCGCCCAGGTATACAGAACGTCGTCCGCCGTCTTGGCGACCGTGCTCCCGACCACGTTCACAACGGCAAGTGTTCTGGCTCCCCTGCTCCTGCATTCATGCATCGCGGCAATCGTGTCGGCCGTTTCGCCGGACTGGGACAGAACGATCACGAGCGTCTCCGGGTCGATCAGGGGATTGCTGTACCGGAGTTCGCTGGCAAGTTCCACCTGAACGGGAATCCTGCACAGCTGTTCGATCGC
>JAEEGL015556961.1_pt1 | contig 11515 bp, 7 predicted proteins | sample 9134231 | NCBI WGS metagenome assembly JAEEGL01 (sample SAMN16246548, study PRJNA631951) | gut metagenome | biome: gut microbiome; feature: rumen; material: fiber-attached | host: Bos | place: Iran: Karaj | collected 2018-10 | reverse complement strand
CAGCGCCTTTAGCTTCTTATTGCACTTTATAAATGGTATCTGGGTGAAAACTATTACGAAATCAAGCCAGAGCATCCATGCAAAAAGCATCCAGTTATACCCCTTGGGCAGGAGGCACGGAACAACTGCTATCCCGAGTATGATGCAGATGATACCGGTCTCCCTGACGTATTTTTTGAGAAGCCCGAGTACCTCGGCATCTTCTCTGGCCTCCTGAGGGAGAGTTACTCCGACGACTATATTCTTTTTGAACTTTGCCTCGTTCTTCTGTACGAAAAACAGGAACGGAAGCAGCCAGATGATACTGACCCACAGAAAGATCTTGATCATTTTTCCACCTCCCTGTACAGTCTCCTGCACATATCTATGATCTGCTCCTCGCCCATTCCGGATATCCTGAGCTCCGAGATACACAGATTTAGGCGCTTCAGCGTATCTTCGGACACCTTTATCTCTTTGCTGCCCGCAGACACGACGGCGCCTCCCCTTCTCTCGGTGGATATATATCCCTCCTGTTTCATGAGCTGGTAGGCTTTACTAATAGTCATCACGTTGACGCCGCTTTCATCTGACAGAGACCTGACGGTCGGAAGATGATCGCCGGGCTTGAGCACGCCCTTCGATATCGCTATGACCACCTGGTTCCTGAGCTGCATATACAGCGGCACTTCGCTTTGGAAATCGAATGTTATGAACATATTCATCGCTCCTTTGTATTAGTTATATTAATACAATATGGACTCATTGTCAAGCATTGCAGAAAAGGTTTTTCAACTCAGGAATGTTGTAGTATAATACAGGGCATGAGGGAGTAGCTAACATTCCTTTGCTTTCAGGGATGCAGCAGGTTCAACAATCCCGGCCGAAAATAGGCCTGGCCTGCTCTTAATTGCGAGACTCATGCACTTTTGCTGTGCATGATCCCTTCACCAAGATCCAGGCACAAGCAGCCTGTTTTTTATTTCAGGCCAAATTACATATCGGAGGAAAATCAATTGAATTTCTACTCAGAAGAAGCCAATCAGGTCCTTAAGGAGGTCAGATCATCCGTAAACGGACTCGATTCCCGTGAAGCCGAAGAAAGGCTCAAGGCAAACGGGAAGAACAAACTGAAAGAGGCTCACAAGGACAGTCTTTTCAAAAAGTTCTTAAAGACTCTGGCAGACCCGATGATCATCATGCTCATCGTGGCAGCTGCCATACAAGCCGTAGTGACCGTTCTCGAAACGGGCGGCAATTTCACTCTCAGAGATTTTGCTGATGTTATCGTCATACTGGCTGTCGTCATAATCAACACTTTCCTCAGTCTTCTGCAGGAGAGCAAGGCTGAAGCCGCCATGGATGCCCTTATGGAAATGACCGCAGCAACGTCGAAGGTCATGAGAGACGGCAAGATGGAGGTCATGAAGAGCGAAGACGTCGTAGTCGGAGACATACTAATACTCGAAGCGGGAGACGCAGTCCCCGCCGACTGCAGAGTGCTCGAATCCTACAGCATGAAGGCTGAGGAATCAGCTCTCACAGGAGAATCTCTTCCCGTCACGAAGATAGTCAGCGCCCTTATGGGAAACAAGGACGGGAGCGTACCTTTAGGCGACAGGAAGAACATGATATACAGCGGTTCGACCATAGTATACGGCAGAGGCAAAGCCGTCGTGGTCGCCACGGGCATGGATACGGAGATGGGCAAGATAGCCGAAGCTCTCAGCAAGGCGGAGAACGAACAGACTCCTCTTCAGAAGAAGTTGGCCGAGCTTTCCCTCTTCCTTACCAAACTCGTCCTGATAATCTGCGGTGTCGTTTTTGCAGTCGGTATCGTACGCGGAGTCTTCTTCAGCGGCGAACCCTTTACCTGGGGCATGCTCGGAAACACTGCTCTCAACACCTTCGTCGCGGCAATAGCCCTTGCCGTAGCTGCAATACCCGAAGGACTGCCCGCAGTCGTGACCATAGTGCTCTCCATAGGAGTCACTGCCATGTCCAAGAGGCAGGCCCTCATCAGAAAACTGACTGCTGTCGAGACACTGGGATGCACCCAGATCATATGCTCGGACAAGACCGGTACCCTCACCCAGAACAAGATGACTGTCGTGGAGCACTACGGCAACGATGAGAAGCTTCTCGCCTATGCCATGGCTCTTTGTTCCGACGCGACCATAAACGAAGGCGAAGAGTTTTCCACAGGCGAGCCTACGGAAGCCGCTCTCGTCAACTATGCAAACAAGATAGGATTCCCCCGCTACAAGCTTGTCGAAGAACAGCCCAGAGTCGGAGAAGCGCCCTTCGATTCCCTGAGGAAAATGATGTCGACCGTCCACAGCAACGGCAGCTCGTTCATACAGTATACTAAAGGCGCTCCAGACGTGGTCGTGAAACTCTGCTCCTCATATCTCGACGAGAACGGAAAGGTCATCCCCATGACCGAGCCGATGAGGAAAGACATACTCAACGTCGTCAAGCAGTACTCCGACAGAGCGCTGAGAGTCCTTTCCGCAGCCTACAGGGAATACGACAGCAAACCTTCTTCCTATGAACCGGAGGATCTCGAGAAGGAAATGACCTTCATAGGTCTCACCGGAATGATAGATCCCTGCCGTCCGGAAGTATACAAGGCTATAGAAGAATGCCGCAAGGCAGGAATAAAGCCCATAATGATCACCGGCGACAGCAAGGATACGGCTATAGCTATAGGAAAAGAGCTCGGCATCATAGAAAACGCCGGAGAAGCGATGGAAGGCGCTGAGCTCGACAAATATACCGATGAAGAACTCATCGACGTCGTAAGAAGATACTCCGTATACGCAAGAGTACAGCCGGAACACAAGTCCAGGATAGTGGACGCATGGCAGGCTCAAGGCATGGTAACGGCCATGACAGGCGACGGAGTCAACGATGCTCCTTCCATCAAGTCCGCCGATATAGGCGTCGGAATGGGTATCACCGGTACCGACGTCACCAAGGGAGCCGCAGACATGGTCCTTGCAGACGACAACTTCGCTACCATAGTGAACGCAGTCGAGGAAGGAAGAAAGATCTACGACAACGTACTGAAGGTCCTTCAATTCCAGTTGTCTACGAACATGTCGGAAGTCCTGATCATGTTCATCTCGTCCATACTCAACTTCAAGATCCTGACCCCGGTCGGACTTCTCTGGGTGAATATGGTCACCGACTCTCTGCCGGGTCTTGCTCTCGGCACCGAGAAAGCGGAGCCGGACGTGATGAGAAGAAAGCCGAGAAGTTCATCGGACGGCATCTTTGCTGGCGGAGCCGGAATAGACATGGTCTGGCAGGGCATCTATATCGCCCTCGTGGAACTTGCTGCCTACTTCATAGGTTACCACTTCGAATTCGGATCCTTCGCAGGAGTATTCAGCGGAACGGAATGCATCAACGCAATGGCAATGGCGTTCCTCACGGTCAACTTCAGCGAAATGTTCTGCGCCATAAACATGAGATCGAGAACAGGTTCCATATTCTCGAAGAATCTCATGAAGAACACCAACTGGTGGCTCGTAGGGGCATCTCTCGTTACGGTAGTTCTTACACTGATAGCGATCTACATGCCCGGCCTTCAGGAGGTTTTCGGAATTCTTCCCGGCACCTTCCAGACGAAGGAACTTCTTACATCACTCATACTGTCCCTGTCGATCTTCCCTGTATTCGAACTCGGCAAGGCGATACACAGAGCCGTGAAAAAGCCGGAAGGCTTCAACGATATCTAAGAAATGTGAAAAGAGGCAGCGCGCCGGCGCTGCCCCTTTTTATTGTCGTTAAGTCTACTTACTTATTTTGTATATCGTAGTGCTTTTGAAGGTATCCCCCGCTTTGAGAAGAGTCGAAGGGAAATTATCATGGTTGGGAGAATCCGGGAAATGCTGGGTCTCGAGGCATATCTCCAATGGAGTGTTGAACACCTGAAGTCCCGGCTGATCCGTAAAGCAGGTCAGCGTCAGTCCTGATTTCAGGCCTTTCAGTATTGCCACCCTTCTGAATCCGCTTCCGTTCAGTACGAAGTTCGTATCGAGGTCCGTGAGATACTGGCCGCCCTGTATAAGGTCGAAATCCGTACCTTCCGTGGGGAGTATCCTTCCTGTGGGGATGAGCTTATCGTCGACTTCCGTGTATGCGTTGGTATCTACCCAGAGAGTATGATCCTTCACTACTCCTCCGCCGTTCATGTTGAAATACGAATGGTTGGTAAAGTTGACTACCGTATCCTTGTCGCTTTTCGCTTCATATCTGATTACGACTTCATCGCTGTCGGTGAGCTCGTAGCTGACCCTCAGTTCGAGATTGCCGGGGAAACCCTGATCGCCGTCGACGGAGCGCAGGGCGAAGGTCACTGTATATGCGTCGCTTTCGTCATTGGTGACTATGCCCCACCTGTCATACATCTCTGCGCGCCATTCCCTTGTCTGGAAACGGTCCTTGCCTCCGTGAAGCGTATTACCGTTTTCATTGACTGTGAGCTGGTACATGTTATCGCCTATGCAGAATCTGCCGCCGGCTATCCTGTTTGCATATCTGCCGACGGTGACTCCCTTGGTTGCGATGATCTTTTTCCCGTACCACAGTTCCTCTATGGCCGCACCCTTCTTTGTAAGGACGAGCTTCATACCGTTGTTGTTTTTAAGTGTGATCATATCTGCTGCTCCCTGTTGTTTCTGAGCACTATATTTGCTTTTTCCGAATATTTCCTCGCTCTTTCCCCGTCCCCTCTTTTAAGGTAGAGATCGGAAAGCGCAGTCATCGCGTCGTAATTGGACGGGTTGAGTTCGAGCACCTTCAGGTATCCTTCTATGGCTTCATCCTCATGCCCGAGATTTTCGTATGCGACCGCAAGATAGAAATGAAGAGGCCACCAGCCCGAATATGAGGACGACACGTACGGTTCGAGTATCGCAAGCGCCTCTTCCACCCTGCCTCCGATGAGCAGATTCTTACCTTCCTCAAGCCTTATGGGGTCTTTGAGATCTTCGATCCTGCCTTCGACTTCTTTGATGTCTTCCTCAGGCTGTCCTTCGGAATTTGCCATATAGTGTTTGAATGCAAGATCGGCTTTGGTATACGAACCGGCATTGAGATAGGCATATCCGAGGAAATACCATGCCGGAGCATATTCGGGATAGAGGTTCGTCACCTGAGCGAAGTATTCGCTCGCATCTGCCTTGAGAAGCGAGATTAGCTCTGTCTCATCGCTTCCCTCAAGGGACTGATACCATATACGGCAGCCGTTGGCATAGCAGTACATGGACTGGAGTCCGTCCGGAGAAAGTTTGAGGGCAGCTCTCAGGTAGCACAGAGCCCTCCTCGGGAGCTTCTGTCTGAGATATTCCTCTCCGTTGGAACAGAGGACGTTTATGAGCTTGTCATCGAAAAGCTTCCTGAGATAGTGGACGTAGAAAGCCTCGTATTTGAAACCGGAATCGGCGCCTATGACCATTGCCATGCTGTCAGCTATCTTCGTGGTGGAAAGACCGCCTCCCGTAAGGTCCTTGAGATCGTCGGGCTTGATGGGGATAGGCACTTCCACAAGGAAAGACAGGTCGCTCGAAGTGAGGAAATCGGCGTCGAGTTCCGTGAACAGATAATCTTTTATCTCGCTTTTCAGATATTCCGTAAGGTCTTTCATGATCACATCCTGTCAGGAGCCTTCATGCCGAGGAGTTCGAGTCCGTTGGCTATGGTCTGTTTTGCAGCGTAGGTAAGAGCGAGCTTTGCAGCCTTCTCTTTCTCGTTGTCTACTATGATATGCTCGTCGTGGTAGAACTTGTTGTAGCACTGAGCCACGTTTATGATGCTGCGGGTGACTGTCGAAGGTTCGTTGTCCTTCGCTGCTTTTTCCACCGCATTGGGGAAGGCATATATCTCTTTTACGAGTTCGGAAGCTGCTTCTCCGGAAAGGAAGGAATAATCGATATCCGCAGTGCGGGCTGCACCGAGGTCGAAATCTGCTTTCCTGAGAACGCTTGCAGCCCTCGCGTGAGTATACTGGACGTAAGGACCGGTCTCACCGTCGAAATTGAGGACCTTGTCCCAGTCGAAGACGTAATCCTTGATCCTGCCTGCGGAAAGCTCTCTGAATACGACGGCTCCTATGCCTACGGTCTTTGCGGTCTCATCGAGCTGCTCGGTGTTGACGCCCTTTTCGAGTATGATCTCTCTGGTCTTTTCGACTGCTTTGTTGAGCACGTCTTCAAGGAAGACGACTCTTCCGTGCCTTGTTGACAAAGTCCCCTCCTTGAGAGATACCATGCCGAAATTGACGTGGATCATGTCCTTTGCCCAGGAGTAGCCCATGAGCTCTATCACCTTGAAGAGCTGTTTGAAGTGGAGGTCCTGCTGAGAGGCGACCACATATATGCTTTTGTCGAAATCGTAGGTCTTCTTCCTGTAGAAGGCAGCCGCAAGGTCTCTTGTAAGATATATGGTCGTGCCGTCGCTCTTGGTGATTATGGCAGGCGGCATGCCGTATTCTTCGAGGTCGACTATCTGGGCGCCTCTGGATTCTTTGAGCAGTCCTTTTTCCCTGAGTTCCTCTATGACCGCCGGCATCTTGTCCGAATAGAAGGACTCGCCGGCATAGGAATCGAAAGAGATCCCGAGCATGTCGTATACACGGTTGAATTCCTTTAGGCTCTCGTCCCTTATCCACTGCCAGAGTTTAGTCTCTTCCTCAGCCCCGTGCTCGAGATCGTAGAAAGCCTGACGCGCCTCTTCATCCAGCGAAGGATCCTTTTCAGCTTCTTCGTGGAATCTGACGTAGTAGGCAAGCAGCGTCTTTATGGGATCCGCTTCGACTTCTTCCTTGCTTCCCCAGTGCCTGTAGGCAGTGATCATCTTTCCGAACTGGGTGCCGTAGTCTCCGAGGTGATTGAGCCTCACGACCTTGTATCCGAGGAATTCATAGATATTTGCCAGAGCGTTTCCTATGACGGTCGTGCGTATATGTCCTATGTGGAAGGGCTTAGCTATGTTGGGAGAACTGTATTCTACGAGAACAGTCCTGCCCTCTCCCTGTCCTGCGCTTCCGTACGAAGAACCCCTGTCCATAACTGCAGATATGCAGACCTGGGCCATGTTGTCTTTCTTCATGAACATGTTTACGTATGCGTTCACAGGCTCCACCTTTTCGAAAAGGCCGTCGCTTCCTATGGCCGCCGCTATGTCTGCCGCGATGAGGTTCGGTGCCTTTCTCATGAGTTTTGCAAGTTTGAAACATGGGAAAGCATAGTCTCCGAGGCTATTGTCCGCGGGGACTTCTATGAGCTGTTCGATCTCAGCGGCTTCCATACCGTCTATATGACCGGAAAGAAGCTTCGCTATCTGTTCTTTTACGTTTACCATCTGTATCTCCCGTTATTTTTTGAGCGTGACGACGGTCACTCCGTCGCCTCCTTCTTTGTATCCGCCTGAACGGAACGAAGCCACGTGCTTATGGCTCCTGAACATTTTCTGCAGCCCGTTTTTGAGTATTCCGGCGCCTCTTCCGTGTATCACGGTCACGGTCTCGAGCCCTGCCAGGAACGCATCGTCCAGATACTTGTCGACGTTCATCTCAGCATCGTCAAGGTTCTGTCCCACAACGTTTATGGACATCGGAACGGACATAGCCTTTGCAGTCTTGAGCCTTGAATACTTTGCCTTTTCTCTCTCTTTGTCGGTGACGTTTTCCTTTACCAGGGATATATCCTTAAGGTTCACGGTAAGCCTTATGGCGCCTATCTGGACCTGAAGATTACCCTTGTCGTCCGGTGCTGAAATGACTTCGCCCTTCTGACCGACGGTGAGCACGTTGACTCTCCTTCCGGGGATCAGGTCCTCTGCGGACGGAATGTCGTCGTTCTCGAGTTTCTCCATCTTCTGGGCATATTTGTCCTTTTTTCCTCTGAGTTTGCTCCTTGCATCGTCTACGGCGTGTTTCAGTTCGTCGGAGACCTGAGCGTTCTTTATGACTTCTCTCAGTTCTTCGACCTCCGCTCTTGCTTCTTCTATGAGCTCACGGGCTTCGTCTTTCGCGTCGTTGATGTACTTCTCTCTCTGGGCCTTCAGCTTGGCCTCAAGAGCGTCGAAACGCTCCTTCTGAGCCTTCATTTCCTCGTTTATGCGTTCTGCTTCGGCAAGCTTTTTTTCGGCTTCCTTACGGTCGTTTTCGAGAGAGGTTATGACGTCTTCGAACTGGATGTCTCCGGACTCGAGAAGCAGTCTGGCATGATCTATTATGGTCTTTTTGAGACCCAGCTTCTGCGAGATCTCGAAAGCGTTGGATTTGCCGGGCGTCCCTATGATGAGTCTGTATGTCGGCGACAGAGTCTCGACGTCGAATTCCATGGAAGCGTTCTGCACGCCGGGCGTGGAGATCGCGTATTTCTTGAGTTCGGTATAGTGGGTGGTGGCGACGGTGACCGCACCTTTGTCGAAAAGATGGGTCAGTATGGACATGGCAAGAGCCGCACCTTCTGTAGGATCCGTACCTGCACCGAGCTCGTCCAAAAGGACGAGGTTGCCTCTGCTGGCTCCGTTGACTATCTTCACTATGTTGTTCATATGCGAACTGAAAGTGGAAAGGCTCTGTTCTATACTCTGCTCGTCACCTATATCCGCGAACACGTTATAGAAGACGGGAAGGACAGTACCGTCGGATGCGGGCACGAAGAGACCTGACTGGGCCATGAGACATAAAAGTCCTATAGTCTTCAGTGATACGGTCTTTCCGCCCGTATTAGGTCCCGTGACTATGAGGGTGCGGTACTTTTCTCCCACGGCAACGTCGATGGGAACGACCTTTTCGGGATCTATGAGCGGATGCCTGCCTCTTCGTATGTTCACGCTGAACTTATCGCTCACGGCGGGCTTCATGGCGTTCATGCTCACGGCGAGTTTGCCCTTTGCAAAGGCAAAGTCCAGAGCCGTCATGACGTTCTGATTGCCCTTAATCTGAGCCTCGTCCTCACCCACTCTTCCGGACAGTTCCTTGAGTATCCTGACGATCTCCTCGTGTTCCTTGAGTTCCAGTTCCCTCAGCTCATTGTTCATGTTAACTATGGCCGTAGGCTCAACGAAGAGCGTCTGGCCGCTGGAACTCTGGTCGTGGACTATGCCCGCAAGCCTCGACTTGTGCTCGAGTTTGACGGGCACCACGTATCTCCCCTGGCGCTGGGTAACTATGGCATCCTGAAGAAAAGTCTTGTTTTCAGATGAATTTACTATCTGATTGAGCTTTATCCTGATGCTCTCGTTCTGCTTTATTATGGCCTTCCTTAGACGCCTGAGCTCGGGGCTGGCATCGTCGGCCATCTCGTCTTCCGAAATGATGCAGCGGTAGATCTCGTCTTCCAGCCCTTTCAGCACGGCTATAGCCGATACCAGTCCGTCTATATACGGGAGCTCCGGAAGATCCGAAGACAAAAAAGCGGCGGTGCGCCTGGCAGTCTGCAGGTTGTATGCCACCTGCAGCAGCTGTCTGTGATTCAGCGTACCGTCCTTTCCCGCAAGATGGGCAAGTCCTGCCACGTCGTAAAAGTTACCAAGAGGCGGCGAGCCCTTCTGCATGAGCACGGTATATGCTTCTTCAGTCTGCTCAAGTCCCTCTCTTACGTCTTTTACGTCATCATACGGCAAAAGATGCTTTGCCTGTTCGCGGGTCAGACTGCTGCTGCACTCCCGGCAAAGCATCTCTATTATTTTTTCATATTCAAGTACACGAAGTGCCTTTGAATCCATCTATCAGAAATCCCTCTCCCGTTTCTTGTAGTTCTCAAGCTCGTTGCTGAGCCTGATGTTTTCCATCTGGAGATCGAAGAAGCTGCTCTCTATATCCTTGCAGCGGTTCTCGAGTTCCTCGATGCGCTGTTCCGCTTCCGGCGGAACGTTCTGCGTCTCGGAGAATCTCGCTTCCTGAGCCGCTATGACTCCCTTGAGATTCTCTATGGTGCTCTCCTGTTCCTCCTTGTATGCGGCGAAGCTCTGTTTCATCTCTTCCCAAAGCTTTTCATAGTTCGCAGACTGCTTTTCCAGATCCCCGTTTTCTCTTGTCAGATCGTCGGTCTTCTGCTTTTGCGTATAGTATTCGTCGGAAATGAGCATTGCGGCCAGGACTGCGGTCCTCGAAAGTGACTGATCGCTACCGCCGGATACTTCATTCATTTTGGCATCCACCTTGTCGGCAAGTTTGATAATGTACTCTCTGGGCATATCGCTTGAGAGAGTGTACTCGTGTCCGCAGATAAGGACTGTGACCTTATTGACTTCGCTCATGGTTTTTCCCTTTCTTTATATATCAATGCATACACAAAATTCGATCGGTCTTTTTTGTTTACATCTCTCTGAGAACTGCGCTGAATCTGTCTTTCAGAGTCGCAAGGACACCGGCGTTGATCTCGTTCACCTCGTTTTCGGTAAGCGTTCTGTCGGCTGCCCTGTATGCGAGGCTGAATGCGACGCTCTTCTTCCCCGGAGCTACCTGAAGTCCTCTGTAAACGTCGAACAGTTTCACGGTCTCGAGAAGCGGACCTGCAGAGGCCTTTATCTCCTTCTCCAGATCTCCGACTCTGACAGCCTCATCGACGACCATAGCGAAATCTCTGGTCATCGCAGGGAACTTCGGAAGCGGTTTGAAGATGAGCTCATGGTCGGCCATGGCGCAGATATCTCTGAATTCCAGTTCCGCAGCATATACTTCACAGCCTATGCCGTAATTCTCGCAAACGTCGGGATGGACCTGTCCTATGGTCCCTATATACTTCCCTCCTGCCATTATATCAGCGCAGCGGCCGGGATGGTAGGAGCAGTCTTCTTTTTGTGTCACGAATTCGTAATCTCTGATGCCGAAATTCCTCAGGAGTTCCTCGACTCTTCCCTTCATGAGGAAGAAATTCTCCTTCTGCCCATAAGCAGCCATGCACAGCACGTCCTTTTCCTCGGGCAGAGCTCCGCCGTCCATCTTATGGTTATCGAAGAAGGTGTTGCCCAGTTCGAAGATCTTTACATTCTCGTTGGATCTCGAATAGTTCGTATAGAGCACGTCCATCACGTTGGGCAGGAGCATGGTCCTCATCACGGAGGTCTCGTCTCCGAGAGGATTGAGTATCTTTACCTGCTGCCTTCTGTAGGAATCCTTGGGTACCAGGACCTTGTCAAGAGCCTTGGGGCTTACGAAGCTGTAGGTCTGGACCTCGTCCATACCCATGGCCTTGAGCACGTTCTTCGCAAGAAGCCTTTCTCCCTGTAGTCCGAGGAACCTCGCAGTATTGGAACTCTTCGGTATGCTTACGGGAAGCTTGTCATAGCCGTACATCCTGGCCACTTCTTCCACATAGTCCTCTTCGATGGAAAGATCCTGTCTGACGGTGGGAGCCGTACAGGTTATGACGTCTCCGTCCATTTCCGTTCCTATCTCGAGAGCATTGAGATATCTGCACATCTGCTCTCCCGATATCTCTATGCCCATGACCTTGTTGAGCCTTGAGACTCTGATCCTGGTGACTACGGGCTTCTCCACGTTCGGATATAT
>JAEEGL014082769.1_pt1 | contig 11515 bp, 11 predicted proteins | sample 9134231 | NCBI WGS metagenome assembly JAEEGL01 (sample SAMN16246548, study PRJNA631951) | gut metagenome | biome: gut microbiome; feature: rumen; material: fiber-attached | host: Bos | place: Iran: Karaj | collected 2018-10 | reverse complement strand
TTCCAGGACAAGGAGACCGATGTCAAGAAACTTGTTCCCGAAGGCGTCGTGGGACGCGTGCCCTACAAGGGTACCCTCGCCGAGGTGCTCTACCAGATGGTGGGTGGCCTCAAGGCCGGCATGGGATACACTGGCAGCCGCACCATCACCGACCTGCAGAAGGCCAAGTTCATCCGCATCACCGATGCCGGCCGTACCGAGAGCCATCCGCATGACATAGCCATCACCCGCGAAGCCCCCAACTATTCCAGATAAGGTTTAAGGTTTAAGGTTTAAGGTTTAGGGTTTAAAGTAGATATATCAGTTAATAGTTATGAAGAAGATATTGTTGGCTGCGGCCCTCATTTCAATTTTCAATTTTCAATTTTCAATTTCCCAAGCTCAGGAAAATCCCGTTGTTGTTGAAGTCGGGGGACGGCAGATACGTCAGCAGGAATTCATGAAGGATTTCATGCAGTCCGTCGGCGACAACCTCGTGGCCAAAGGAGCTAGCGAGGCCGAGAAGCGTGCAGCCCTCGACGAATATGTGGAACTCTATGCCAATTTCCAAGCCAAGCTCCGCGACGCGCGAGCCCTGGGACTCGATACTGCCGCCGCTCTGCGCAACGAACTGGCCAAGTATCGCGCTGAACTCGCCGCTCCCTACCTTATCGACTCCGCCATGCTTTCCCACATATTGCACGAAGCCTACGACCGTAATCGCTATGCCGTGCATGCCATGCACATCTTGGTGAAGGTGGGCCTCGACGCGGAGCCTGCCGATACCCTTGCCGCATACAACCGTGCACTCGAATTGCGCAAGCGTGTTTTGGACGGAGAGAATTTCCATGATGTAGCCATCGAGGAGGCTCGTCGCGTCGACCCCAAGGCCAAGATACAACCCAACGAGGGTGACTTGGGCTACTTCACAGCCTTCGACATGGTCTACCCCTTCGAGAATGCCGCCTATACTCTGGAACCCGGCGAGCTCAGCATGCCCGTCCGTACCCGTTTCGGCTACCATATCATCAAGGTCGTCGAGAGGGTGGAGCACTATGGCAAGGTCACTATCCAGCACTATTGGAATCGCAACCACAATGCTCGCCAGGAGGTGACCATCCTCTACGACCAGCTCATGTCAGGCACCCCATTTGAAACCATCGTTCGTCAGAGCGACGACCGCTCCACTGCCCAAAAGGGCGGCCTGCTGGAGGATGTCGAGATGCGCCAGCTGCCTCCCGAGTATATCACCATCATCAGCCGTCTGCAGGAGGGTGAGGTGTCACGTCCGTTCTACACCCAGTATGGATGGCACTTGGTGAAACTCGTCAAGCGCGAGGAGCGCCCCTCGTTCGATAAATTGGAGCCCTATTATCGCCAGCGCATGGTCCGCGACCCGCGTGGCAACGCCTCCCGCAAATCCTTCGCCACCATGGCCAAGAAGAAATACGGCGTGGTAGACCTGACCACCACCCCCGTGCCCCAGAAGGGCAAGAAGAAAAAGAAGAACCAGCCTGTGGTGATGCAGGCCAACATCAACGGGCTGATACCGCACCTTGACGACAGGGTCTTCTCCGGCAAATGGACGGCCCCCGATTCGGTCTTTACAGAGAACCCCGTGCTGGCACGGGTCCCCGGCAAGGAATACCGCCTGCTCGATGTGGTCGACTTCATCCGCCGCACCCAGAAACGTACTCCCCACACAGAACTCTCCTACTATGCCGCCCAGCGCTACGATGACTTCCTTGACAGCATTGCCATTGCCTATGCCGACAGTCAGCTCGAGAAGGAACATCCCGACTTCGCCGAGCTTGTGGAAGAGTATCGCCGTGGACTGTTGATATTCAACTACAATGAGCAGATGATATGGACCAAAGCCATCAAGGATAGCGCTGGATTTGCCGGCTTCTATGCCCGCGAGAGTGCCAAAAAGAGTCTCTCTGTGCCCGGCGATTCCATTTATTTTTGGCGTACACGCGCGCGTGTGGTTGTTTTCGATATTGAAGACAGCCGTTGCCTCGATTCCGAAAAGGCCCTCAAGATTCTCCGCAAATCCTTCAGCAAAAACCCCTCGATGGCAGAAATGCAGGAGTCTCTGATGAAGAAGGTCGACAAGAAGAAGTGCGAGGTGGCTGAGCCTGTGAAGAGCAGCCTTGAGTTGGTGGAAAAGACCAAGCAGAACCTTCTCGCCGACGACCAGTGGAAGACGGGCGTCTATGCAGTCCATTCCGGCAAAGGCTACCGCCTGCTTGTGGTTCAGAACATCATTGAACCCTGTCTCAAAGGCCAGTTTGAAGCCCGTGGCTACTACCTCAACGCATGGCAGAACGAGGTGGAAGAGAACCTCAACAAGGAACTCCGCAGCAAATACAGAGTGAAAATACACAAGAATGTCGTTGACGCGATCAAGTTCTAACCGACGGACAGCCATAATACTGATGGCAGTGGCCTTGATGGCGGCGTCCTGCTCGTCGCACGCAGGCGACGATTCGCCTGTGGTGGCCAAGGTCTATGACCTTGAACTTCATAGCAGCGATATCGAGGGTTTGGTGCCGGCAGGACTGACGGCCGAGGACAGCATGACCGTTGTCAGAAACTACGTTGAGCAATGGATTCGTCAGGCTGTCATTTTGGCCAAGGCCAAGAAGAACGTCGAGAATGATTTTTCGCGTGAACTCCAGGAGTACAAGAACAACCTCCTGGCCTATGCTTACGAACGCCAGATTGTCGACCAGTTGATCGATACCACCGTCAGTGACAGTCAGATAAAGGAATACTACAATGAGCATAAGGGCGAGTTCCTGCTTAAGAGCAGTATTGTGAAAGCCGTTTATGTCACTGCACCGGCAAAGAATCCCGCTACTGCCAAAATCAAGAAGATAGTGCTTCGAGGAAACTTCAACGAAAGCGATATCCTTGAACTTGAGGAGACTGCCTCCCGAAACGGCTTCAATGGTTACTATGATGCCTCAGCATGGATACCTTTTGTTACGCTGCAGACGGTCATACCCGTCACCGCCTATAATGAGCAACTATTCTTGCGTCAGCATCGCACCATCACCTTCTCCGACGACTCCCTCTTCTACGCCGCCCGTATCCTCGACTACAAGGTCACCGACGAGACTTCGCCCATCGACTTGCAGCGCGACAACATCCGTGCCATCATCGTCAACCATAGAAAAATCGATATACTCAACAAGCTCCGTTCCGACCTCCTCAAAGAGGCTGAGGAAGGAGGTCATGTGAAACGTAAACTCCAAGCATCCTGATGAAAAAGACTATATTCCCGGCCCTCGCGGCCTTGCTCTTACTCCTGCAGCTTGAGGCTACGCCTGTTTATGCGCAACCTCAGAAGTCTGCTGGAACCATTGTAGACGGTATTGCCGCCGTGGTGGGTAAGAATATTGTGAAGTATTCTGATGTCGAACGTTCGTTCGCTCAGATGCGTCTTCGCTCCGGCATGACCGATGCACAAAACAGCCGCTGTGCCATTTTGGAGAACCTCATTCTAACGCAGCTTCTTGTGCACAAAGGCGAGGTGGACAGTGTTGAAGTGAGTGACGAGGAGGTGAATCAATACCTTGAAAGTTTCCTTCAGGGCGACCTTGAACGCTATGGCTCCAAGGAGGCCATCCGCGAGGCGACAGGCTTTGCCTACGATGAGCTGAAGGAACAATACGACCGTATGATCCGTACCAACCTCCTCAGCCGCAGCGTCGAATACAGCATCACCGAGAATGTCAAGGTGACACCTGCAGAGGTGACAGAATTCTTCAATTCGCTCCCCGCCGACAGCCTCCCGATGATGCCCGAACGTTATGAGATTTCCGAAATAGTGATTCAGCCTACCATTCCTGAAACCGAACGTGACCGTGTCCGTGCTGAGCTTGCTGAGCTTCGCGAGCGTATTGTCAAGGGCGAAAGTTTCTCTATGCTTGCCGCGCTGTATTCGCAAGACCCCGGCTCCGCCCGCAAAGGCGGCGAACTGGGTTTCTTCCCCCGTGGCAGGATGGTTGCTGAGTTTGAGTCGGCAGCTTTTGCCCTGAAACCCGGCGAGGTGTCGCCCATCATCGAGACCCAGTTCGGTTTCCACATCATCCAACTCATTGAGCGTCGTGGCAATACCATCAATGCCCGCCATATACTCATCATCCCTAAAGTGTCGTCCGAGGACCTTCTGCGCACCCGCATGCAGCTCGACAGCATAGCTTCTGAGATCCGCTCGGGCAACATCTCCTTCGAGGATGCTGCCAAGCAGTATAGCACCGCCAACAACGCCAAGCAGGGTGGCACGGTGACCAACAGCACCGACGGCAGCAACCGCTTTGATGCCGAAGCCCTCAAGGAGAGCTATTATGCCATCGGTGTCCAGGGAATGGATGTGGGAGATATCTCCAACGCCACTGCCTTCAAGACCGAAGATAACAAGGACGCCTACCGCATCGTCCGCCTCAACCGCAAATACCCTGCCCACAAAGCCAACCTCACCGACGATTACGACAATATCTACAATGCCGCCCTTGCCGCTGCCAAGCAGAAACGTATGCTCGAGTGGGCCCGCAAGCAAGCCAAGCGTACCTATATCCGCCTTGCCGACGAGTTCAAGGACTGCACCTTCCCCAATCTACAAATCAATAACCAGTAACCTGTATGACCGACAAAGAACAACTCGACCTTTTGGTCCAGAAGTACAACGCCCTGCGCAACGAGATGGGAAAAGTCATCGTGGGACAGCACGAAGCGGTGGACTCGTTGCTTCTGGCTCTCTTCACGGGTGGCCATTGTCTGTTGCTTGGTGTACCTGGATTGGCCAAGACGCTGATGGTCAATACCCTTGCACGTACCCTTGGTCTCTCCTTCAGCCGCATCCAGTTCACCCCCGACCTCATGCCCTCCGACATCACAGGCTCCGAGATACTGGACCGTGAGCGCAACTTCAAGTTCATCCAAGGACCTCTGTTCGCTTCCGTGGTTCTTGCCGACGAAATCAACCGTACTCCCCCCAAGACCCAGGCCGCCCTCCTCGAAGCCATGCAGGAACACAAAGTCACCGTCAGTGGCACCACCTACCAGCTCCCCAGTCCATTCCTGGTGCTGGCTACCCAAAACCCCATAGAGCAGGAGGGCACCTATCCGCTGCCCGAGGCCCAGCTTGACCGCTTCATGTTCAATGTCCGGTTGGACTATCCTTCCTTCGACGAAGAAGTGCAGATTGTCAAGCAGACCACAGTCAAACAAACCTCCGAAGTGGCCGAGGTGCTCAATGCCAGCCAGATTGTCGAATTCCAGGACGTCATCCGACGTATGCCCGTGCCCGACAATGTCGTGGAATACGCCGTCCGCCTTGTTGCTTCCACGCGCCCCAATTCAAGTAACCAGTCAAACATTCAGAAATACATCTCTTGGGGTGCTGGTCCGCGTGCGTCGCAGTACCTCATCATGGGTGCACGTACCCACGCCGCCCTGCAGGGCAAGTACTCCCCCGACTCCGACGATGTCCGTGCCGTAGCTTGCAATGTGCTCCGCCATCGTATCGTACGCAACTATTTCGCCGAAGCTGAAGGTGTTAGCACTGACCAAATTATCAATGAATTGTTGAGACCATGAAAAAGCTGTTGTTGGCGTTAGCCGTGCTCTCCATTCTCTGTCCGCCGCTCGTCGCCCTCCGCGCCCAGTCAGGCCTTTATGTGCCAGCTGCCAAGCCTGTCAAGGACATGCAGAAGGCTCTCGTCAATCCTCAGGCTTTCTACCTGTTGCTCTCCTACCAAGGCAACGATTCCACCTATAACGTCACCCACCTCGACTTGCTCGACTCCGCCTATCGCATCGCCTTCTCAGAGGATAATCCCATGCTCTACACCATGATGGTTGAGAGCTATGCCGGCGCCGACGAAACGCTGGGCAACAAGCGTGTTGAGGCCGTTGTGCGCTATTTCTCTATGCGCAGCCGTGCTCCCTTCCCCATACGCTATGCGCACAATCCCATCCACTGCTCCTGCCACGGCGACTCCGTAGAGACCCTCCGTTTCGAGGTGCCCACCTCTACGGCGGTCTATGACTGCGCCACACTCCCCGGTGAACGACTGAAACTGAACAAGAGTGTAGACCTCACCAATTCGATTCTCGTCACCTTCCGCAACGACCCCGACGAGTGCATCGGTGCTGCTCGCGGATGCTTCGTCCCCGCTGCCGACAGTCTTGTGCGTGGCTATTATGCCCAACTCTTCCTCACCAAGGGCTCCGTCTACTCCGTAAGTGGTACCAAGGACACTTGCCCCAGCGACATTCAGATCAAGGTCGACGACCACCTCGACTACCGTACCACGGTGGAGCGCTACAACCTCATCCCCCATCCGAAGCAAATCCTTGTCCAGGCCGGCTATGTTGTCATTAGCAGCAACTATGGTCGTCGCCTCGACGAGTGCGAGGAGCCACAGAAAGACTCCATCTATATACGTATCCCCGCCACCCCCGAGCAGGTGGCTTCCAAACTGAAGTTCTTCGCCAAGGTGAAGACCTCGCGTGGCATCGAATACAAAGCCCTGCCCACCCGCAAAATGCCCGGCAAGGGCGAATTGATGCTCCAGGCTCCCATCAATGTGGCCCAGTTCGACACCATCTACCTCGGCAAGCGCATCTCGGAGAGCGAACTCAAAGACTACTTCTTCGAGGTCGATTCGCCCACCCAGGCGGCCTCCTTCGCCGTCGGGCGTCGTTTCTTCGTGGCCTACCGTGTCGACAAACGTGGCGGCTACGAACTCCGCAAGGCCCTCCGCGACCTCTTCCGCATAGTCCCCGAGCAGGAGGAAGACACCCAGCCCCGCGAGGAAAAGCGCAAGAATGTCAATCCCGACGAAATCATCGACTGATGAATTGTTACATAAACCCTTATTTTTTTCTTTATTAAACATTTCGCTATTCACTAATCACCAATCACTAATCACTATAAAAAATGGCTTATCTACAAACCGATGTCACCAAGGTAACCACCCGTGTGCTGCAGAACATGAAGCTCCACGGTGAAAAAATAGCTATGATTACCGCCTACGACTACTCCATGGCCTCGCTCGTCGAGAGCACCAAAATCGATGTGGTTCTTGTGGGCGACTCCGCTGCCAACGTTATGCAGGGCCACAAAACCACCCTTCCCATCACCCTCGACGAGATGATCGTCTACGCCACCTCGGTCGTCCGCGCTATCAAGCGTGCCCTCGTGGTGGTAGACATGCCTTTCGGCACCTATCAGGGCAACTCCAAGCAGGCCCTGGCCTCCGCCATCCGCATCATGAAGGAAACCGGCGCCGACGCCATCAAGATGGAAGGTGGCGAGGAAATCCTCGAAAGCGTGCAGCGTATCCTCTCGGCAGGCATCCCCATCATGGGCCACCTCGGCCTCACGCCGCAGAGCATCAATAAATTCGGTACCTATGCCGTCCGCGCCACCGAGAAGGAAGAGGCCGACCGCGTGAAGAAGGACGCCCTCATCCTCCAGGAGGCTGGCTGCTTCGCCCTCGTGCTGGAGAAGATTCCCGCCAAACTGGCCTCCGAGGTCTCCTCGGAACTGAAGATTCCCACCATCGGCATCGGCGCAGGCCCCCACACCGACGGACAGGTGCTCGTGCTGCAGGACATGCTTGGCATCACCCAGCAGTTCAAGCCCCGCTACCTGCGCACCTACGGCACCTTTGGCGAGGACATCTCCAACGCCATCCGCCACTACGTCGCCGATGTCAAGAGCGGAGATTTTCCCAACGAGAAAGAACAGTACTGATAAACCAAAGGCCGGCGGATATGCCGGCCTTTGTTCTTCTTTTGCATCACAAAAGCACCACGCGACGTGTCGCCGTACCTGTGTCGGATACCAGCCGCAGCAGGTAGACGCCGCGGCATCGAGCAGGCCGTGTCAGAGGCGGATTCCGAGGACGCCCATGAAATGCCACTGGGCATTGTTGAGTTCGACGGCGTCGCTGTTGCCGGTGTGAAGCCACATGTATTGCATGGTGAGGCCAGCAAACCAGTCGCCGAAGGAGCGGATGGCGGCTCCGCGCGCGACGACGATGACCTCCGGGAAGCGTGTCTTCCATTCGCGTTCGTCGCCCAGTTCGCGCAGTTGGCCTTTCGTCCCTACGGCGAAGTAGGGTATGGCCGAGATGTGAAAGAGCCATTGCTTCCCGTCGAGCAGTGGCAGGACGAAATTGTAGCCGTAGCCCAGGCCGAGGGCAAACATTGAGTGGGTGACGAGGTAGATTTCGGTACCTGCGGTGGAGTCGCCGATTGTGGTTTGCCCGCCATAGATATAGGCTCCGGCCATCAGGCTGCCGGCACTGCGCCGCTGGATGTACGACTGTGTGAAGGCTGCGGGGTACGAGAAATGGCGGCGGTTGAAGATATAGTAGGCGTTCAGTGTGATGTTGAACTGCGACACGTCGCCGCGCTCAACGCCCACGCGAACACTAGTGCTGTCTCCAACAACGGAGAGGTATCCCTCAAGGCTTCCGATGTGGCTCATGCCGAATTCGAAGCCCATCCGCTTTCCATAGTAATCGACGTGCACCTCGACGTCCTGTTCGTTCCCTTTGAGTATTTTTTCAGGGTTGGCGGAAAAGGAGAGGTTGAGGCCGCTGTAGCCCGCAGAGAGGCTCAGTTTGCCCTTGGGGGTGGAGTTGACGTCACAGAGGAAGTCGTAGCCCTCGATGTTGGAGTGGCTGTTGACGTTGAACCACGACAGCTTGGGGCGCAACTTGAGGGTCCAGCGGCGTTCGGGGCGGAGGATGTAGTTGGTGTCGTAGGTGATACGATGATAATGACGGTCCAGAAGGCTGTCGGCCTTCTGGACCAGGGTTTGTGCGCCTGCCGCCAGAGGACAGAGCGCTAGGATGATCAGTGCAAGGGTGCGTCTCATTTCACCACTTCGGCCTCGACGTATTCCTCTTTGTCGAGCAGTGCCTTGCGGGCGGCTTCAAAATAGTCTTCGACGCGGTTGAGGCCGGCAAGGGCGGTGAAGCTGGCGCAGCCGATGGCCAGGAAGGCTATGCCGAAGAGGATGCTGAGGGTGGCAGCGGCCATCTCAGGGGCGAAGACGCTCCAGGCGCCGAAGCCTATGGTCACCAAGCCCAGCAGCAGCATGAGCCACCAGCCTTTGGCACCGGCACGGTAGTACTTGATGGTGTTCAGGCTGAAGTCGATGCCTTCGAAGAGGATGTACACTCCCAGCAGGATGGCGATGATGGCGGGATGGAGCACGATGAGCACTCCCAACACCACCATCAGCACCGAGGCCGAGAGGGCCATGGTCTCCAGGCTGCGGAGGGTGGACTTGTACTGCAGGAAGAAGAAGACCACGCCCGTGATGATGACCACCACACCGGCAATCTTGGCGAAGACACCCATGGTATCGATTGGGAAGCAGAAACACAATATGCCGAGGGCAGCAAAGGCTATGCCGCGGATGATAAGGCTGAGTTTGGAACTTTTGAACATTGTTTTGGTTTCAATTTTCAATTCTCAATTTTCAATTCTCGGCCTTCTTGGGCGCGGGTTTGGCAGCGCTGGCGGGAGTGGCGATGGAGGCGCGCATGTCGGTGTCGGCCTGGATGTTCTTCATGCGGTAGTAGTCCATGATGCCGAGGTTGCCGTTGCGGAAGGCTTCGGCCATGGCCAGGGGCACTTCGGCCTCGGCCATGATGACCTTGGCGCGGGCTTCCTGGGCCTTGGCTTTCATCTCCTGCTCGGAGGCTACGGCCATGGCGCGACGTTCCTCGGCCTTGGCCTGGGCAATGTTTTTGTCGGCGTTAGCCTGGTCCATCTGCAGCTGGGCACCGATGTTCTTACCCACGTCGATGTCGGCAATGTCGATGGAAAGGATTTCGAAGGCCGTGCCGCTGTCGAGGCCCTTGGTGAGGACGAGTTTGGAGATGCTGTCGGGGTTTTCGAGCACCTGCTTGTGGCTGGTGGCCGAGCCGATGGAGGTGACGATGCCCTCGCCTACACGGGCAAGGATGGTCTCCTCGCCGGCACCGCCGACGAGCTGCTTGATGTTGGTGCGCACGGTGACGCGGGCCTTGGCAATGAGCTGGATGCCGTCCTTGGCCACAGCGGCCACAGGGGGCGTGTCGATAACCTTGGGGTTGACGGAGGTCTGCACGGCTTTCAGCACGTCGCGGCCGGCGAGGTCGATGGCCGTGGCGGTCTTGAAGTCGAGGTTCATGTTGGCCTTGTCGGCGCTGATGAGGGCGTTGACGACGGAGGCTACGTGACCACCGGCCAGATAGTGGGCCTCGAGGTCGTTCTGCTTGATCTGCAGTCCCGCCTTGGTGGCGGAGATCATGTTGTTCACAATCACCGTGGGGGGTACTTTGCGGAAGCGCATGAAGATGAGCTGCACCAGGTTGACGTGCACGCCAGAGATGATTGCTTGGAACCAGATGCCCACGGGCACCAGATAGAGGAGGATGATAACCGCTATGATTATCACTCCGATGAGGATCATTGTACCTATTGTCATGACTTATTTGTTTTTAAGGGTTTCTTCAAATCGGTTGTCGCTGGTCTCGCGCACGTCGATGCGGTAGCCTTCAATGGCCACCACCTCGATTTCGTGGTCGGGATCGATGAATTTGTTGACGGCATGCACCTCCATGGTCTGTCCGTCGATGAGGGCTTTGCCTGTAGGCGCCAGTCGCGAGATGGTGACGCCACGGGTGCCGGTTTTCACCTGCGGCTCCAACTGGTTTACCTTGCTGTCGCTCTCCTCCTTCAGACTGAAGCGGTTCCAGGTCTTGGTCTTGAATATCCATAGGAATGTCAGCAGGCAGAGCACGAAGGCGCAGAGGAGGATGATGGTGCCCACGAGGGTGCCGTAGAGCACGTAGCTTTGCCACACTCCGAAGGCTATGGCGGCCACGCCGATGGTTCCGGCCACGCCACCAGGGAGTATGAGCACTTCGAGGGCAAGCAGGGCGACGCCCGCCAGCAAAACGATGATTAGGAGTGTTGTGTTCATATTTTTTTCAGTGTTAAGTTCTCAATTTTCAATTCTCTACGATTTCGGAGGTGAGTTGTTTGTTGAGGAGGGCGGTGTGCATGGGAAGGAGGTCGGTGTAGGAGCCGTGTTTGACGGTGCATTTGCCGTGGCAGTGGACCAGGATGGCACACTGCTCGGCCTGCTCGGTGGTGTGGCGGCAGATGTCGACGAGGGCTTTGATGACATAGTCGAAGGTGTGCACGTCGTCGTTCCACAGCACCAGGGAGCAGCCGTTGTCTTCCAATACAGCGGCTTCGTCGTCAGCCTGGGGGCTTACGTAGGGTTTTTCAGTTTTGTCCAATGCTATTCTCAATTTTCAATTTACAACTTTCAATTTTCAATTAGTGCCACAGCCTGCGAGGAGATGCCTTCCTGGCGGCCTTCGAAGCCCAGGTGTTCGGTGGTGGTGGCTTTGACGGAGACCTGGTCGACGGCGAGGCCGAGAGTGGCGGCTATGTTGCGACGCATCTGCTCGATGTGGGGCGCCAGCTTGGGACGTTGTGCCACAACGGT
>JAEEGL013022710.1_pt1 | contig 11515 bp, 5 predicted proteins | sample 9134231 | NCBI WGS metagenome assembly JAEEGL01 (sample SAMN16246548, study PRJNA631951) | gut metagenome | biome: gut microbiome; feature: rumen; material: fiber-attached | host: Bos | place: Iran: Karaj | collected 2018-10 | reverse complement strand
CTTTCGAGTATTCCGAAACTGATGCCGAGATCACATCAAAGATAGACAGTGTATTTAATCCCTCCAAGGGAAGGATATCGGCACCTGCCATAGGTGATCTGATAATCGAAAAAGACAAGATCGATCCCGGTAAGACTGAAATAATATGTGATTCGATAGATGTTCGTTTGGAACGTCCGGAGTGGATCACGGAGTAGGATATGTACGATTTTGATCAGGTAATACAAAGAAGAGGAACAAATTCTTTTAAATGGGATGAATGGGACATAGGAGAAAATGTTCTTCCCATGTGGGTTGCGGATATGGATTTTGAGACCGCACCTGAGATAAAGGATGCGATATTAAAGCGTGCTTCACACGGAGTTTTCGGGTATTCAATAGTGCCCGACAGGTGGAAGGACGCTATCGTTTCATGGTGGAGAAGGAGATATTCTCACACCATAAACAAGGATCATCTTATTTTCTGCACGGGAGTTATCCCTGCGATATCAAGCATAGTACGCAAGTTTACCACACCGAACGAGAATGTTGTTATCATGACTCCGGTCTACAACATTTTTTTTAATTCGATCATGAACAACGGAGCAAGAGTACTTGAATCTCCGCTGGTATATTCTAACGGACAGTATGAGATCGACTTTGAAGACCTTGAAAAGAAACTGTCCGATCCGCAGACATCGCTGATGCTTCTTTGCAATCCTCAGAATCCGGGAGGGAAGATATGGTCGCCTTCGGAGTTAAAAAGGATAGGAGATCTTTGCAAACAGTATGATGTCACTGTGGTTGCGGATGAGATACACTGTGATCTTACGGATCCGGGACTGACATATACCCCTTTTGCATCGGTATCGGAGACATGCCGTGATATTTCCATTACCTGTATCGCACCGACCAAGACATTTAATATCGCAGGCATACAGACTGCAGCAGTATATGCAGATAACAGATCGATAAGGCACAAAGTATGGCGTGCATTAAATACCGATGAGGTGGCTGAACCCAATGCCTTTGCTATGGATGCGGCAATCGCTGCTTATGAACAGGGTGAAGCCTGGCTTGAAGAACTTCGTAAATACATATACGCTAATAAAAAATTCGCCATAGAATTCATTTCAGATAACATACCCGGAATAAGCGTAGCACATTCCGAGGCTACGTATCTTCTATGGCTGTACACAGGCGATATATGTGATGATTCCAAAGACCTCTGGTCAAGCCTTAAAAAGGATGCCTGCCTTTATCTTTCGGAAGGAGACATTTACGGAGGCGACGGCAGAAAGTTTTTGCGTATGAACATAGCCTGCCCGAGGAGTATACTTAAAGAAGGTCTAAAAAGACTTAAGATCGGAACAGAGAATTATTTAAAATGAAGAGGTGGAAGATATATGAGTGATATCATCATTAACGAAAACAATACGGTCCCGTTTTTTAATAACGTTGATTACTGCGTCGGTACGGGAAGACTGGGACTTGCTCTTACCAAAGAATATCTCGATGAGCTTGAGTTTGTTCAGAAAAGGATCGGATTTAAATTCATAAGAGGTCATGGCCTTTTCTCCGATGATGTTGCAATCTATCAGGAATATGAAGAAGACGGACAGATAAAGGTTGAATACAATTACACGTATATCGACAGGATAATAGATGATTATTTAAGGCTTAATATAAGACCTTATCTTGAACTTGGATTCATGCCCGGAAAACTTGCGAGCGGAACCCAGACCATCTTTTACTGGAAGGGAAACACAACACCTCCGCGCGATTATTCAATGTGGACGGACATGGTCGTTGCGCTTTTAAAGCACCTTATCGACAGGTACGGCGAGGAGGTTAAGACATGGCCGATAGAAGTCTGGAACGAGCCTAATCTTCCGGGATTCTGGTACAAGGCTGATATGGAGGAATACTTTAAACTGTTTAAGGAGACCTTCACAGCGATCAAGGCGTTTGATCCGGCTTTCAAGATAGGTGGACCTGCTGTCTGCGGAATAAAGGAAGATGTCTGGATCAGATCGTTCATAGAATTCTGCAAAAAGAATTCGATAAAACCCGATTATATAACACGCCATCACTATACGGTCGAAATGCCCGACAGAGTCGGACATTACGATTATTCTCTTTTGCAGGACCCCAAAGAGAGGATATCAAATCTGCAGCAGAGCAGGGATATCATCGATTCGTTCGAAGATTATAAAGATGTTCCGATGCATATCACGGAATTCAGCACGTCATATACTCCTAAGGGTGTAATACATGATACTAATCTTAACGCTGCATACATAGCCGGACAGTTGTCAAGACTCGGAGAGATGAATGAAGAGTATTCGTACTGGACGTTTGGCGATGTCTTTGAAGAGCAGGGGGTTCCTTTCTCTCTGTTCCACGGCGGCTTCGGAATGGTTGCTGCTGGATGCATCCCCAAACCCACCTTCTGGTCTTTTGCATTCTTCAAGGATCTTAAGGACAAAGGACGGGAATGTGTCCACAAAGATGACAACAGTGTCATTTTAAAGACCGATAAAGGATATGCCGGTGTATTATGGAACGCCAAAAGGTCTGATCTTGACCTGAGTTTCATGCTTCCGGCCTGCGATGGTGAATACACACTTATTGAAAAAACGGTGGATGAAGATACATGTAATCCTCTTAAAGTCTGGCATGACCTCGGCGAGAGCGCGAATCCTTCAAAGGAAACAGTCGAGATTATAAGGTCATCGGCATATCCGCTTGTCACAAGCGATATCCTTAAGCCGGAAGAAAAAAGTGTAAGGTATTCTGTCACGGTTAAAAAGAACGGCGTGATATACTTTGAGATCGCCAAAAGAGACTTTATGCCCGATCGCGGATATGATTATGACAGGGTTTTGAACGGGGCTTATAACTAACAGAATCCGTAAAACGATATCGGGTCACGAAAGTGAGCGGAATTGTCTGCATGAATTCTGTTGATTATTGAAAATATAAGCAATTTGTCGTATATTATCCTATAGGGGGATTGAAGTGGTTTATGAAAGCTGCTTGGAAGAGTATTTTTCTTCTAAACGGCTTTTTGACTTTATATGGATCGATCATGATCCGGACCGATATTACCTGATAATTCAGACGAATGAGGTATGATCTGTGAAAAAGCAGTGGATCGTTGTTGTTGATGATGATGCGCTCAGTCTTAAGATTGCCAATGAACTCTTAAGCTGTGACCAGTTGAAGATCAGTTCCGTCCGCTCGGGACAGGAACTTTTGATATTCCTTCAAAAGAATTCTCCGGACCTTATACTTCTTGACGTAGTTATGCCTGAAATGGACGGATTTGAAACATACAGGAAACTTCGTGAGTATGAAAAAGCCGAGGGGCGCCGGAACATTCCGGTCATCTTCCTTACGGGAGATACCGATCTGGATGCTGAAAGAGAGGGACTTAAGCTCGGAGCTTATGATTTCATCCGTAAACCAATTAACAGGGATGCGGTCATTCAAAGAATAGAAAATGCGATAGTCAGCACCGAGACCATAGAGAACCTGACTGAAGAGGCTACGGTAGATTATCTTACAGGTCTTCTTAACAGGGCAGGTTCAGAGAAAAAGATAACCGAACTTTGCCGCGAGGGTAAGGGCATACTTGCCATAATGGATATTGATGATTTTAAACTTGTCAATGATCTTTACGGTCATGACATGGGTGATGCCGTACTTAAGGCTTTTGCCGAGATAATAAGGAAAAACACCCGAGGCGGCGATGTTCTTTGCAGGATAGGCGGCGATGAGTTCCTTGCTTTTTTGAAAAATGCAACTGATAAGAAAACCGCAGATGCATTAAGCGGAAGAATAAATGAGCACCTGGTAGAGAGATGCCGTGCCCTTTTCGGAGAGGACTTCAGTGTACCGATCGGTGTCTCTCTGGGCTGTGTACTGATACCCGAGGAAGGCGGAGATTACAATACCTTTTTCGGCTATGCCGACAAGGCGCTGTATCAGGTGAAGCAGAACGGTAAACACGGGTGCAGATTCTTTGATCTGGGATTCGAAGATGAAGATATGATCGATGCTTCGGATATAGATAAAGAGCTTCTCCGACTCGTCAAGTTGTGTGAAGAAAGAGGCCATGCCAGCAATGCGATGCTGGTAGGTCAGGAAGCATTTACGTGGATATACCGTTTTATTGACCGCTTTTCTATGCGTCATAAAAATTCCGTGACCAGGATACTGTTTTTGCTTTCCGAAAATGAAGATAACGGAGCGCTATCCGATGCCATGGAAGAATTCGGAAATGCGATCCAAAGGAGCATCCGAAAGAGTGATGTCCTGATGCAGAGAAAACAGAACAGTTTTTTTCTGGTTCTTCCCGAACTGTCTGATGAAAATGTTGATGTAGTTATAAGCAACATCATGAAAGAATGGGATAAAACCGAATATTACGGCAGGGTCAAAGTCGATTATGCCGTTAACAGCCGTGATTACGGCAAAGAATGATCATAACGGATGTACGTAAAGGATTCAGAATGAGAAAAGCTATTCAGAAAGATGAAGAGGAAAGATGGATAGAGACTCAGAATATAATCGTTGCCGTTCTGATCATTTTTTTTATCGTGGGCATCGTTCTGGCCTATTATAATCTTCTTTATAACGAAAGACGAGACAGTATCATTAAAAACGGTGAATCCACCGCTATAAAGACTTCTGACAGATTCAATGAATACCTATCTACAAGTTCCGATGTTGTTCTGCTGACAGCCTATACCCTTAACGATATGATCAAAGAGGACAGATCCGATAAGGAGATCCTTGACTATCTTGTCAGCCAGTCCACCTCAATTAAGAATTCAATCCTTGAAAATTCGGAAGGCCTGTACGGATTTATCAACGGCAGGTTTTTCAGCGGAGTGCTGTGGAAACCGGACAATCATTATGTTGCGACCGAACGTCCGTGGTATATCAAGGCCGCGGCAAACGGAAGAAATCTTACGATGATCGAACCGTACATAGACGCCAAGTCAGGTACGGTAATGATCACGATAGCCAAACTTCTTGATGATGATAAGAGCGTTATCGCTATGGATGTATCGCTTGAACAGATACAGAGGATCACGGAGGATGCTGTCATTGCAGGCAATTCCGACATCGAGATCATCCTTGACGGGACCAATACCGTAATCGCTCATTCAAACAAGGATGAGGTAGGTAAAACCTACCGGGAAGGAACGGGAGATTTCGCGGCCGCGCTCGTAGCCGAGATCAACAATTCGGATTCGAATTTCTACGAATTCGACTATGAGAACGATCATTACATTGCATATTCCGCTATGCTGTCAAATGACTGGAGATGCCTGTCGATCAGAAATGCGACTACGGTATTAAAGCCTCTTAATATGATCCTTGGTTCAACGATAGTGATCATTTTTATCATGGTCATAGTGCTGACCATGGTATTTCGTAAATCCAATGAAAGAAGCGTTATTGCCGAGAGACTTAACAAACAGCTTTCATCAACCGCTGAGATTTACAGGTCGGTTCATGATCTAGATATACAGAATGATTCCTTCTCGCGTATCCTGGCCCGTAATGGCAAACTTACGGAGGTTATTGGTAATGATCTTCCGGACGCTCAGAAGGTTCTTTTTGAGAGAGTAGATGAGCTGACGGATCCGGTATCCCGTGCTGAGATGCATGATTTTGTTGATTTTTCTACCATTGATGAACGAATGAGGGATCGTAAGACGATATCCGTCGAATTTTTAAGCAGTTCCAAAGAGTGGCTGCGCGGAAGGTTTGTTGTGTCGCAGACGGATTCAAGCGGTAAGATCACGCATGTGCTTTGGATGGTTGAAGATATCAACAAGGAAAAGATGGAAAGGGAAGCACTTCTTGACAGATCCGAAAGAGCTATTGCAGCCAACGAAGCCAAGTCGGCGTTCCTGTCAAACATGTCCCATGAGATCAGAACTCCGATAAATGCCGTTCTTGGCATGAATGAGATGATACTCAGAGAGAGCGATGAGCAGAATGTCATAGCTTATTCACAGAGTATAAAAACAGCCGGTAACACGCTCCTTGGAATAGTTAATGATATCCTTGATTTTTCCAAGATCGAAGCGGGTAAGATGGAGATCATACCTGTGGATTATGATCTGTCGTCAATGCTTAGTGATCTCGTAAATATGATACAGACAAGGGCCGATGACAAGGGTCTTGTTCTCAATCTTGATTTTGATCCCAAAACACCTAAATCGTTAAACGGTGATGAAGTACGTATCAAGCAGATCATTACCAATATCCTGACTAATGCGGTAAAATATACCGAACGGGGGAATATCCTTTTTTGCGTTTCACATGAGATCGATAAGGACGATCCGGACAGCGTTTATCTGTGCGTTTCGGTAAAAGACACAGGGATCGGGATCAAACCCGAGGACATTAAAAGACTGTTTTCCGAATTCGAACGTATTGATGAAAAGCGTAACCGAAAGGTCGAGGGAACAGGCCTTGGTATGACAATAACCAAGAGCCTTCTTGAAATGATGGACAGCCATTTAGAGGTAGAAAGCGTCTATGGCGTCGGCTCAAGATTCGGTTTCAGGTTAAAGCAGAAGGTATTAAGGTGGGAAGAACTTGGAAGTTATGAAACCTCGTACAGGGAATACATAGGCTCACACAGCAAGTATTCGGAGAAGTTTACCGCACCCGATGCGGATATCCTTGTAGTGGATGATAATCCGATGAATCTTATGGTGCTTCAGAGTCTTCTTAAGCAGACCCAGGTACGTATCGATACGGCTGACAGCGGAGACAAAGCGCTGTCAATGGCTTTCGGGAAAAAATACGATATTATAATCCTTGACCATATGATGCCTGAAAAAGACGGAATTGAAACACTTCATGAAATGAGGTCCCGGGATAATGATCCGAATGATGACACTCCTGTCATTTGTCTGACCGCAAATGCGATCTCGGGTGCAAGGGAGCAGTATATCGCCGAAGGGTTTGACGATTACCTTACAAAACCTGTTGATTCAGCCAAACTTGAAGAGATGATCATGCGGTATCTTCCTGCGGACAAGATCCTGGAGGGATCATATGACGAATCAGAGCTTTCGGAAGAGTATGAAGGTATCATTCCCGATAAGGTAAGAGAGAATCCCGAGATAGATATAGAGACCGGCATAAAGAATAACGGAAGTGAACGAACATATCTTGAAACCCTTAAGCTTTATGCGCGGGAGGCTTATTCCTATACAGATGAGATCGAAAGATATATGGCCTCGGGAGATGTCAAAAATGCAACGGTTAAGATCCATGCATTAAAGAGCACATCAAGAACGATAGGCGCTGTTGCTATAGGAGAACTTGCTCAGAAACTTGAAGATGCAGGAAAGAAAAACGATATCGCCACATTAAATGATGAGCTCGGCGGTCTTCTTGACAGGTGCAGATATCTTGGAGATAAACTCAGTGAACTTCTTTTGGAGGATATGGAAGATAAGGGAGAAGCAGGTGATCGCGGCATTGTTGATGATGATAAACTGAAGGATGCTTATTCAAGGATCCTGCAGTTTGCCAAAGAGTGTGATAATGCGAGTATTAATGAAGTCCTTGAAGAATTAAAGGGATATACGATACCCGATAACGAAAAAGAAAGATTTAAGGATTTGGTCAGTGCACTGGATTATTTTGATTTTGACAGAATAACCGAACTGCTCAGATGACCGGGTGCAAAAATGGATATAAATAAAAGTACCGAAATGACTTTAAGAGAATTAAAGATCGGCAAGAGTGCCGTTATAGAAAGCGTAGGGGGAGAAGGATCGTTAAGACAGCACTTCCTCGACATGGGTGTCATCCCCGGAGCGGAAGTGAGCGTTGTACGATTTGCTCCAATGGGTGATCCGATGGAACTGCGAATCCGTGGATATGAACTGACACTGAGACTTGCTGATGCCGAAAAGATAAGGATCAGACCGATCGAGACATCAACAGTCAGGGATGAAAAGAAAAAGGGCCCAAAGAAGGAACATCCCGGTTTCGGTGAAGAGGGAAGATTTCATTCCAAAAAGGATGAGAATCCGCTCCCGGATGAAACAATGCTTACATTTGCACTTGTCGGAAACCAGAACAGCGGAAAGACCACTTTATTCAACCAGCTGACAGGTTCAAATCAGCATGTGGGCAATTTCCCCGGGGTGACTGTAGACCGTAAGGATGGTCCGATGAGAAATGCACCGAATACACAGGTTACGGATCTTCCGGGAATCTATTCGATGTCTCCTTACAGTTCCGAAGAGATAGTCTCGAGGAACTTTGTGCTTGATGAAAAACCCAAAGCGATCATAAATATAGTTGATTCTACCAATATAGAGCGAAATCTGTATCTGACGATGCAGCTTTTGGAACTTGATATTCCGATGGTCGTAGCTCTGAACATGATGGATGAGCTTATAGCCAACAGGGGAGCTGTAGATATAAACGAGATGGAATATCTTCTGGGTGTTCCCGTCGTTCCCATCAGTGCTGCAAAAAATGAAGGCGTAGACGAACTGCTTCGTCATGCGATCCATGTGGCACACTATCAGGAAAAACCTTCAAGGCAGGATTACTGTGATGAAAATGATTATGGCGGAGCAGTTCACAGATGCCTTCATGCGGTCATGCACCTTATAGAAGATCATGCCGCCGATGCAGGGATCCCGTTAAGATTTGCTGCAAGCAAAGTGATAGAAGGTGATAAGCTGATCCTCAACAGATTAAATCTTGATGAGAACGAAAAAGAGATGCTCGAGCATATCGTTATACAGATGGAAAAGGAAAGAGGCCTTGACCGGTGTGCCGCAATAGCAGATATGCGTTTCAGATATATTGAAAAGGTCTGTGATCAGTCTGTTACGAGACCTGTTGAGAGTAAGGAACACATAAGAAGTCAGAAGATCGACAGATTTCTTTCGGGGAAATTTACGGCGATACCTACATTTGTCATTATCATGGCGCTTGTATTTTTCCTGACATTTAACGTGATAGGTGCCTTTCTTCAGAATATACTTGATATTCTTATAGGGATGGTTAAGGATGCCACCGAAAAGGGACTTACAACCCTTAACGTTAACACCGCGATCAAGGGACTTGTTCTTGACGGATTATTTGAGGGTGTTGGCAGCGTGCTGAGTTTTATGCCCGTGATCGTCACACTGTTCTTCTTCCTGTCTATTCTTGAAGACAGCGGATATATAGCACGCGTTGCATTCTTTATGGATAAGCTGCTTCGAAGGATAGGGCTTTCCGGACGAAGCATAGTGCCTATGCTCATAGGATTCGGATGTACTGTCCCTGCGGTAATGGCCACAAGGACACTTCCGAGTGAAAGGGACAGAAAGATGACGATACTTCTGACTCCGTTTATGAGCTGCTCGGCAAAGATACCGATCTATGCGTTTTTTGTAAGTACGTTGTTCCCCGGCAGGGGCGCTCTTATAATAACCGGGCTTTATTTTCTCGGGATCATTACGGCGATATTATTGTCACTGGTTTATAAAACGATCTTTAAAGGCAAAGCAGTTCCATTTGTAATGGAACTTCCGAACTACAGGATGCCGAGTGCAAGAAACGTATTCCAGCTTCTGTGGGAAAAAGCAAAGGATTTTCTGCACAGGGCATTTTCGGTCATCCTTATTGCAACGATCGTTGTATGGTTCCTTCAGAGTTTTGATGCGGGCTTAAACTTTGTGACGGATTCCGAACAGAGTATTCTGGCTGTCATCGCAGGCATTATAGTTCCGGTCATGAGGCCAGCGGGACTCGGAGACTGGCGGATCTGTACTTCACTTATTTCGGGCTTTATGGCAAAGGAAAGTGTCGTGTCGATGCTTGAACTGCTTTTTGCCGGCGAAGGTGGAGTTGCTAATGCGATTTCGACTGCAACGGCTGCGGCCATACTGGTATTCAGCCTTTTGTATACACCCTGTGTAGCTGCGATAGCTTCAATAAGAAGAGAACTCGGCAGAAAGTGGGCTGCATTTACCGTGCTCTGGCAATGCGCGATCGCGTGGATTGCATCGTTTATAATATATAACATTCTGCGATAACGGAACGTTTATTATATGGAAAAAGAAAAGAAGAAAAAGAGAGAGATAGGGCGGACCAGAGCCATACAGAACAATATGTATGCCTTTGGCCTGCTTGGAAAAATATGTCCTTCGCTGATGGTTCACCAGGGAATAAGTATGTTCCTTGGCTATTTTGAGTGGCTGTTTTACAGCGCATTTTTCATGCGCTATGTCATTAATTCTCTCGAGAGCGGAGAGTCGTTCGGAAGGATAATGATCTTTGTTATCACGGTAGTTGTGGTATTCGGTTCAATGACCTTATATGACAGCATACTTAACGGACATATATATCCGGTTAAAAAAGCTGTTGTAAATAAGGGGTTATATACGATACTTTTTCGTAAGTCAAGAAATGTTGAACTTAACTGCTTTGAAAACAGTGATTTCTATGACAAATACACACTTGCAATGGAGAAAGCCGACGAGCGTCTGACAGAAACGGTCGTTGCTGTTTTTAAGACGATATTCGGAGCGATAGCAAGCGTCTGTGCCTTTGTGCTCATGTATCAGGTGGATCCGATCTCGGTCCTTTTTATACTGTTCCCGATCATAGGTAATTTCATATTCAACAGAAAGATCAGCCATATTGACTATGACAGAAATAAGGATATGGCTCCTCATAACCGTCGTATTGCATATATCAACAGAGTCATGTATCTGCCGGAGTATGCCAAGGAGGTGCGCCTCACCGATGTCTTTTCACTGATGAGAAAACAGTACCGCGAGGCAGTTAAGGGCCTTGCTGATGTGACCCGTAAGTACACATTAAAGGCAGTTATACTTCACTGGCTCTATGTAATGTTCACCTTTACGTTTATATTTGAGGGACTGCTCATATACGGAGCATACAGGACTCTGGTAAGTCATTCGATGAACCTTGCCCAGCTTGCGGTCATAACCAGTATGATGGTTTCAACTACGTGGATTCTTATCGGATTTACCGAGTCGCTGACGAGCCTTTTTAAGAACGGACTTTTTATCGAGTACCTGCGTTCGTTTCTTGAGTACAGGGAAAAGATCCCAGAGGATCAGGAAGGTGCGGATCCGGGGACAAGGATAAAGTCCATAGAGTTTAGAGATGTTTCTTTCTCATACGGAGAAGATGATGTTCTTACACATCTTAACATGGAATTCAGGGAAGGAAAGACGTATGCGCTGGTCGGTCATAACGGCGCGGGCAAGACTACGCTTATAAAACTTCTGCTTCGTTTTTATGATCCGACGGAAGGAACCATTCTTCTTAACGGACGTGATATCAGGGAGTATGACCTGAAAAAATACAGGGCATTGTTTGCGACCGCATTCCAGGATCACAGGATGTTCTCGATGTCAGTGCTGGAAAATGTAGTCATGGGAGAGGATATACCCGACAGTGAAAAGGAACAGAAGGTCACTGAGGCGTTAAAGCACTCGGGTGCATATGAAAAGGT
>JAEEGL012976616.1_pt1 | contig 11515 bp, 10 predicted proteins | sample 9134231 | NCBI WGS metagenome assembly JAEEGL01 (sample SAMN16246548, study PRJNA631951) | gut metagenome | biome: gut microbiome; feature: rumen; material: fiber-attached | host: Bos | place: Iran: Karaj | collected 2018-10 | reverse complement strand
GCGAGCTTCCAGTTGGGGACGATGTCGGCGGTGGCATCGAGGAACATGGCGGCAATCTGGTTGAGCACCTGTCCCTTATAGGGGATGCCTTTGGGCAGGATGACATCGAAAGCCGAGATGCGGTCGGTGGCGACCATCACCATGTACTTGTCGTTGATGAAATAACAATCGCGGACCTTGCCGTGATAGACCTTGGTCTGGCCAGGGAAATGGTAATCTGTTCTGGTTAATGCGTTCATTATTATTGTTGATTGTTGATTGTTGAATCGTTTAATTGTTGTTCGGTCGGTAGAGACGCGATTAATCGCGTCTCTACAGGTTCGTCAATATTGTGCTTCTTATAGGCATTAATTATATCCGTCACCAATTTATGCCGCACCACATCTTTGTCGTCCAAATAGATGAATTCAATGCCTTTCACATCTTTTAGCACCTCCATGGCTTGCGGCAATCCAGAAGGTGTCTTGGGCGGCAGGTCGATTTGGGTAATGTCGCCGGTGACGATGAACTTGGCTGAGCGTCCCATTCGGGTGAGGAACATCTTCAATTGGCTGCGCGTGGCATTTTGTGCCTCGTCGAGGATGACAAAGGCATGGTCCAAGGTGCGGCCGCGCATGAAGGCCAAAGGCGCAATCTCGATGGTGTGGTCTTCGAGATAACCCTCAAGTTTGGTGCCAGGTATCATGTCGCGCAAGGCGTCATAAAGTGGCTGCAGATAGGGGTCGAGCTTGTCCTTGAGGTCACCAGGGAGGAAACCGAGATGCTCGTCGGCTTCGACGGCGGGACGGGTCAAGATGATCCTTCTGACTTGCTTGGCTTTCAGGGCACGGACGGCCAAGGCCACTGCAGTGTAGGTCTTTCCCGTACCCGCAGGACCGATGGCGAAAACCAAATCCTTCTGCTCCGATGCCTTCACCATGCGTTTCTGGTTGGCGGTGATGTCCTTGACGGGCACACCGCTGCGTCCAAACACAAGAACATCGCTCTCCGACATCTTCTGTTGCAACTCACTATCTGTGCTGGCCATCATCACATCTTCCACGGTCTGTGCGGTGAGCTTGCCGAAACGCTCAAGCTGCACCATCAAGGTCTCGTAGCGGTTGGTGAAATACTCTATCTCTTCGTCATCGCCAATCACTTTCACGAAGTCGCCGCGAGCGATGATTTTCAACTTGGGGAACATGCTCTTCACCAACTCTAAGTACTTGTCGTTGGGTCCGTGAAGTTCTTTAGGGTCAACATTTTCTATCTGTAGGATCTGCTCTGCCATAGTGTTTGATTGTGGCGCAAAGATAATCTATTTTTAATAAGGAAAATGAGGATAATTGGCCTAACAAGAAAAAATATGGAAAAAATCAAAAAACCTATGGCGGAATTGATATAAATAATATACCTTTGCAATCCTGTTTATTGGGAGTATATCACAATTTGGGTTAACAATGGCAATTATCACATTAACAAGCGATTGGGGTACAAAGGATTATTATGCCGCTGCGGTGAAAGGCACCATTTTGTCGCAGTTGCCGAATGCTACTATTGTTGACGTGACCCACGAAATTGAGCCGTTCAATGTCTCGCAGGCGGGTTTTACGCTCAAGAATTGCTATCGTTGTTTCCCTCCTGGGACGATTCACATCATTGCTGTCGATACCATCGAGTCGGCGGAATGCCCCCATGTGGTGGTGAAGGCCGAAGGACAGTTTTTCATCTCGACCGACAATGGCATCTTTAGCCACATTCTTGACGGGAAGTATGAAGAGGCGGTGTGCATCGATGTGATGCAAGACTCCGATTTCTTCACTTTTGCCACGCGTGACCGTTTTGCCAAAGTCGCCGTGATGATTGCCAAAGGTGAGCCGTTGTCGAACATCGGCGAGCCGCGTCTAAAGCTGAACCCGGGTGGTACTTTCTGTGCCGTGGCTCGCGATAACACCATCGAGGGTGTTGTGATGCACATCGATTCTTACGACAACCTAATTACCAACATATCCAAGGAACTCTTCGAGCAGGAGCGCCGTGGCCGTGACTTCACCATTATGGTCAAGGGCGACCTCTATACGGTTGACGAGATTTCCGATAGCTATCTCGATGTCGATGTGGTCGACTTGGTGGCTATCTTCGGCACTCACGGCTATCTTGAACTTGCCTTGAACAAGGCCAAGCTGGCTTCGCTTTGCGGTATTGAACTGCAGTCGACCATCAAGGTGGTATTCGATGACGGCAAGCCAACTACCACATCGGGTTCATTGTTCTGATTTCCAGATCTTTTTTACAACCAAAAGCTGAAACACTTTCCATAGTGTCAGCCCGACAAGTATGCCCAAGACGGCTCCGCAAAGGATGTCTCCCGGATAATGATAGCCGATGTAGATGCGGCTGTAGCTGGAGATGAAAGCCCACAGATAGAGCACAATCCCCATCCACTTGTAGTTTTTACGCAATGCCGCAGTTAAAAAGGCGGCTATGGCAAAGGTGTTGGCAGCATGGGAGGATACGAAACCATATTGTCCGCCCGCCATGCCCTTGGGAAGGTGTATTAAGCCTTGTAAATCGGTATTATAACATGGCCGGAGCCGTTGAAAAAGAGGCTTGCAAACATGGGCGGAGAGTTGGTCTGAGCAAAGCACTACAAGGGCCACTGCTAGGAATATCCACCAACAGCGTTTGCCGTATTGCTTCACCGTCCAATATATTAATAATAGGTATAAGGGTAGCCACACCCACATTTGTGTGATGAGCACCATCACTCCATCCATCCAGTCGGCATGGAGACCGTTAAGGAATAGGAAAAGGTCGGAGTCGATGTTGGAGAGGGCTTCCATTTACCAGTCCTCCTCCTCATCGTTTTTGTTCAGCGTCAGCCAGATGAGGTCTTTCAGCTCTTCAATGCCTTTTTGCGCCACGGAACTGATGAACACATGCGGCACTTTCTTGGGCAGGTGTTTCTTGATATCCTTGATGGTGTCGTCGTCGACGAGGTCGCACTTCGTGATGGCCAAAATGCGGTCTTTGTCCATTAGCTCGGGGTTGTATTTCTTCAGCTCGTTGAGCAGGATGTCATATTCCGCTTTCACGTCTTCCGTGTTGGCAGGCACCATAAACAATAGGGTGGAGTTTCTTTCGATGTGTCTCAAAAACCGGATTCCCAGTCCTTTGCCTTCAGCAGCGCCTTCGATGATGCCAGGGATGTCGGCCATGACGAAACTTCTATGTCCGCGGTAGCTGACAATGCCGAGGTTGGGGACGAGGGTAGTGAAGGGATAGTCGGCAATCTCTGGCTTGGCTGCCGAGACGACGGAGAGCAATGTCGACTTGCCCGCGTTGGGGAAGCCGACCAGTCCGACATCCGCCAACAACTTGAGTTCCAAAGTGATCCATTCCTCTTGGTTGGGCTCACCGGGCTGTGCGAACTTGGGTGCCTGCAGGGTAGCTGTTTTGAAGAAGGCATTGCCCTTGCCGCCGCGTCCGCCTTTAAGCAATACGACTTCTTGTTTGTCTTCTGTAATTTCACCCAACATGGTGTGGTCTTCAGCGCGGTAGGCCACAGTGCCTAAAGGCACATCGATGTAGATGTCGTCGCCGGCAGCACCTGTGAGTTGGTTTTTTCCTCCAGGTACGCCATCGCCTGCAAAGATATGTTTGGTATAGCGCAGATGAAGCAGTGTCCACAGCTGGGCGTTGCCGCGCAAGATGACATTGCCGCCGCGTCCGCCGTCGCCGCCGTCAGGACCTCCTTTTGGGATGTATTTTTCCCTGCGGAAATGCAATGAACCTGCACCGCCCTTGCCCGAGCGGCAGAAGATTTTCACATAGTCGACAAAATTTGAAGTCATGGTTGTAGTGGTTAAAGGGTGCTTCGAACCTTTGGCCTTATAAAGGTCTGCAGGCTCGGTGACTCATTGGTTTTAGAACTCGTCGATGTATTCGTCGCGCTCTTCGTCGTTGTATTGCCAGCAGTTAAAGTCAAGGTCAACACCAGGCGTGTTGGGTTTTGGGAAGTTGCCTTGGCTAATGTTGAGGCTCTTATCCGCATACACTTTTTTCATATACATGGCCCAGATAGGTAATGCAGTATGCGAGCCTTGGCCCAGTCGTGTGGAGCGGAAATGAACGCTACGGTCTTCAGCGCCCACCCACACGCCTGTTGTCAGGTCGGGGGTGATGCCCATGAAGTAACCGTCGCTGTTCTTTTGTGTCGTACCCGTCTTGCCTGCTATGGGGTTGGTGAAGCCATACTTGGAACGCAGGCGAACACCGGTACCGCTTTGCACCACGCCTTTCATCAGCTCGATGGTCTTATAGGCAGCGAGTTCGCTCATGGCTTCCGATTCTTTGGGACTGAAACGCTGGATGACATTACCGTTCTTGTCTTCAATGCGCGTGATGAACATCGGCTTGATATAAACGCCCTGGTTGGCGAAAGTGGACATGGCACCAACCATCTCGATCAGTTTTAGGTCGCAGGAACCCAAGCAGATGGAGGGAACAGGGTCAATGGGCGATTCCACACCCATCCGTCGGACATGGGAGATGATGGCCTCGGGACCGTAATGATTCATCAAGTAGGCCGAAATCCAGTTGTTGGATTGGGCCAAGGCGCTCTTTAAGGTAATCTCGCCACCACCGCCACCGCCATTGCTCGGCGACCAGAAGCGACCGTCAGGAAGCTCGATGTTGTAAGGGATGTTGGGAATCTTCGTGCAGGGCGTGAATTCGCTGTCACCCATGGCATACGAATAAAGGAAAGGCTTGAAGGTGGATCCCACTTGTCGGCGGGCTTGTGTGACATGGTCGTATTTGAAGAAACGGTAGTCCAAACCACCCACATAAGCTTTCACCTGGCCCGTGTGCGACTCGATGCTGACAAGGCTGGCTTGCATAAACCATTTGTAATAGCGGATGGAGTCCATGGGCGACATGACGGTGTCGATAAGGCCGTCCCACGAAAAGACGGTCATGCGCACGGGGCGTTCAAACTCTGCCTTGATGGAGTCGTAGGGCACGCCAGCGTTCTTCAGCACGCGATAGCGGTCGCTGCGTTTCATGGCGGTTTCCATCAGGTTGTCGATTTGGTCGGCGGTGAGATGGGAGAAAGGAGCGTTCTTATGCCCTTTCCAATGTTGGTAGAACATGGGCTGGAGTTCCTTCCCCATGAAATCCTTGACGGCATCTTCTGCATAGCGTTGCATGCGCGAATCGATGGTGGTGTAGATGCGCAAGCCGTCGCGGTAGATGTTATAGGGCGTGCCGTCGGCTCGGTAGGTGGTGTCGGCCCAAGCGGTGAGGTAGCCACGCAAGAACTCACGGAAATAGGTGGCTTGACCCGTGTTATGGTCTTTGATATTGAAATGCGTCATGTCGATGGGAATCTGTGATACAGAGTCGCATTCGGCTTGTGTGATAAAGCCGTTTTCAACCATCTTTTTGAGCACTAAATTACGACGTTCCAAAGAGCGTTCTGGGTTACGCATTGGGCTGTAACGGGTGGGGGCGTTGACCACACCGGCCATGAGAGCGCATTCCTCGAGGTTCATCTCGCTGGGTTTCTTGTCGAAGAAGGTGCTCGCCGCCGAGCGGATGCCGAAGGTGTTATGGCCGAAAGCCACCGTATTCAGGTACATGGCCACGATTTCTTCCTTCGAGTAGTTGTGCTCCAGCTTCGTGGCGGTGATCCATTCCTGGAACTTACGCAGCACGAGTTTGGGTTTGCTCAAGTTCTCGCCACGGGGGAAGAGGTTCTTGGCCAACTGTTGCGTGATGGTGGAGCCGCCGCCTTTTTTGTTGCCTGTTATCACGCCATAGGCAACGCGGAACAGAGCCTTCTCGTCGATGCCCGAGTGATCGGTGAAACGCTCGTCCTCGATGCTGATGAGGGCTTCTGGCATATAGTGCGACAGTTCGGCATAGCGCACGTTGGAACGGTTTTCCACGAAATAGGTGCCGAGCAGTTTGCCGTCTGCCGAGATGATTTCGGTGGCCAGGTTGGTGCGGGGGTTTTCCAACTCCTCAAAGGAGGGCATGGTGCCAAACAAGCCTTTTGCGACGCAGAAGAAGAACAGGATGATGAGTAGCAATATCGACCCGAAGATAATCCAAAGATTCCTTATCGCGTGTGACTTGGTTGGTTCTGAATTCTTTTTATTGTTCATGGTATCATTGTTTTTCGATGTATAGTCCGATGTCGGAGATGCCTTTCAGTTTGGGCTCTCGCATGGCTTGCTCTAGCTCAAAGTGATAGTTGCCTGTCAGCGGGAACTTCAGGTTCGCGTTGAGAGGCACGGTAAGGTCGCGCATCGAGCCGCTGCTTTTGCCAATCCAACGGCCTTCGGGCGTGGCGAGTGTGCATTCTATCGTATCATGAGTATGGTTGCCGTTAGGCATTGTCGTGTGAAGGAAGACAAAGAGGTTGCTGTAGCGGTAGTTTTCAAGATGCCGCAGTCCGATGCCGAACGTATAGAGGCTTAAAGTGTCGTCGATAGCTACGTCGAAGGCCACACGATTCTCTTGTGCCCACTCGGCCTCGGGAATCACGGTGCGCTTGTTGAATGAGTCGGTAGTGCAGGCAGTGAAAGCCAGCGTCAAGCCTATTACGATGTATATCAGCCTTTTCATTAGTCACTCATTTTCTTAAGGTCGGCCTCGCCATAGCCCTCGTTGGTGTTGGTGTGGGCTTCTTGTGTCACAGCGTAGTCTTCCAGTTTCTTGGGTTTCTGTCCTTTTTTGTTCAAGGCAATGATTTCTTTCACTTTGTCGACAGGGATGGCCATAATGTTGCCTTTGTCGGTGGTGTAGGAATACCACATGATGCCTTTGAATACGTCGTTTTTCTGGTGGATGGCATCGCCGCTTTCGAAGTGCAGCACGATGTTGGGGTCGGAGAAGGCTTTCAAGGCTTCCACATAAGCCTCGTACTCGAAGTTGAGGCAGCATTTCAGTTTGCCGCATTGTCCGGCCAGTTTCTGCGGGTTGGGCGAGAGCTGCTGCACACGGGCCACGCCTGTCGTCACCGATTGGAAGTCGCTGATCCACGAGGCGCAGCACAACTCGCGGCCGCATGAGCCGATGCCGCCCAGCTTGGCCGACTCCTGACGCACGCCGATTTGGCGCATCTCGATGCGGATGTGAAATTCCTCGGCGAGTTTCTTGATGAGTTCGCGGAAGTCGACACGCCCGTCGGCAGTGTAGTAGAAGATGGCTTTTGTCTTGTCGCCTTGATACTCCACATCATTGAGTTTCATCTCGAGACCGAGGTTGTCGATAATGGTGCGGGTGCGTGCCAAAGTGCTGTCTTCCAATTTGATGGCCGACAAGAACTTCTCCACGTCGTTCACTCTTGCGCGACGGTAGATCTTCTTCATTTCCTCTAACGGAGTGCGGAAACGCTTGCGCTTCATTTGGCGTTTCACGATTTCGCCTAACATGGTAACGATGCCGATGTCATGACCGATGGCGGTCTCCACAGCCACAAATTCGCCCACCTCCAGTTCCAAGTCTTCGGGATAGGTGAAATAGTCTTTCCGGTCGTTCTTGAACCTTACTTCGGCCAAGCAAACATTGCCTTTAACCTCTTGGTTTTCATAGTCTTTCAACCAATCGAACTGACTTAATTTGCAGCGACCGCACACGAGCACTTTTTGCCCGGTGTTATAGGTAGGCCCCAAGGCGCAACCACGGTTTAATAGTTGTCCGTCAATGCTGTGTATATCGTTTTTTTGTTGATCTTCAGTCATTTGATAAAAATGGTTTGATAAAATGTATAACTTGCAAAAGTACGAAAAAATTGTTTACCTTTGTGGCCGATTATTAACAAACCGAATTATTTACTAATACATCAATACCATGAAGAAACTTTTCATCATCGCCATTGCGGCTTTGTTTATGGTCATGGGTCTCTCGTCCTGCGGCTATAACACTATGGTTTCCAAAGAAGAAGCAGTTTCCTCGGCAGTGGGTAATCTGCAGACTGCCTATCAAAAGCGTGCCGACCTGATCCCTAATCTCGTCGCCACGGTGAAAAGCTATGCCGAGTACGAAGCTGGCACACTGACGGCTGTCGTTGAAGCCCGAGCTAAAGCCACCCAGGTCACCCTCGACGCTGAGAACCTCACGGAAGAGAACCTGAAGGCTTTCCAATCTGCACAAGATGAGATGTCGGGTGCACTTTCGCGCTTGTTGGTCACGGTGGAACAGTATCCCGACTTGAAGGCCAACCAGAACTACCTCGACCTCCAGTCGCAACTAGAAGGCTGCGAGAATACTATCTCGAATGCCCGTAGGCAGTTCAATGAGGCGGTGCAAGACTATAATACGTTCATTCGTATGTTCCCCACCAACCTCATTGCCAAGCTCTTTGGTTTCGACAAGAAACCCTATTTCGAGGCCTCGGAAGGTGCCGAGAAAGCCCCCGACGTGAAGGGTCTTTTTGAATAAAAACGAAAAAATTCTTGCTTCGTTTTTTTCAATCCACTATTTTTGCGCTTTTTAAATGACGCAAATATGTGTGGAATAGTTGCTTACGTGGGCCAACAAGAGGCCTATCCCATCCTCATTGAGGGGTTGAAGCGCCTCGAGTATCGTGGCTACGACAGCGCCGGTGTGGCACTGCTCAATGCCAACAACGAACTTAACGTATACAAAGCCAAGGGCAAGGTCTCCGATTTGGAGGCCTTCGCTGCTTCAAAGGATGTCGGTGGACACATTGGCATCGCTCACACCCGTTGGGCCACCCATGGTGAGCCCAACCAGGTGAACGCCCATCCCCACCGCTCCCAGAGTGGCAATATTGCCTTGATTCACAATGGCATTATTGAGAATTATCTCAGCTTGCGCAAGGAACTGGAGAAACGCGGCTTCACGTTCTTGTCGTCGACCGACACGGAAGTGCTCACCAACCTCATCGAGGACGTGCAGCAAAGCGAGCATGTCGACCTCTTTGAGGCCGTTCGTATCGCCTTGAACCATGTGGTGGGCGCCTATGCCATCGCCATCGTGGAGAAGGGTCACCCAGATCAACTTATTGCTGCCCGTAAAGGCAGCCCTATGGTAATCGGCATCGGCGAAGGCGAGTATTTTGTGGCTTCCGATGCTACGCCTATCGTGGGTCGCACCCAAAAAGTGGTTTATCTTGAAGATGAACAGGTGGTGCGCATCAAGTTGGGCGAGGAGCTGCATATCAAGACCATACACGACGTGGAGGCCATGCCTTATGTGCAGGAGTTGAAGATGAATCTCGACAGCATCGAAAAGGCCGGCTTCGACCACTTCATGATGAAGGAGATTTATGAGCAGCCTACCATCGTGCGCGACACCATGCGCGGACGCTTGCATCCCGAAGCCAATACGGTGCGTCTTGGCGGCATCGTCAATTATGAGAAACATTTGCTCTATGCCGACAATATCGTCTTCGTGGCTTGCGGTACTTCGTGGCATGCCAGCCTTGTGGGTAGCTATCTTATTGAGAAATTGGCCAAGATTCGCGTCAAGGTCGAATATGCCTCGGAGTTTAGGTATCGCGATCCGGTCATCACGCCTCACGATGTGGTGATCGCCGTGTCGCAGTCAGGCGAGACCGCTGATACTTTGGCAGCCATTCAGTTGGCAAAAGAAAAAGGTGCCGTAGTGTTGGGTATCTGTAATGTCATCGGCTCTTCCATTTCGAGGGCTACCGATGCGGGCATCTACACCCATGCCGGCCCTGAAATTGGCGTGGCGTCCACCAAGGCTTTCACTTCGCAAGTGACGGTGATGGCCATGTTGGCCTTGCGTCTCGCCGAGTTGAAAGGCTCGATGAAAGACGAGGAACGACTTGCCTTCATTCAGGAACTCGACCGTATCCCCGAAAAGATCCAATGGACGCTTGACCATAGCGGCCATGTGAAAGACATTGCCGAAAAATACAAGGATGTGCATAACATGCTCTATCTTGGCCGTTTACAGAACTATCCTGTGGCTCTTGAAGGTGCCTTGAAACTGAAGGAAATCTCTTACATCCACGCCGAAGGCTATCCCGCCGCCGAGATGAAGCATGGTCCTATCGCTTTGATCGACAAGGATATGCCTGTGGTCTTCATCGCCACCAATCACAGTACCTACGAGAAGGTGTTGAGTAACATCCAGGAGGTGAAGGCGCGCAACGGCAAGATCATCGCTGTCGTCAGCGAGAAAGACGTGCTGGCCCGCAAGATGGCCGACTACGTCATCGAGATCCCAGAGACAGAATGCCTCTATTCACCTTTGTTGGCGACTGTGCCCTTGCAGATTTTGGCCTACCACATCGCAGTTATGCGAGGCTGCAATGTCGACCAACCGCGCAATTTGGCCAAGTCGGTGACCGTCGAATAAGCCTTGTTTTTCATCCCAAAGAACAGTGACGAACCGTAAAATTCGTCACTTTTTTCTTGTTTTTGTCACTTTTTTCGTCACTTTCGTCACAAAATGGCATTTTTTGTCACATTTTGGGACTCTCCACGACATTATTGTATCAGGCAGGCGCATCGGTGTATTTTTGCAGCAACAAACAATGGAAATAAGAGATGAAAAACAAGATTTGCACATTTGGTGATTCCATCATGCGAGGGGTGATTTCTGACCAACAGGGTCCTGATGGGAAGCCCGTCTACAAGATTTCGGATTCGAATTTTGTGAGCCGTTGCGAACAGCGTCTCGGCATCAAAATCTTTAATTTTGCTTGTTTTGGTAGCACAACCTCGCAGGGGATGAAATATATTAATAGGAATGAAGAGGAGGTGAAATCGAGTGATATTGCCGTGTTTGAGTATGGCGGCAACGACTGCGACTTTGATTGGAAGGCCGTGTCGGCCGCTCCTGACGCGCCACATCAACCTAAAGTGACCCTCGGCAACTTCGTGAAACAATATGAGGCGCTCATCAATAAAGTGCGTTCGCTGAATCTCAAACCTGTCATCATGTCGATGCCGCTCATTGAGCCGGATCGGTTCTTCGAATTCCTCTCGATGGGATTAAACAAGGACAATATTTTGGGATGGCTTGGCGGCAAGACCATGCGTATCTATCAATGGCATGAGATGTACAACGTGGAACTGTTTAAGATGGCTAACCAGCTGCGTGTGCCCATCATCGATATCACGACGCCGTTTTTGGAGACTGTGAACTACAGCGATTACCTCTGTGCCGATGGCATCCATCCCAACGATCGCGGTCATGCGTTGATTGCCGAAGCGGTGGCAGCCAAGGCACCCGCCTATTTGGAATAAGAAGCATAGGGCCTGTGGCAGACCTTCCATATCCATGATTCCACAACATTTGTCATGGGCCCTTATTCTTTTGTTTGTCTCGTTTAAAGAAGTGGTGAAAAATAATAAACCTCTCAAAACCAAGTGGTTGTGAGAGGTTTTTTGGAGTACCGAAGGCCGGGATCGAACCGGCACGAGTGTTACCTCATCGGTTTTTGAGACCGACGCGTCTACCGATTCCGCCACTTCGGCATGTGCTTCATCGCGTCAAACGCGGCTGCAAAAATACGGTTTTTTTTATT
>JAEEGL011644263.1_pt1 | contig 11515 bp, 6 predicted proteins | sample 9134231 | NCBI WGS metagenome assembly JAEEGL01 (sample SAMN16246548, study PRJNA631951) | gut metagenome | biome: gut microbiome; feature: rumen; material: fiber-attached | host: Bos | place: Iran: Karaj | collected 2018-10 | reverse complement strand
GTGTGATTGAAAAAAATATAATACCTTTGCAACCGCTAAAAATATAAATGTTTGCAAATTATTATAAAAATATAAACAAAAACAAATGTCAAATAAAGGATTAATTAGGGTTTTAGCAATTGCATTGGCTTTGGCTTGCCTTTTCCACCTGTCATTCTCGGTGGTGACGTCGCGCCAAAAGTCCAAAGCTGCGGAATACGCCGCAGGAAATCCTGAGAAAGAGGCCAAATATCTGGACTCTATCGGTAACCAAAAGGTGTATTTCGGATACACTTATAAGGAATGTCTTGAAAACGAGCTCAACTTCGGTCTCGACCTCAAGGGCGGTATGAACGTCATCTTGGAAGTGTCGGTGGCAGATGTTATCAACGCTCTTTCGGGTCATAGTCAGGATCCCACTTTCCTTCAGGCTCTCGAACTTGCAAAGAAAAGCCAGGAAGACAGTCAGGACGACTTCATTACACTTTTTGGAAAAGCTTTTGAGAAGGTGGCTCCCCAAGGTCAGTTAGCATCCATCTTCAACAATTACAATCTCAAAGGTAAAGTTAGTTTCAACTCCACCAACGCAGAGGTGCTCAAAGTGTTGCGCGACGAGAGCGAGGCGGCTATCGCCAACTCCTTCAACGTGTTGCGTACTCGTATCGACCGTTTTGGCGTTACGCAGCCCAACATCCAGCAGCTTTCGGGTCAGACCGGCCGCATCCTCGTGGAGCTTCCGGGCGTCAAGGATCCCGAGCGTGTAAAGAACCTCCTCAAAGGTACTGCAAACCTCGAATTCTGGGAGACTTACAACAACAATGAAATCGCAAGCAACATCATGGCTGCCAACCAGCGCATTAAGACATTGCTGGAGGCAGGATATGACTTTGACAACAATACTATGGCAACTGCCGACACCACTTCCGCAGTAGCCGACACCACAAAATCGCTTCTCGGCGGCGACGACAATCTTATCTCCGATACCGATTCCACCGCCCTCGCACAGAACAACGACCAGTACATTAAGCAGTACCCGCTCTTCGCAGTGCTCCACCCGATGGTTGACCAGAGCGGTCAGTGGTACGGCGGCGCAGCTGTTGGCTATGCCAATCATAAAGACACCGCTACCGTCAACAAATATCTCGCAGCACAGCAAGTGAAAGACGTGCTCCCCCGCGACCTCAAATTCTTCTGGTGTGTAAAACCGATGGAGCAGGACGAGAGCAGCTACGAACTCGTTGCCATCAAGGTAACCAACCGCGACGGCACAGCTCCCTTGAACGGCGACGTAGTAACCGACGCCCGCGAGGAGTTTGACGAGAGGAAAGGCGGCGCAGCAATGGTATCGATGACTATGAACGGCGAAGGTGCACGCACCTGGGGCCGCATCACCAAGGACAACATCGGACGCCAAGTGGCTATCGTACTCGACAATTACGTTTACTCCTTCCCCACCGTACAGTCGGAAATCACTGGCGGCAATTCGCAAATCACCGGCAACTTCACCGTAGCCGAGGCAAAAGACTTGGCCAACATCCTCAAGTCTGGTAAACTTCCCGCTCCCGCAAAGGTAATCGAGGAAGAAATCGTAGGTCCTTCGCTCGGTCAGGCTACCATCAACCAGGGTCTCTGGTCGTTTGTAGGCGCATTTGTGATTGTCATCATCTATATGATATTGTTCTACAGCACGGCAGGCGTAGGTGCAGCCATCGCATTGGTATGCAACGTATTCTTCTTGATGGGCGTACTCTCGTCCCTCGGCGCAGTGCTCACTCTCCCGGGTATCGCAGGTATCGTACTCACAATGGGTATGGCTGTGGACGCCAACGTCATCATATTCGAGCGTATCCGTGAGGAACTCCACAACGGCAAGGGCATGAAGCTCGCCATCCAGGAGGGTTACAACAACTCTTACTCCGCAATCCTCGACGGCAACACCACCACACTCTTGACCGGTATCATCCTCTACATCTTCGGACACGGCCCCATCCAGGGTTTTGCCACCACGTTGGTAATCGGTATCATCACCACCCTCGTAACGGCTATCTTCATCACAAGGTTGTTCTTGGAATTTTTGCTCGAGCGCGGCAAGAATATCAAATTCTGGCAAAACTGGAACGAATACTTCCTCAAAAACACCAAGATTAATTTCATCGACAAGAAGAAGACTGCATACATGATTTCTGGTGCGTTGATTGTCATCAGCATCGCATCGATGGCTATTAAGGGCTTCGACCAAGGCGTTGACTTCGTGGGCGGTCGTACATACGTAGTGAAATTCGACGACAAGGTATCCACCAGCGACGTGAGGGCATTGCTCTCCGAGAGCTTTGGCTCTGAGCCGCAGGTAAAGACCTTTGGTGCTGAAAATCAGGTAAAAATCATCACCAAATACCGCATCAACGACGAAGGCGACGGCGTAGATTCTGAAGTACAGACCATCCTCTACGACAAGCTCAAATCGCTCTACAAGACTCAAAACATCTCCCGCGATATGTTCTTGCAAGGCTTTGTAATCGACAACGGCACTCCCGTACTCTCCACCGACGACAGCGTCGAAAACTACGGTTTCCAATCGTCGTCCAAGGTAGGACCTACCATCGCCGACGACATCAAGCAGTCGGCTACCATCGCCATCTTCATTTCGCTCATCGTGATGTTCCTCTACATCTTGATAAGGTTTAAGAACTGGCAGTATGGCCTTGGCGCAACAATGGCGTTGGTACACGATACCATCATCGTGCTCGGCGTATTCTCGCTGTTCAGCTCCTTGATGCCGTTCTCTATGGAAATCGACCAGTCGTTCATTGCGGCAATCTTGACGATTGTGGGTTACTCAATCAACGATACCGTGGTAGTATTCGACCGTGTACGTGAGTTCATCGGTCTGCGTCCGAGCAACTCGCTCAAGCAGAACATGAACGAGGCTATCAACTCCACACTCTCCCGTACCGTGAATACATCACTCACCACATTCTTCGTATTGTTGGTAATCTTCATCTTCGGCGGCGAGGTAATCCGTGGATTCGTGTTCGCCTTGATGCTCGGTACTATCGTTGGTACTTACTCTTCGGTATTCGTGGCATCCCCAATTGCCTACGACTTCCTCAAAAACAACAAGGAGGCAGCAGCCGAGGAAGACAGGTCTAAGAAAGACGAATACACCAAGAAATAGTTTTGCAACCTATTTGACATTATAAAAATACCGCCGGAGCAACCGATTGCCTCGGCGGTATTTTTTTTCAATAAAGTTAGTATTCGTTCAATTCGTATTAAAATTCAACTTGTTGATTTTTAATTAATTAGCAGTGATTAAAAATTTGTTTCATCTGTTAAATTCGGTGACAAATGAAATTGCCGCGCATTAATATGAAAAAAAATTTACAAAAAGGCATTTTTTTACAAAAATTATGTTACATTTGCAGTTGTTAAAAATCATAAATCTCTATTGACTATGAAAAGTAACTACGCAAAGAACGTCGGCGGACGCTTGCTGACCCTGCTTGCCATATTGCTCTTCGCCCTATATTCGGGCACGGCATCGGCGCAGAGCGGCAACTTGATATTGACGCAGGGCAACGTCAACATCTACCAGAACGCTGACGGCTGGGTGATTTACCACGGCAACGCCGTCATCGCCCACGGCGAGGGAACCCTCGACATCACCGACCTGCCCCCCGCGTTCCAGGACTTCCTGGACTACTACGCGGCTCTCTCACTCGACAAGTCGCCGAAGAAGTCGCTCTCTAAGGAAGCATCTCCGACGTATGGCCCGCTCCTTAGGACACAGTGGAATCAGACCGCACCGTGGAACGACATGTGTCCGAGCATTTCAGTAAGGATTGTGGACGAAGATGGCAATTTTCTAAGAAACGAAGAGCAACAGACTGTAATAGGCTGTGTTTCAATCACAAGCGGCTATATCCTCAATTACTACCGTTATTGCAAACCAATAAAGAAATCTGACGAATTTACATACGGTCATTATTTCACCGTAATTCCAAACGCTGATGTATTCAATTTTAAAAACAAGAGTGGCAACACATACTCGTATGACATTGATTACACACCTAATTTTGATCTAATCAACAACAGCAACGAAGAAGTTGCCAAGTTTCTTATGTGCATCGCTATTCTCCAGCATGCCCAATTTGATGTAACGTCAGCCGGCGGTACGTCCACATTCGTATCCAACCAATTGACTGCCTTCAATGAATTCTATGGTTACACCGCCGACAGATACAGTATCAGCAATTTGACAGACGAACAATACATCGAAAACTCCATTAAAAAAGGCTGGCCAGTCATCATCGACGGCAGCGATGATGATGGCGGACACTCCTTTATGGTAACAGGATTCAATGGCAGCGAATTTTTCATCGATTACGGCTGGGGTGGCAAAGGCAACGGCTGGTTTACGAAAACCACCTATCCAACAGATCAGGGCATTATCATCCTGCATCCCCAAATCGATAATTTTGTAGGAATGCAAGCATCGCCCCAAACTCTGTACATCCGCAAACCAGGCGAAGATTACAAAACCTTCGATATGGTTCAGTCAGGCAACGTATTGGAATACCGCCAAGAGGAAGATTTGACACTTTCTGCGGGCGAATATGAGTTCTATTTCGAATATTCAGACGGAACAGAAATTGCCCCCTACACAGACGGCAAAACCATTGCACTTACTGACGAATACAGCAGGCTCGGTTGTTTTGTAACAACCCCCGCAAAATTCAAGATTTCAAGCGAACACAAAGTCAACTTCTGGCACCTCCAAAACAAAGGCGAAATCAAGATAGAGTGCGCAGACTACAATGTTGCACTTTCGGGACAAGTATTGGACGAGCAGTCCAAAGGCGTTGCCGGTGTAACAATTTCCACGTCAAAGGAAATAACGGAAGCCACTGTTGACCAGTCAAACGTTGACGATGGCTGCAATTCAGGATATGGAATGAAAGAAAAAGATCGCTGGTACACCAACTCATTCGTTCCCACCAATAGTTGCCTGACAGAGGTAGATGTCAAGGTGTTCAAGCCTAAGAATCACAACCCCACAACAGACATTCACGTCGCTGTTATGGACAATTCTCAGAATGTTTTGTGGCAAACCACCCTGCCAAATTCTGCAATAACAAGTGGTGACTGGATGTCTGTGCCCATCGACGGCAATCTGTATGTTACACCCGGACAAAAATACTTTGTCGCACTCTCCGTGGATGTAAGCGACGAAAGCAACTATTGGTGTTATTATTATGACGGCACCAACAAGCAGATACAGTTCAAAGTATTGACTACCAGCACTTTTTACACAACGACAGACGTCTACGGCAAGTATTCGATGAAAGTCGAAAAAGGCTTTTCTGGTCAAATATTCGCACAACACAGCGATTATCTCCTGGGAGACCCTCTCACGGTTACCAACGCCACCAAATCCATTGACAACTTGAATTTCACCGCACTTACCAAGACAATCACAGTTTCGGGCAAGGTGCTGGATGCAAGTGGTAATGGTATCGGAAGTGCTATTATAGCAGAATCAAAACCATCAGTTTCTGTCGGTAGTGAAAATTCGACAAATGGTGTGGGTGGATTATCTTCTTATAATTACACTATGTATAAATCTGCTGCGTTCAAATTTGCCGATGCCGCATATAACTACATTACAGACGTTGAGGTATATGTGAAAAAGAATCAGGCTCCATCTGATTTAATTGTGTCTGTATTGGATGCCAACGGCAAAGTTTTGACGCAAAAACAAGTTGCTGCTAATTCAATATCGACCTCCTCCTATCAATGGGTAAAAGTTTCTCTTGAAGACCAAGTAAAAATCGTTTCAGGCAGCAACTATTATGTTGGATTATCCGTTGTTGGCGAAAATAACAATACGAATTTTTATTATTACTATGTAAACGGTTCGCAAGAATCTGGCTACAAAATGTATTACAAGGTTTATACAACGGAAACGCCTTTCGCAAAATCTACATCTACTGGCGCATACCAGTATGAAGTAGAGCGTTACTCTTCATTCACTCTCAATGCTTTCACAGAAGACAACAAGAACTTCAACTCTCTCACCTTCTCCAAATTGTCCGCAAATGCAACCAACAAGGACTTCAAGGAGAACGGTGCTACCGTAAGCTACTATGGTCCATTGACGGTAACGGAAGAAAACGGCGTAAAGACTGCTGTGATAGATGGAACGTCAGAAGAAGAACTGAATATTACTTCTGCCATCGAGAATGTGGATGTCACATACAATCGTAGCTTTACCACTGGAATCTGTGCGACGATAATGCTGCCGTTTGACTTTGATGCAAGTGTCTTCAAAGACAAGGGTACATTCCGCACCATTGACTATGTACAATACAATTCGACGACAAAAGAATGGATTGCAAACCTATCAGAACCTGTAACAGGCACAATCGAGGCAAACAAGCCATACATCTTCGAACCCTCAGCAAATATAACATCTGTGAATTTCGGCAAAGTCGAAATCAAAGCCACCAGCATTCAGTCTAATGAAGCTAACAAGTGGGAACTTGTAGGTGTTTACAAGCCAAAGGTTTGGACAGAAAAATCAACTAATGAGTTTGGTTTCGCAGCAGAAGAACTTGCCGGTGCCAAGGTTGGTGATTTCGTAAGAGTTGGCAAAGGCGCAAGCATTGCTCCATTGCGTTGCTATTTACGATTCAATGGTGATGTCAACAGCTTGATTTCCAAATCAACCACTAATTTGCCTGAAAGAATCACCGTTGTAATCCCCGAAGTTGAGGAAGAACAACCTATAGTTGTTGAAGAACAGGTTGAACTACCTGAGATAGATGACTTCGCAACACCTGTTTCAGAGCTTGTATCCAACAAGGACGTTAAAGTATGGTCTTTCGACAAGACCATCTTTATCGAGTCTGCCGCTGGTCAAGATTACATAATCGTTGATGCCAATGGCAGAATGCTCCGCAATTCAGTAACAACTTCCAATAGGGACGAAGTGGTATTGAACCGCCAATCCACAGGAATTGTTATCGTGCGAATCGCTAACAAATCATTCAAACTAAAATACTAAATAACATGGAAAAAAAAGAATATGTAACGCCTGAGATTCAGGTTTACGAGATGGAAGTTCAGGCGGCTCTGTTGGCTGGAACACCAGATGGATACCCAGGCAGCCTGGGCTCTCCTTTCTTCGATGATGACGAAGAAATCGTGGACTTCTAATCTCACTCCACCCCACTGACTAATGCTGTCCGATGAAAAGTTTTTTCATCGGACAGCATTTTTTTTGCGTCCACTCCCCCACCGAAAACATAAGAATGGTTAAAGACAAAAAAATATTTGCTAATGACCATGATTTTTAGTTACTTTGCGGCGAATATTTAAAACCAAACAAAGACAATGAAAAGACTTATTACAGCAGCCGTATTGTCGCTTGCGGCGGCGACAGCTGCACAATCTCAAATCGTTATCAACGAAATATGCACAGGTACCGACACGCTTGCATACAAGCAGCACTCCTGCGACTGGGTGGAGCTGTACAATGCTGGCTCGGCTGACGTCAACCTCAAGGGATACGCCCTCTCCGACAATCCCAAAAAGCCGCGCAAACACGTAATCGACTGCGACGCCGTGATAAAGCCCGGCGGACACATAGTCATATTGTGCAACGACCTCGGCACAGGACTCAACGCCGGATTCAAGCTCTCGAGCGACGGCGGCGAAGAAGTGGTGCTGTCCAACCCCAACGAAGAAATCATCGACCAAGTAACCACCCCGAGACTTCAGGACGACTTTTCATACGGTCGCCTTACCGACGGAGCTTCCTCGTGGGGAATATTCGACGTTGCCACCCCAGGTCAAAGGAACTCCAACGCCAAAGCCCTCGCCCCAACGCCCGTAATATCGCCCACCGCAGGATTTTTCACGATGTCGCAGAAGGTTTCTATCACCTGCTCCGACCCCTCGGCAACGATTTATTACACCACCGACGGCTCTACCCCATCCAAATCGTCTAAGAAATACACAGCAGCCTTCACCGTAGGCAAAACCACCGCAGTACGCGCCATTGCCATCAGCAGCGGATGCAAGGACAGCAGGGTGGCAACGACTACATACTTCATCAACGACCGCGAAATGACCCTTCCCGTGGTGTCGCTCGTCACCGACAATAAGAATTTTTACGACAACAGGATAGGCATTTACGTAGAAGGCACCAATGGCGTTGCTGGCAAATGCTCCGACAATCCCGTCAATTGGAACCAAGACTGGGAACGCCCCGTGCATATCGAATACTTCGACAAGAATCAGATACTCCAGCTTTCGCAGGATGCCGGCGTGAAGATTACCGGCACTTGCAGCCGCACCAACGCCATGAAATCGCTCCGCATCATAGCCCGCAAGCAATACGGCGACAGCAGACTCAGGTACAAATTTTTCGACAAGAAAGACATCAGCGAGTTTAAGTCAATCGTACTCCGCAACGGCGGCAACGATTTCCAAGGCACTATGCTCCGCGACGCCCTTATCACTGGACTTGCTGCAAGCGGCGGCATGGACGTAGACGTACAGGCGTTGCAGCCGGTGGCAGTATTCCTCAACGGCGAATATCTCGGCATGCACAATATGCGCGAAAAAGTGTCAGACCACTACGCCGAAGAGAATTACGGCGTGGAGAGCGACCTCGTTGACCTCCTCGAATACAAGGGCGAAAACAAATCATTCGAAGACAACATCGCAATCATTGATGGCGACAACAAGGATTTTGTCGAACTTATGAAATTCGTAAAGAACAACAGCCTCGCCAACAAAACCAACTACGAAAAGGTTGCGGCTCAGATTGACATCGACAATTTCATAGATTATTGGGTGGCGCAGATATATGTTGACAATGAGGATTGGCCTATGAACAACAACAAATGGTGGCGCGCCCGTGGCAAAAATACCAAATGGCGTTGGATCCTATTCGGCACCGAATATTCGTGCGGCGTATATGGCGGACAGCCTACCGTCAATTCTGTATGGCGCGACATCGACATCAACTCCGACGGTTGGTCAACTACCGAATGGTCAACTCGCCTTATGCGCAAACTCTTGGAAAACGAGGAGTTCAAGGCTAAATTCCTCCAAAGGTTCACCTACCACATGGACCATACATTCAAATACGCAAGGGTGAAAGAATTTTCCGACTCGCTCAGGAACTTGGTCAAGACAGAGTTTTTGAACTACCAAGCCCCCAAATATTATAGCTGGTTAGGTCCAAGCTGGTGGGGCGGGTCTGGCTGGGAATCCAACATAGACAACCTCAACAGCTGGTTTGAGCAACGCCCGAAACAAGTTTCTCAGCATCTGAGGGACTATTTCCACATCTCCAGCCGCTACGACGTCACCGTGTCGGCAGACATCAACAATGTGAAATTCTCCGTCAACCACTGCCCCTCCACCGCCTATATCACCGGCAGGTATTTTGCGGATGTCAATCTCAACCTCAGCGCAGTGCTGCCCGAAGGCAAGGCTGTCAACTATTGGAATGTTACCGACGCCAACGGCAACGAAAAGAAGATCTACACCGAGGAAATCGACCTTATGATTACCAACAACGTCGTGGTAAAACTCTACACCAAGGACGCCACGCCCGCCACACTGCCCGCAAGGACAACTCAAGTGGCAGGTCTGTATGTCAACGAGATAATGCCCTACAACAAGGGCGCACTCTCCGACGAGACAGGACACTTTCCGGGCTGGATAGAATTTTATAACGACAACAACTACGCCATCGACATGGCTGGCCTCTACATCTTCAACAACGACAAGAAAGCCAAGCAATACCAGATACCCGGCGGCAGCAGCGACCTCACCACAATCCCCGCCAAGGGACACCTCGTATTCTTTGCCGACGGCAAGCCTGAGCTTGGCGCATTGCACATGAACTACACGCTCAAGGAAGACAAGGACAATTCCGTGAACCTCGGTCAGATATTGAACGGCGAAAACCTCTACATCGACTATATGGACGCGCCCACACTCAAGAAAAATCAATCTTACGGACGCAGCTCCGACGGCAATAAGAACCTCGTCACCTTCGTAGAATCGACGCCTTTTGCCAAAAACAGCACTGGTAAAGTGGAGGCCACAATCCCGACCTACACCTACACTGGCGACAATCAAGACGTCAACCCCAACGACAATCCCAATACTGCCGTATCGGAACACGTAGTGGCATCTTCTACATTGAATGTGTACCCCAATCCCACCAACGACTACGCACGTATCGACAGCGAGTCTGAGGACGTAAGCTACGCACTCTACAACATCGCTGGCGAAAAACTCACCTCCGGCACTGGCAAGGAAATCGACCTCACCAACCTGCCCTCAGGTATGTACGTATTACAAGCATACGTAGGCGGCTCGTTGAAAAACGTAAAAGTCATCAAGAGGTAAGTATTGGATTGCGGGCATCCCTGCCCGCCAGCAGGCAAGGATGCCTGCAATCCAACTCATAATGCATAATTGCCATTCGGCAGATGGCGGTTATGCATTATGTTTTTTTTTATATATTGTTAATCGTATAAGTCATTTACTTAATTATAAGTGTAATTGTTGCAAGAGAAAACAATGTAGAGTATTTTTGCGCAGAAAAATAATAGACCATCTTAATTGAAAATTATAATGAAAAAAATACCTTTTGTAAAGATGCAGGGCGCAGGCAACGATTATATTTATATCGACTGTTTTGCTACGCCCGCTGACAGCCTCGGCGACATTCACGAACTCGCCCGCCGTATGAGCGACCGTCATTTTGGCGTGGGCGGCGATGGCATTGTACTTATAATGCCTTCCGACAATGGCTGCGACGTAAGGATGAGGATGTTCAATTCCGACGGCTCGGAGGCTGAGATGTGCGGCAATGCAAGCCGTTGTGTCGCCAAATATGCCTACGACCACGCAATTGTTAAATCAGCCGACTTCACCCTCCAGACCAAGGCTGGCGTCAAGATAATCCACGTAACCACCGATGCCAACAACATCGTCACAAGCGCAACCGTAGATATGGGCGAGCCTGCCGTGCTGCCATCGGGCGCGGCTATTCCCGGCGGCTTCAAATACACGGCTGTAAGCATGGGCAATCCGCATTGTGTGATTTTTGTAGATGAAATCACCGACGCGCATGTACACACAGAAGGGCCAAAAATTGAAACCTGTACTGAAGTATTTCCTCAGAAAACCAACGTGGAATTTGCCCACGTCATCAATCAAAACGAAATCCGTATGCGCGTATGGGAGCGCGGCGCGGGCGAGACATTGGCATGCGGCACTGGCGCGTGCGCTACACTCGTGGCTGCTGTTGTCAACGGACTTTGCGACCGCAAGGCTACGCGCAGACTTCTTGGTGGTAATTGGGGAATAGAGTGGAACGAAAAAACCGGGCGAATCTTAATGACTGGCCCGGCTGAATGCGCCTTTGAAGGACTTTGGTCGGTCTCCAGGGGATCGAACCTTGGACCCACTGATTAAGAGTCAGTTGCTCTACCATCTGAGCTAG
>JAEEGL017170791.1_pt1 | contig 11516 bp, 7 predicted proteins | sample 9134231 | NCBI WGS metagenome assembly JAEEGL01 (sample SAMN16246548, study PRJNA631951) | gut metagenome | biome: gut microbiome; feature: rumen; material: fiber-attached | host: Bos | place: Iran: Karaj | collected 2018-10 | reverse complement strand
GGTAATAAGAAATTTATTCTTATGATGAATAATATGAGTGATGAAAAAGTATGGTCTGAAAATGTATGTTGGTTATATGATTGTGATTTTGAATTTTTAAATAAACCTGATATTGAAAAAATAGTTGTAACAGGTCCAAGATTTAAAGACTATAAATTAAGATTATTATTGGCAGGTGTTAAAGAAGAAAATGTTTTAGATACTCATCTTGAATTAGATTCACCTGAATTACTTGAATATAATAAAGGAGATGTAATCTATTTATTATATGGAACTGATAATATTGATTTAGCTACAAGTGTTAGAGATAAAATTGTTAGAATCATAAAGGAGGGAAAATAATGAAAATAGAAGTTTTATTTCCAGAAGTATGTAACCTTTATGGTGATTTAGCAAATATTAGATATTTAAAAAGATCATTTAAAGATTTAGAAATAATTGAAACTAAATTAACAGATGAACCATATTTTTTAAAACATAAGCCTACTCTTATATATATGGGTACTATGACAGAACATAATCAAGAATTAGTAATTGAAAAATTATCTAAGTATAAAAAAAGAATACAAGAATTAATAGATCAAAATGTTCATTTCTTAATAACAGGTAATGCTTTTGAAATATTTGGTAAAGAAATTCTTTGTGAAGATAAACGTGTTATTAAATGCTTAGGTATTTATGATACTACTGCTAAAAGAGATATGATGCATAGATTTAATTCTTTATATGTTGGTAAATTTGAAGATATAAATATAGTAGGATTTAAAAGTCAATTCACTCATTCATATACTAAGAAAAAACTTACTCCTCTATTTAATACAATAAGGAGTTGTGGATTAAATCCTGATACTATGGATGAAGGAATTAGAATAAATAATTTTATGGCTACATATGTAATTGGGCCTTTATTAATACTTAATCCTCCATTTACTAAATGGTTAGCTAAAGAACTTGGTATTAAAGATACTACTCTTGCTTTTGAAGAAGCAGCATTGGATTCATATAATTATAGATATAATGAATATATGCAAAAGAAAAACATTTATTACTAAATGTTTATCTATTTTGATTTAATAATTTTTCATTTAAATCAATACTTCTTTTTAAGTTAATGATATCATTTTGCAATTGATTAATTTTATTATCAATTGCTTTTTTTTGATCATTGAATTTTGCTTCAACATCAGCAGTTTCACTTTTAATATTATTATCTAATCTTCTAATAATATCTTCTATTTTCATTTTTTCAGCAAGTAAATCTTTTTTCTTTTTTAGATCAAAAACTCCTAAAGTATTAATTGAATTATTTATTGTTTCTAATTTAGTTTTAAATTCTTGTTGTTTTCTATATGAAATACTCATATTTAAATCTAATGTTAATTTAGATTTTTCTGTTTCTAATTTTTGTATTTCATCTTCTTTTAATTTAATATTATCTTTTGCTTCTCTTATTTTAGTTTCTATTTCTTCTTTTTCACCTTTATGTTGATTCCAATATTCTTCTTTAATACCATCTTGATAATAACTAACTTTCTTATTACAAAAATCAAATAATTCTTTAGACTTTTCTAATATTTTATTATCTACTTTACAATCTTTAAGTCTATAATAGATACTCTTTGTAATAGATAGTAATGTTATATAGTTATCTAAAGAATATATATCTTCTTGATTATTCATAACATCAGAAAGTACTATTTCCATACTTGTATTATATGCTACTGCTGTTAAGTTAATGCCAGTCATATATTTAGTTTGTTCTTTAGCATATTTCTCTTCTATTTCTTTTAATTCTTTATCAACATATTTAGTATTAGTTTGATCACCACTATATTTATCATAATCTGTTATTTTTTTCTTTTTAGTAGCATAATCATTATATTCATAATTAAACTTATCTAAATACATTTGTACACTAAATATAGTAAATTTATTTATTTCATTAATAACATCTAAATTAACAGTAACATAATTAATTGGTTTTTCACTTTGAGATCTTACTATTTCATATCCTTGTTTAATACCTGAAACCATATCTACATGATGTGGTGTCTCTAAAGTTGTTTGATATGCATTATTAAAACCTTTATATATAACTGCTATATAGTTATTAGTAGATGCTATTATTTCAGAAAATAAACTATTTGCCTCTTCATACTTTTTTTCTAAATAAACTTGTTTGGCATGTAAAAGTTTCTCATCTTCCATGTATCATACCACTCCCTTTAGATCTTTTTCTACGTTTATTTTTCATATCTTTTTTTACTACTCTTAATATTCTTCTAATCTTTTCATAATACTCTGCTGTTGGGGGTTTTAAAGACATATTAAGGTCCATAAACAAAGCAGTAATTTGATCATACTCTTTTGGATAATGTTCTTCTATATAATGAACTAATTGATGAGATCTAACTGTTAATAAAGCATAATTTGAAATATAACTTACACCATCATCTGCTTTTTTAACAATATGATGTTTAGTGATTTTTTTAATATCTCTTATTTCATCACCCATCCAGTCTACATCTTTTGTATCATAAATCTTTATCATTAATTCAATATCAGTATTCATTTTATCACCTAGTATTTCACATTAATTTTATCATATTTTTATTATAAAGTAAAAATAAACCCATAAGGGTTTATTTTACAACTATATTAACTATTCTATTAGGAACAACTATTTCTTTAATTATTTCATGTCCTTCAATATGTTTCTTAACATTTTCTTGTTCTTTAGCTATATTAATTAATTCATCTTTATCAGTATTTGGTGCTACTTCTATGGTTGCTCTTAATTTACCATTTACTGAACAAGCTATTTGAACTTTATCATCTACACATTTACTTTCATCCCAAGTTGGCCATTCAAATGTAGATATTTCTTTATTATGAAGTGCTACATCATTTAATTCTTCTGTAATGTGTGGTGCGATTGGATTTAATAATGTTAATAATACTTTATAATCATCATGAGTAATAGTTTCTTGTTTATCATATTCATTACACATAATCATTAATGAAGAAATTGCTGTATTAAATTTCATAGCTTCAAAGTCATTAGAAACTTTCTTAATAGTTTTATTAATAATACTTTCTAATTCTTTAGTATAACCTTTTTTATCATTTAATTTATTTTGGTAATTATATATTTTTTCTAAAAATCTACTTACCCCTTTAATACCATTTTCATTCCATGGACATTCTAAACCATATTCACCCATAAATAAGATGTATGCTCTTAAAGTATCAGCACCATATTCTGCTACTACATCTAATGGATCTATTACATTTCCTTTAGACTTACTCATTTTATCACCATCTGGTCCTAAAACAAGTCCTTGAGCAGTTCTTTTAGCATATGGTTCTTTAGTTGGAACAACTCCTATATCATATAAGAAATGATGCCAGAATCTAGAATAAATAACGTGTCTAGTAACATGTTCCATTCCACCATTATACCAATCAACTGGTAACCAGTATTTTAATTCTTCCATACTTGCAAGTTCATCATCATTATGTGGATCAATATATCTTAAGAAGTACCAAGATGAACCAGCCCATTGAGGCATAGTATCTGTTTCTCTTTTAGCATCTTTTCCACATTTTGGACATTTACAATTTACAAACTCTGGCATTTTAGCAAGTGGACTTTCTCCATCAGTACCAACTTCAAAGTTTTCAACAGGTGGTAAACGAAGTGGTAATTCTTCATAAGGAACACCAACATCTCCACAATGAGGGCAATGTATAATTGGAATTGGTTCACCCCAATATCTTTGTCTATTAAATGCCCAATCTTTCATTTTATATTGAACAGCTTTTTCACCTATTTTTTTCTTCTCTAAGAATTTGATTACTGTTTCAATAGCTTCACTCTTATTTAAACCATCTAATATTTCAGAATTAATATGAGTTCCATCGCCAATCATAGCACCTGGATTATTTAAATATGTAAAACATTTAGCATGAAGTTCATCTTTAATATCATTTTCAACTTCTTTTTTGCTAACCCATTCAACTACAAATTTTTCATCATCATCTAATTCTTGTTCATCTCTCTTATCACTATTTAATTTAAATAAAATAGGAGTTGCTTCTATATTAAAATATTTATCTTTATTAAAAGCATAATAATGATGATTAATTTTAAATCCTTCTCTAACAAGAGATATATCTGTATATCCTGTTTCTTCTTTTATTTCACGAATAGCACATTCTACTGGCGTTTCTCCATCTTTAATAGTTCCACCAATAAATAATCTACCACCTAATTTATTCCAATTAAGAGTTAAATATTTATTATTCTTTTCATCATAAACTACAGCTACTATTGAATTCTTTTTAGATTCATCTTTATTTTGTGTACCTGTAACTTCTTCAAGAACTTGAATAATTGGAATATTAAATCTCATAGCAAAATCATAATCTCTTTGGTCATGTGCTGGTACAGCCATAATAGCACCAGTACCATAACCCATCATTACATAGTCTGCTACAAAAATTGGTATTTCAGCATCATTAACTGGATCAATAGCTTTAATACCTTTAATTTCTACACCAGTTTTATCTTTTTGAAGTTCTACTCTTTCAAACTCTGTTTTCTTTTTAGCTTCTTCTCTATAAGCCATTATTTCATCATAGTTCTCAATCTTTTTCTTTAATGTTTCTACAAGTGGATGTTCTGGTGCAATAACCATAAATGTAGCACCATATAATGTATCAGGTCTTGTTGTATAAACTTTTAATGATTCTTTTGTATCTTTAATTTTAAAAGTAACAAATGCTCCTGTTGATTTACCTATCCAATTTTCTTGTTGAGTTTTAATATTTGGTAAATAATCAACATCTTTTAATCCTTCTAATAATTTATCAGCATATTCAGTTATTCTTAAATACCAAACATCTTTCTCTCTTTGAACTACTTCATTATGACAAACATCACATTTACCACCTTGTGAATCTTCATTAGAAAGAACTACTCTACATGATGGACAATAATTAACTAATGTTTTATCTCTAAAAACAAGTCCATTATCAAACATCTTTAAGAAAATCCATTGAGTCCATTTATAATATTTTTCATCTGTTGTATCTACACATCTATCATAATCAAATGAAAAACCAATTTGTTTTAATTGCTTAGTAAATACTTCTATATTTCTATCTGTTACTTTTCTTGGATGTGTTTTAGTTTTAATAGCATAGTTTTCTGTAGGAAGTCCAAATGCATCAAAACCTATTGGAAATAATACATTATAACCTTCCATTCTTCTTTTTCTAGATATTACTTCTAAACCAGAATAAGCTTTAACATGTCCAATGTGCATACCAGCACCACTTGGATATGGAAATTCTACTAATCCATAGAATTTCTTTTTAGATTTATCTGTTCCTGTTTTAAAAGTTTTATCTTTTTCCCATTTATCTTGCCATTTCTTTTCTATTTTTTTAAAATCATACATTCTTTTTGCCTTCTTTCTTTTTAGTCTTCTTTTTCTTTTTAGTTTCTTTTATTACTTCTTCTATTTTATCTTCTACATATATTTCTTTTTCATGGTTTTTAAAATATCTTCCTGCGATTGGAAATAGTGACATTAATAATGCCATAACTATTAATAAACAAACAATAATTGTCCATATAAAACTATCTATTCTTACAATTATTGTTGCTGTAAAAGCGATTATAAATGAATTAATTAATGCTAAAACATTTAATAATTTTTTATAATCTATTTTTCTTACATCTAAATCATATCTCAGCACAAATAATCGTACTTCATCATTTTGTTTTAATAATTCAAAATTTTCTTTTCTTCTATATACCAGTCTATAAATAATATAAACAAATATAAATAAGCAAACAAATTCAATTAATGATTTCAATACTTCATTCATTTTAATCTTCCTTTCAAAAATAAAAACTTTATAACTTAAGGATGAGATTTACCCACGGTACCACCTTAATTCATAAAGTTTATTATGCAGCTCTATTCTTTAACGCAGAAATACGTTGTCTCTAGAAGAACAAGTTCAATATTCTTTTATATTAGTTTTCACCGACCACTAACTCTCTAAAATAATCAAATATTTACTACTTTCCCCATCACTGAAACATGAGTAAATTATATAATACTTTTTCTATTTTTACAAGTATTTATTATTCTATGGTCTAGGATTTGAAGATGATACATATTTTAATGGATCAACTCTTTTTCCATTTATTTCAATTTGGAAATGTAAATGTGGTCCAGTTGAACATCCTGAACTTCCAGATAAACCTATTACTTGACCTTGTTCTACATGATCTCCTGCTCTTACTGTAATAGTATTTTTATATAGATGTTTATAAGTTGTTTTTATTCCATTACCATGATCTATAATTACATAATTTCCAACTAATCCACTACAATTATATTTACCATTTGAATCAGGTCTAATTGCTTGTTCTGCATAATCTATTCTAGCACCTTTTGTTGGATATGTTACTGTACCTGATTTAGAGGCAATAACATTACTTCCTCTAGAAGCTCCAATATCAATAGCCCCATGTCCTCCACCAAGTCCCTGATGAACACTATCATTACCACCAAAATAAGCTGTTATTGAAGTTGCTGATGGCTTTCCAGTAGCAAATGATAATCCGTTTACTGTCGTTGTTTCTTTGCTTCCTACTGGCCACCACCATCCTGTGTTAGAACCTACTATTCCTTCTGTAACATCCTCTTCTAACTTTTGTCTTTTCTCTTCTTCTTTCTTTTTTATTTTTCCTTCAACATTCTTAAATCTTTTAGCTAATTCATTATAAGTTTCTACATCATCTACATTACTAATAGCAACTCTAGCATTATATAAATCTGATCTATGAAGTGTGTTTTCAACAACTTCTAATGCTTCCACTGCTTGATTAGCAGCCATTTTATTTATACTTTCAGTTGTTGCATTCCTAATACAATTAAATGGTTCCATATATTCAACATAACTAAGTTTAGATATTAATCCTACCATTGTTGGAACAAAGAATATAATTGCCGCTGCAACCATTTTTCTTAACCATTCTTTTGCCATTTTACTTGTTAATTCTTTGTCATTAGAAATCTCTGCTTTAACAGCAGATATAGCACAACTAACTATTAATAAAATAGGAACTATAATTTTAATAATTGTAATAACAATTCTAACTATTCTAATAGCTTTTAAAGCATCAATATTATCACATATACCTAGTATTAGCATATTAATCCCTCACAATAAAATTATACAATTAAAAACATAATAAATCTAGATTTATTATGTTTATTATAACTCAGCCATGTATTCAAATAATTGCATGAACATATTAACAAATATTTTAGGAAGACCCTCTCTTCTAAGTTTTCTAATTAAGATTCTCTTCTCTCTAATAGTTTTTTGAGGATCAAATATGATTGAATCTATTTGTTCTTTTAATTCAGTTGGTATTGATAAATCATTAATGATTCCTTCTAAATCTTCATTTATAACACGTGCTGCATCTATTTCAATATCTTGTCCTTTACAATATACAAGTATTTTAGATTGAACAGGTATTTCATCAAATTCAATTACAAAATCTGTTTCATCTGTATATCTTCTAAATGGTACATTTACTTCATTAGCAAATACTTGTACACCATCAGTAAATTTAGTATTTCTAAATCTAATAATATAATTTCTCTTAGGTGGTACTACTGCTGTTGTACCAGCTATTGGTGCTATTGAAACTGAAAAATCATTAGTTTTATAATAATAATTTATTTCAGTAGTTAAACTTTCACCAGTTTTATATTTAGATGAGAATCCATCATCTTCATATAATTTATATGTATTACTTCTACCTGGAAATACATGTATTTCTAATGTCTTAGGAGAAGATACATCATTTAGATTATTTGGATCTAGTTTTGCCATTGGAATAATAGCTCCTGTTTTTGCAAATACTGGATAATCTTCATCTTTATAGAAAGTAACATATCTCTTACCACCAATAAACTTTTTACCTGTTTTAAATTCATACCAAACACCATTAGGTAAGAATAATCTGTGAACAGATCTGTTCATTACTGAGTCTTTTGGATAAACAATTGGTGAAATAAATAATTCACTTCCAAAATAATACTCTGTTTTATATAATGGTTCATCATATGTCTCTGGATATTTATAATATAGTGGTTGTAATAAAGGTACTCCATTAGTTGAGTATTTCTTTGCTTCACTATATAAATATGGTATCAATCTATGTCTTAATACTAGATATTCTTTAACAATATTATATGTTTCTGCATTCCATCTCCATGGTTCACGTTTATAATACTTTCCACCTTCACTAGCAAGTCTTAATATCGGACTATAGACACCTAATTGAACATATCTCATATATAATTCTGCATCTTCAGTACCACTATCAAAACCTCCTATATCATGACTCCACCATGATACTCCTATATTAGCAGCAGTAGAATTAAAGAATGGTAATAATTTTAATATTTTCCAACTTATTAATGTTCTACCTGAATATAATATAGAATATTTATGAGGTGCTATACCAAAGTTTCTACTTAAAACCATATTTCTTTTTTGAACATTGCCAGTCATATTATTATATAAATAATAATTCATAGCATAGTCTCTTAATTTGTTCTCTACATTGTAATCATCAACCCATAAGAAGTCTACTCCACTATTCATATATGGTGTGATGATTCCTTTTAAAAATCCATCCATTAATTTAGAATTATAAACATTTAATGGAATATTTTTATCTGTATCTAAATCATATATTTTAATAAAATCAGCATGATGTTCTTCTTCAATACTAAGTATTCCATCAGTAATAACATTTGTACCTAAAAATATATTATTAGCATGTAAATAATTAGCTAATGCTGGTGGATTAGGAAATATACTTTTATTAAATGAGAAACTAATATTTGAATATTTATTCTTAGTTCTTGCATATTCTCCTAATAACAATACACTTAGTGGTATTCCGCTTTTCTTAAATTTATTTACTAATATTTGAACATCACTTTCTGTATAAGGTTCATTTTTAGCCCACCATACTCCAAGAGCATATCTAGGAATTAGTGGTGGTAAACCAGTTAAATTGAAATAATCTCTAAGTCCATAACCAAAATCATTATTATATACAAATAAATATGTATCTGTATTTTTATAATTTGGAGTAATAATATTTCCATTTTGATCTAATATAGGAGTTCTAGAATCATCAAATGATGCAAAACCATCTATTGAAAACAAACCTTTATCAAAAGTAACTTTACCAACAGATTCATCTAAACTATAACATGTTCCTCCAAAGTTTTTAGCTTCTGGATGACTAAAATGCCATGTTTTATCTGTATCTTTTATAGTTACTTTTAAGTTTTGATCAGGAGAATGCTTACCACTTACAAATGGTTTTTCTTTTTGATATTCAAGAACAAATTTTTCTCCTTTAATAATTAAAATATTATTATCTTCTTCTACAGAAGTTTTGGGATTAGCAAAATTTCTATTTGTAGCAAAAAAAGTAGGATAATCATTGAATGATCCAGTTTCACTATATTCGAATCTAATTAATGAATCAGATAAAATACTAATTCTATATTTATTACCTCGATATACATGTGCACTAGGAGTTTTACTTTTTTTGATATCTACTCTAAAGTTCATTCCTAAATCATACATGACTATCCTCCCTTTCTATAATTTTTTCTTTTTTCTCTTTATCCTTGTTGTTGAGCCATCATTGCCGCGATTGGATCTTGAACAACAGGTGCTGGTTCTTGAGCAACAGGTGCTGGTCCTTGTAATGGTACTTGAACATCTACTACTGGTTGTGGTTGTTCATTTAGTACTGGAGTTTGATCTAACATTGGTTGTTCAAGAGGATTACTTAATTGTTCATTAACAACTGGTCCTGGATCTAATACCATAGGATTTTCAAGTTGAACATTTTGTTCATTTGGAACTTCATTTGTAACAACTTGAGTTGGATCTATTGGCATTGGTTCTGGAGTTACAGCAGCATCTTGTACAGGCATTGCTGGTTGTTCAGCTATAGTTTGCTCTATTGGCATAACTGGTTCATTAACAACAGGTGTTTCTTCAACTGAAGCTGCTTCCTCTACAGGAGTTTCTACTGGTGTAGGATCTACTCCACCTTCTCCACCATCTTTTAATTTTACCATCCAATTTCCAAATATATCGCAGTTTGAACTTGTTGGTGGTGGATCAGCCTTTTGCATCTTAACAATCATAGGTATTTTAAATATTCTACCAAAGGCAACACAAGTACCTGATTGTAATGTTTTTTGTTTTTCAACTATATCTTCACTCATGTTAGGTACACTCTTTGAAATATACTCTAAATCAGCTGGGTGATTAATTTTAAATATTAAGAAGTTAGCACATTGGGATATAACGTTTTCATTTATATCTGTAGGTCTTTGTGTAATAAGTGTCATTAAGAAACCATATTTTCTACCTTCTTTAGCAATTCTTTCAAATATGTTATAACCAAATAATTTCTTATCATCACCATCTATAACATATCTGTGTGCTTCTTCTAAAATCATATGTATTGGGAAAGTTGCTCTATCAGTTAAAGCTCTAGTAAATTTCATAAACATACGTCCATAAATTTTAACTATTGTACGAGCAAATCTATCATCTACATCTTCTAAATTGAAGTTAACAATTTGACATTTTTTATTATCTTTAATTTGAATCTTTCTAATATAATCATCTAAAGTTATATATTCATCAGAAGTAAAGAATTCTCTATATTGTCTTGAAGCTAAATCATGTAATTTAACTTTTAAACTCATAGCTGAGTCATACATTGCTTCATTTAATAAGTATCTTTCACTATATAAAGTGAAGTTTAATGCTACTTCTAAATCATGTAATGAATAAGTAACTCCTGCTGCTTCAAAATTCCATTGTCTTTCTTCATCAATAAATTGTTTAATATAGTCAGATATAATCTTATGTTCTGCAAATCTACCTTCGCTATCTATATCAAAACAATTTCTAAAGCTTCTTGTAAATCCAATACCAGGAACTTCAGCATTTAAATTCATTTCATTAGTATTAGTTTCATTTAATATTTCAAAAATTTGATCTCTAATTCTTGTAGCAGTTTGATTAGTATACATTATATTAATAACTGCTTTTGATAATATATGATTTTTAAAATCAATTGCTTCTTGATCTTGTCTAGCAAACATCTTAGCATAAGTAAGTGCTGTTTCTACCATTGATATTTGTGAGAATTGAGTTGCTTCTAATAAATTTAAAATATCTTCTAATTCTAATAAGCATACTGGAATATTTAATTTTTCATATTCTTTCTTTTCACTTGTAGTAATTACTTTAAAGTTATAATAAGGATTATTCTTACTTAAATCTTTAAATGCATTCATATATTCACCATATGAATCAAATATAAATAAATTTGCTTTATATGGAATTACTTGTGCAGCTGGGAATAT
>JAEEGL016356215.1_pt1 | contig 11516 bp, 10 predicted proteins | sample 9134231 | NCBI WGS metagenome assembly JAEEGL01 (sample SAMN16246548, study PRJNA631951) | gut metagenome | biome: gut microbiome; feature: rumen; material: fiber-attached | host: Bos | place: Iran: Karaj | collected 2018-10 | reverse complement strand
CTATGCGTTCGGCGACGGTGTGAATGATATCGACATGCTGCAGGCTGTCGGAACGGGCATCGCCATGGGCAACGCGGTGGACGAGGTCAAGAAAGCCGCGGATATCGTGTGCCCGCCGATCAGCGAGGACGGACTGGCTGTGATCCTTCGGGAGCTCTTCCCGGATTAAGAGCCAGGCATTCATATTTTCGGCAACATAAAGGAGCTTTTTATGCTGAGCATGCAGCTTATAAACGGCGTTTTGATCGACTGGGACAAAATTGACCGTGGGAGCTACCTGCGGGAAATTCCTGCGATACATGATGTTGACCGGATCGACTTTTCGAATCCGGTCACATTTTTTGTCGGCGAAAACGGCAGCGGAAAATCCACCCTGCTCGAGGCGATCGCCGTGGAATACGGATTCAACCCGGAGGGCGGCACCAGAAACTACAACTTCTCCACCTACGACTCCCATTCCGAGCTCTGTCAGGCGATCCGCCTCTCAAGGGGCTTCCGCCGCGCAAGGTACGGGTATTTCCTCCGGGCGGAGAGCTTCTACAACGTGGCGACCAAGGAGGAGGAGTACAGCAGGGGGCAAGGCGGGGTGCCGCAGCATTTTCATGAGAAATCCCACGGGGAGAGCTTCCTTGCGCTGGCCCAGAACAGCTTCAGGCCGAACGGCCTGTACCTTCTCGACGAGCCGGAGGCAGCCCTCTCGCCCCAGCGGCAGCTGACGCTGCTTGTGGAGATCGACCGGTGCGTGAGGGAGGGCGCCCAGTTCATCATCGTGACCCACTCGCCGATCCTTCTGGGGTTCCCGGGGGCAGAGATCCTGAGCTTTGATGACGGGCCGGTCCATCCCTGCACCTACGAGGAGACGGACAGCTTCAAGGTGACATCCATGTTTATTAACCACAGGGAGCAGGTCCTTCGAAGGCTCCTTCCGGAGTCCTGAGCAGTATTTTGTACATGTTTTTATTGTAAGGAGGCGCACGTATGGCCTTATGCACACTATCATTCAACTCGACAGTGCTGAAGAGACCCGAGAAGATCGAGGTCCTGATCCCGCAGGACGGGTTCAAGGGCCTCCGGCAGAAAGATGATTTCAGTGTACTTTTCATCCTTCACGGGCTCCATAAGGACCGGAAGGAGTGGGTGCTGGACTCCCAGCTGCCCTTTCTCGTGCGGGAGCTGCCGCTCCTTGTCGTGATGCCGACCTGCCGGAACGCATTTTACCTGAACACGGAGAACGGCTACCACTACATGGACTATATCACGAAGGAGCTGCCGGCGTTTGTGAAGGAGCATTTCCCGGTCTCGGAAGACCCGCGGCGCTGGACGATCATGGGCGAGTCCATGGGCGGCTACGGGGCTCTCGTGTGCGGTCTGCACCATCCGGAGGTCTTCGGGAAGATCGTGTCGTTCTCGGGCGCGGCGGACCTTCTTACCGCGGCGAAGAGCTTCACGGACGTCTCTTTTGAGGACCTCGTGGGAAATGAGGAGAAGGCGGCCGCGAAGGGGTATGATCTCTTTTCATTTTCCGAAAAAATCGGGAAACCGCAGCCGATCTGGATGTGCTGCGGCGAGTCCGATTCACTCCTTGACATGAACCGCCGCTTTTATGCGAAGATAAAGGATAAGTGGGATGTGACCTACTCCGAGGGTGAGGGGGCGCACGACTTCCTCTACTGGAACCCGAAGATCATGGAAGTGCTCCCCTGGATCCTGTCCGAAAAGGAGGTGACCGCATGATCAGCGCCTATGTACACCCCTACTCAAATGTCTTAAATATGGAAATTGACGTCCGGCTCATCATGCCGGATCAGGACGGGAGCGGACGGCCGCTGCCCGTGATCTACCTCTGCCACGGAGGGAGCGGCGATGAGGATGCCTGGCTCATCTACGGGGGAATCGCGGAGCTGGCGGATACGCACCATGTTGCCTTCTGTCTCGTGAATGCCGCCGACTCCCTCTTTGCGGACATGGCGCACGGCTTTAAGTACACCTCCTTTATCGGGGAGGAGCTGCCAAAGATCATGTGCCGGCTCTTCAAACGGCTCTCGCGGGAGCGGAAGGACACTTTTATCAGCGGACTCTCAAACGGAGGGTACGGCGCTTTCATCATCGGGCTCACGCACCCGGAGACCTTTGCGGCCATCGGGGCATTTTCCGCCGGGGACAAGGCCGACGCGAAGCCGAAGCCCTTCCCGGAAGGGGAGATGGATCCGCGGGTCCGCGTGTTCGGGCAGACGGAGATCCACGGGACGGACTACAGCATCACGCACCTAGCCAGGAAGCTTGCCGCATCCGGGGAAATGAAACCCCGCATCTACCATGCCTGCGGCGGACAGGACCCCTGGCTCGATATGAACCTCATCGTGAAAGACTGCTTTGAGAAGCTGGCATGTCCGGAGTATGACTACCGCTACCATGAGATCAGCCGGTACGGGCATGAGTGGCCGTTCTGGCGGGAGGAGCTGGCTTTATTTTTAAACTATATCGGACTTGCCGATTGACAAAACCGGCTCTGCCGGGGAACGGAAGACGGAAGAATGAAGAAACTGATCGCTGCCGGGATCATTGTGCCGGTTCTGATTATCGGGCTTCTGGTGTTTACGCCGAATCTCGATATGCTGGGCCTTATGAAAAATACAGACGAGTCCCTGGCGCCTATGGGAAGGCACTATGTGCTCATCACAAACGGGGAGAATGATGATTTCTGGATGCGCGTCTATGACAGCGCGAGAAGAGAAGGGCTTGAAAACAGCGCCTATGTGGAGCTCTTCGGAAACCGGCTCTCCGTGGATTACAGCCGGAATGAGCTCTTAAAGATCGCCCGGAGGGCCTCCGTGGACGGGATCATCGTGGAGGCTGATGAGGATGCGGCGACCCAGAGGCTGATCGATGAGATCGTGAACGCGGGAATCCCGGTCGTCACGGCCATGAAGGACTGTTCATCCAGCATCCGCCAGAGCTACGTGGGGATCAACAACTACGACACGGGCGTCCTGTACGGGGAGAAGATCGCGAGCCTCCTCACGGGGAAAAAGGAGGCCAGGGTCCTCGTGGTGGCAAAAGGCGAGGCGTCCTCCGTCTCCGAGAACCTGATCCTTCTCGGCATCCGGGAGACGCTGGCGGATGAGCTTCCCGACTGTGAGATCCGCGTTGACAGCGAGACGATCTCACGGACGAGCTCATTTGCGGAGGAAGAATATTACAACGCACTCTTCATGCGGGAGGAGCTGCCGGATGTGCTGATCTGCCAGAACGCCGTCGGCACGATCTGCGCCTATCAGTCCGCCGTCGATCACAATGAGGTCGGTACGGTGAGCATCATCGGCTTTTACGACTCGGACGCGATCCTCACCGCGGTGAAAAAGGAGGTCCTTACCGCCACGCTCTCCATCGATGCGGAGCAGATGGGCAAGGCGTGCGTGGACGCGCTGGAAGACTATTACACGTACGGACACACGAGCGGCTACCAGTCGGTGAAAATGGAGATCATAGACAGCGAAAAGGCGGCGCAGATGCTTTCGGAGGCGGAATAAACGTGAAAAAAGGACGGACTCTCTTACTTCAGGAAAAAATGATGCTGGTCTTCGTCTGGGTCTTCTTCATCATTCTCATCATGAATCTCAGCATGATGAGCCTCCTCCGCGGGATGAATCGAAGGATCGACAAGGTCTACACCGAAAATCTGGATCTCAACAAGCTGGACGCGGCGCTTTCCTCCCTCGAAACGAATCTTAAGACCTACGTGAGCACCAAGAGCTCGGACGCGATGGAGGGATACTACCGGGACGAGCAGACGTTCAGGGAGCTGATCGGGGAGCTGAATGATGAGACGGTCGACGATGCCGGCATGATCGCGGAGAAGAATATCCGCAGTCTCTCGGGCTCCTATCTCGACCTTGCCTCTCAGATCATACAGGCCAAGCGGGGCAGGAACGTGCAGAGATACGCGGACCTCTCGGAGGAGGCGGCCGAGCTTTCGGGCGTCATCCACGTCTCGATCACGAGTCTCAACAATGAGCGGTTTCAGGATAACTCCCGAGTATTCAGCGACCTGACCCGGCGGCTTGAGCGGCAGGAGCAGGCTCTGCAGATCATCGAGATCCTGGTCATGATCGCGGCGGGAGCGGTCGTTTACGGCCTGACATCCATGATCATAAAGCCGCTTCGGGAGCTTGCGGGAGCGGCGAACGAAGTCGCGGCCGGTAATTTCGGGCAGGAGCCGTTGGAAGTAAAATCAAAGGACGAGATCGGCATCGTCTCGGAGGCGTTCAACCAGATGCTTGCAAGCATCCGCGACTATATCCGGCAGACCCGCGAGAACCTCCTCCGGGAGCAGGAGATGAGGGAGAAGGAGCTCCTCATGGAGGGGCACTTAAAAGATGCGCAGCTTAAGTACCTGCAGGCGCAGATCGATCCTCATTTCCTGTTTAATACACTGAACGCGGGCGCCCAGCTTGCGATGATGGAGGGAGCGGAGAAGACGGAGGAGCTTCTCGACAACACGGCTGCCTTCTTCCGCTACAACGTGCGGCGGAAGGATTCCGATACGACGCTTCGGGACGAGGTCGGGCTGGTGGACAACTATATTTACATTTCCAAGGTGCGGTTCGGGGATTCGTTTAAGTTTACAAAGGAGATTGACGAGAGTCTGCTGGACCTCAAGGTCCCGAGCATGATCATTCAGCCGCTGATCGAGAACTCCTTCAAGTACGGGATCGGCGACCTCGAAGAGCAGGGACTCATGGAGCTCACCATAAGCCGGAAGGGCGATATGGCGGAGATCAGCGTCTGGGACAACGGAAGAGGGATGACGCGGGAGCGCATAAACGAGATCCTTTCCGGGCACGGGCAGAGCGTGACCGGGAGCGCGGAGTCGCCGGATTCGAACGGTGTGGGCATTTTCAATGTGCGGGAGAGACTGAGACTCTATTTTGACGATGCATCGACCTTTGAGATCAACAGTGAAGGGCCGGGCAGCGGCACGGAGATCCTGATCGGGATCCCCGTCAGAAAGGAGAACGGGTAATGTATCGGTTACTGCTTGCGGATGATGAAAAAATCGTGGTGGATTCCATCACGATGATCATAGAGAAGAACTTCCCGGACCAGTTTGAGATCCGGGCCGTCCGGACGGGCCGCGGGCTCATCGAGCAGGCTGCGGAGTTCCACCCGGATGTGGCCATTGTGGATATTCACATGCCGGGGATCAACGGGATCAACGCGATCCGGGAGATCGCGTCGGAGATCAGCAATATCATTTTTATCATCATGACCGCCTACGACCGGTTCGATTACGCGAAGGAGGCCGTGAAGCTGGGCGTTCTCGAGTACATGAACAAGCCCTTCAACAGCAGGGATATCGTGGAGGTAATGGGGAAAGCCATCCGGCTCATCGAGACCAGGCGGGAGAAGCGCAGGGAAAATCTGCGCGTCCGCGAGAAGATGGAGCAGGTCACGCCGATCATCGAGAATGGGTTCATTTTCACCATGCTCTTCTCCGGGGAGCACTCCGGGGAGGAACTCGAAAGCTACCGGGAACTCCTGGAGATCGAGACCGAGTACGGCTCGATGATGACGGTCATGATCGAGGAAGATGACGGGAGCGGGCAGCCGCAGAACATCGTCGGGAGCGGCGTGCGGCTTCAGAATTACTATGCGGAGGTGCGGGAGAAGATCCTCGGCACCTTCGACAGGGCGATCGTCGGTCCGGTGATCGCCAACTGCATCCCGGTGTTCCTTCCCTCGAACACGAAAAAGCTGGACTATGAGAGCCGCATCTCCCTGATCAATCAGGGCCGTGCTCTCAGCGTGGAGCTTAAGGAGGAGACCGGGTGTCTGTGCCGGATCGGGATCGGCTCGGTCCAGGAGCTGAAGGACAGCATGGTCTCCTATACGGAGGCGATGAGGGCGCTTGCCAGCGCAGAGGGAAGAGCGGTCCATGTCGACGACCTGGCTCTCTCCCTGCGCTACGAGGAGGAGTACTCGATCGACCTTGAAAATGCTCTCTTTGACGCGCTGAAGAGCGGAGACCCGGAGAACTGCGAGAGGGCTGCCGGGCAGTTCTTCGACTGGATGCTGACCACCTACGGGCAGAAAAATATCAGCGTGAAGCTGAAGGCCCTCGAATTTGTTCTTTTTGCCGACTACGTGAGCTACAACAGCAGCGGCGGGCGGACCTATCATTTCAATGAGCGGGCGGAGTACCTGCCGCTCGTCTACAACGCGGAGAACAACAGCGACGTGAGGAGCTGGTTTATCGAGAGGTTCGGGGCCGCCTGCCGGCATATGACGTCCGGGAAGGAAAATTACGAGAACGGGATGATCATAAAGGGGCGCAAGTTCATCACGGAGAACTACGACAAGGATATATCCCTCGACGATGTCTCGAGGCACCTCAACTTAAGTCCCTACTATTTCAGCAAGCTCTTCAAGTCTGAGACAGGGACGACCTTCGTGGAATACCTGACGAACCTCCGTATGGAGAGGGCCCAGGAGCTTCTCAAGGATGAGAGCCTCAGCATCAAGGAGATCTGCGCGGCGGTCGGCTATGCGGATCCGAACTATTTCAGCCGCACGTTCAAGAAAAATGTGGGCGTCACCCCGACTGTGTACAGGGAGGGCAGCAAAAATGAGGAATAAACCATCCGTCAGGCGGTTTGGCAGGCTCCTTGCGGCCGCGTGTCTTGCGGGGGCTTTGATGGTTTCATTTTCCGGATGCGGAGAGAGCACGGTTGACAGCGTGAAGGAGGATGATGACGCGATCAGAATCGGATTCTGCTTCGACTCCTTTGTCATCGAGCGTTGGCACCGGGAGAGGGATATCTTCGTGTCGGCGGCGGAGGAGCTCGGCGCGGAGGTCAACGTCCAGAACGCAAACGGAGACATACGGGAGCAGATCCGGCAGATCGATTACCTGATAGAGAAAGGCGTCGATGTGATCGTCGTCGTGCATGTGGCGGACGACGAACTGTCCATAAATGGTGCGCTCGCGAGGGCGGAGGCGGCCGGAATCCCTGTGATCGCCTATGACCGGCTGGTGAGGGATGCGGATGTGGACCTGTACATCTCCTTCGACAGCGAGGAGGTCGGGCGGCTCATGGCGGAGCACATGGTCTCCCACATCGGAGAGGGAGAGATCCTGATGGTCGGCGGTCCGCTCGCGGATTACAACATGGTGCAGATCGAGAAAGGCTTCTCGGACGTCCTTGAGGCTCATGGGAACCCGCTCACGATCGCGCTCAACGAGCACGCCGAAAACTGGCTGGCGGAGACCGGCATGTACGTGACCTCGGAGTACCTGAACGATCACGACGCGCCTGCCGGCGTGATGTGCGGAAATGACAGCATCGCCGGCCAGGTCGTAAAGGCGCTGGCGGAGCAGCGGCTCGCCGGAGACGTCTGCGTCGTAGGGCAGGACGCGGATCTCGACGCCTGCCAGAGGATCATGGAGGGAACCCAGTGCATGACGGTCTACAAGCCGGTGGAGAAGCTGGCGAGGCGGGCCGCCGAGATCGCCGTGGAGATGGCAGGGGGAGAGATGCCGGAGGACGTGACCGATACCATCAATAACGGGAAGGCGGATATCCCCTACTGCAGGCTCGAGCCGATCGCGATCACAAGGGAAAACATGGATGAGGAGATCACCGGGAAGTACCATGAGGCCGCGGACATCTACCTCAATGTAGAACAGGAAAATGAAGAGGAATCCTCCGGTACTAGCAAATAATTGTGAAAATGCGGGAAAATGCGCAAATTTGTCCAGTCCCGGGGCAGTGTTTCGGTCATAATACCCAAAAATTTCATGAAGGGAAACGAGAAATTGCGGATGGATGTGTGATATTATAGGTCCATCAGATAATATCCACTATTTAAAGGGAGGATCGAAACATGAAGAAAAAAGTATTTGCAGCAATTCTTTCCGCACTGATGGCAGTATCGCTTGCAGCATGCGGCGGCGGCTCCGCGGGCTCTTCCGCAGCGGCTCCGGCAGAGAGCACGAAGACCGAGAGCACGGCGGCGAGCACCGCTCCGGCAGCGGAAGGCGCAAAGAAGATCGGTATCTCGATGCCGACTCAGTCTCTTGAGAGATGGAACCGTGACGGCCAGTATCTTGATGAGAAGTTCAAGGCAGCCGGTTATGAGACCATCCTGACCTTCTCCGACAACAAGTCCGACCGTCAGGTCAACGACATCCAGAACATGATCGCTGAGGATGTTGACCTTCTGATCGTCGCCGCGATCGACGGCGTCGCCCTCAACACCGCCATGAACGAAGCGGCGGAAGCTGACATCCCGGTCATCTCCTATGACCGCCTGATCCTGAACGACGCTGTTTCCTACTATGTATCGTTCGATAACTACACGGTTGGTAAGCTCCAGGGCCAGTTCGTAGAGTCCACTCTGGATCTTGCAAATGCCGGTGACAAGGTTTACAACATCGAGTTCACCGCAGGCGATCCGGCCGACAATAACGCGGGCTACTTCTTCAACGGCGCATACGATGTCCTTTCTCCGTACATCGAAGCCGGCACTCTGAATGTCGTCTCCGGCCAGAAAGACTTCGTCTCCGTCGCAACCGATCAGTGGAGCACCGACACCGCACTTGAGAGAGCGCAGAACATCCTCGGTTCCTACTATGCGGACGGCACTCAGCTTGACGTATGGCTCTGCTCCAATGACTCCACCGCTCTCGGCGTAGCCCAGGCGATCACCTCCGACTATGCAGGCGACAACGCTGTCATCATCACAGGTCAGGACGGCGACGAAGCCAACCTCAAGAACATTGTCGACGGTGTTCAGACCATGACCGTTTACAAGAACGTTGCGAACGAAGCCATCGTTACCCTCGGCCTTGCAGAGGCAATGATGAAGGGCGAGACAATCGACGCAGGTCTCTGCGACACCTTCGGCATTGACTGCGCATACGATGTCGAGTCCTATGAGACTTCCGCAGGCAACAAGTGCCCGTCCTTCCTGCTTGTACCGTCCGTCATCACCAAGGACAACCTTCAGGAGCTGGTTGACACAGGCCTCTACACCATGGGCGCAGACGGCTATCTGTCCGCTACAAACTAATTGTATAACAACAGTGTAATCTGAATAATACACGAGCGGCGGGACGGATTCCTGATCAGTCCCGCCCTTTTATTAAGAAGAAAGGGGGGAATACTTTTGGCTGATATTATTCTGGAAATGAAGAACATCACCAAGGAGTTTCCGGGTGTAAAAGCTCTGTCGGACGTCAACCTGACGGTTGAGCGAGGCGAGATCCACGCTCTGATCGGCGAGAACGGAGCAGGCAAGTCTACGCTTATGAATGTTCTGTCGGGAACATATCCGGTCGGAACCTATACCGGGGAAATTTTCTACAATGGCGAATTATGCCAGTTCAAGACACTGAAGGACAGTGAAGCAAAGGGTATCGTCATCATTCACCAGGAACTTGCTCTGATCCCGCTTCTTACAATCGGAGAAAATATGTTCCTCGGAAATGAGATCCGGGGCAAGGGCGGTATCATCGACTGGAACCGTACCTTCAGTGAAGCTGAGAAACATATGGAGCAGGTTGGCCTGCATGAATCGGCACAGACCCTGATCAAGGATATCGGTACCGGCAAGCAGCAGCTTGTAGAGATTGCAAAGGCTCTGTCAAAAGAAGTTAAGCTTCTGATTCTTGACGAGCCGACTTCTTCCCTGAACGACGAAGACGCGAAGATGCTTCTCGATCTTCTGATCAGTTTCAAGAAGGAAGGCCTGACATCGATTATTATCACTCATAAACTGAATGAAATTATATATTGCGCCGATAAGGCGACGATCATTCGAGACGGCTCCACCATCGAGACGCTGGTCAAAGGCGTCGATGAGTTCTCCGAAGACCGCATCATCAAGGGCATGGTCGGACGTGCCATGGATGACCGGTATCCGACCAGAGAACATCATGTCTCGAAAGAAGTCAGTCTTGAGGTTAAGAACTGGACGGTCCATCATCCGCTCTATGAGGAGAAGGTCGTTGATGACAATATTAATTTTAAGGCTCACAGGGGCGAGGTAGTGGGATTCTCGGGACTACAGGGTGCGGGACGCACAGAGCTGGCGATGTCCATTTTCGGACACAGCTACGGAACCGGAATCTCCGGCGAGCTTTTCCTGCACGGGAAGAAGACGGAACTCAAGTCTCCGGAAGCTGCCATCAAGGCAGGCATCGCCTATGTCACAGAGGACAGAAAGACAAACGGCCTGATCCTGGGCGAGAGCATCCAGTTCAATACAACTCTTGCCGCACTTGATAAGGTTTGCTCGAACGGCGTGATCGACACGGTCAGAGAAGGAAACGTCGCGGAGAAGATGACGGAAGAGATGGGTACCAAGACCCCGTCCGTCATGCAGAAAGTAGGCAACCTCTCCGGCGGCAACCAGCAGAAAGCGCTCCTTGGCAAGTGGATGTTCACGGAGCCGGAGATCCTCATTCTCGACGAGCCGACCCGCGGTATCGACGTCGGAGCCAAGTATGACATCTACTGCCTGATCAACAAGATGGTTGCCGACGGTAAGACTGTTATCATGATTTCCTCGGAAATGCCGGAGCTTCTCGGCATGTGCGACCGCATCTATGTCATGAACGAAGGCCGAATCGTGGGAGAATTCCCGGCGGCCGGAACCACCCAGGAGATGATCATGGGCGCTATCATCCGTTCTTCCAAATAATTCGGAAAGGGGACACTGAAAATGAATGATAAAAAGAAAAACGCAATAAACATGAAGGATTTTTTGGGAAAGTACACGATGGTCATCGCGCTTGTGGTCGTATTTTTCCTGTTTGTGTACCTGACCGGCGGCCGTCTTCTGTATCCCCAGAACATGTCTAACCTGCTCCTGCAGAACGGCTACGTTCTTGTCATGGCGTGCGGCATGCTCCTCTGCATCCTGACCGGAGGCAACATCGATCTTTCCGTCGGTTCGGTCATCTGCATGGTCGGCGGCGTAGCGGCGGTCATGATCACCAACATGTCCATGAATCCGTTCCTGGCGATCATCGTCGGCATCATCATGGGCATCCTCGCCGGCATCTGGCACGGCTACTGGATCGGCTATGTCCGCATTCCTCCGTTCATCACCACGCTGGGCGGCATGTTTATCTTCCGCGGCATCGGCCGTCTGGTTCTGAACTCCAAGACCGTGGCTGTCCAGAACGCTGCGTTCCTGAATATTTTCACGGCCTATATCAAGATCCCGGGGCTTGACAACGGGAAAGTCCTGATGTCTCCGCTGGTGGTCGGCATTATCGTAACGGTGATCCTGTTCGTCAACGTCATTCGTTCACGTGCCGACAAGAAAAAGCACGGCTATCGCCAGAACAGCGCGCTTGCGGATTTCGGCAAGACCGCAGTCATTGCAGCGGTTCTTCTGTTCTACTGCTGGAAGCTTTCCAACTACAAGGGCATCTCTGTCATGCTGGTCTGGGTTGTCGCAATCTGCCTGATCTACAACTTTATCACCTCCAAGACGGCTTTCGGACG
>JAEEGL015079125.1_pt1 | contig 11516 bp, 11 predicted proteins | sample 9134231 | NCBI WGS metagenome assembly JAEEGL01 (sample SAMN16246548, study PRJNA631951) | gut metagenome | biome: gut microbiome; feature: rumen; material: fiber-attached | host: Bos | place: Iran: Karaj | collected 2018-10 | reverse complement strand
GTATTCTTAGCAGGCTGTAAAAAAAGCGGTCTCCCCATGGATTACAAGGAGACACACACCATCGTTTCTACCGACAGGATGGATAATTTCGCGACCGGTTTTGCATATGATCTGGCAGTTACCGACAGCAATGTGGACGGTATGACCGGAGCGACGGTGGAGGATGAATCTTCGGCCGGTATCTTCGACATCAACAGAAAAAAGGTCCTTTATGCCAAGGATGTGCATGAGAGGCTTGCACCGGCATCACTTACCAAGGTGATGACGGCTTTGGTTGCGATCAAATACGGCAATACCGAGGATGTTATAACCTGCAGCGAGAATGTAACGGATATCGACTATGATGCTACAAGGATAGGACTTAAGCCGGGAGACCAGCTTACGATGAACCAGGCCCTTCATGCGCTTCTTATCGATTCGGCCAATGATGTGGCTATCGCAATAGCGGAACATGTGGCGGGAGATACAGAGTCTTTCGTCAATCTCATGAACGAAGAGGCTAAAGCGATCGGTGCCACAAATACCCATTTCGTAAACCCTCACGGTCTTACTGCAGACGATCACTATACAACGGTTTACGATCTGTATCTTATGACCAATGAGGCCATCAAGTATGACCTGTTTAATGAGATCATACAGATGCCTGAATATGAGAGCGTATATAATGACGCCGCCGGCAATGAAAAGAGCATGAAGTTTAAGACCACGAACCTTTTCCTGCGCGGTGATTATACGGCTCCGAGCAATATGACTGTTATCGGCGGCAAGACCGGTACGACAACGGTTGCGGGCAACTGCCTGATACTTGTTGTACGCGATACACAGGGTAATCCCTATATCGCTGTTATACTCCGTGCGAGTACCAGAGCCATTGTTAATGAGGAGATGGCCGAGATACTCAGGGAAATATCTTAAACCTATCTAAAACCGAGTTTTTATTATTGTATTTTCTCGGGTTTTTATGTATAATTTGATTATTACAAGCGGCTCTGCTGCTTATTAAGGAGGACACCCCAATGATTCAATTAATCGTAGGCTCTGAAGGCAAGGGCAAGACTAAACATCTGTTAGACAAGGTAAATGAAGAGATTAAGGAAGCATCAGGTAATATAGTTTTCCTCGACAGAAGTACCAAGCACATGTTTGAACTCAACAACAGAGTTCGTCTTATCAACGTTTCTGAATACGATTTCGAAAACAGATCCGAGTTTATCGGTTTTATATACGGTATCATCTCACAAGACCACGATATTGAACAAATGTATATTGACGGCATAATGAAGATAGCAAGGCTTGATAAGCAGGGCTTTACTGATGTCGTGACCAAGCTTAAGGACGTGAGTGAGAAGTTCAACATCAACATCGTGATAAGCGCATCAATTGACTCTTCCGAGGTTGATGAGAGTTTGAAGGAATACGTAATAGTATCTTTATAATTTACCGCTATTTACAAGCCTCGGGAATACTTTCCGAGGCTTCTTCATATTTTTATGGCAGAGAATAATATCAGGCCTTACAGAAAGCCTCTTAATATCAATATAGGTATCATATGTTTCCTGGTGATCATGGTTTATATCGTGATCTGTTCTTTTATGTACTTCACATCCAAGCATATAGTGGGCTATGAGGTTAAAGCCGGTTCTCTGTCTATCACCAATGTATATGAGGGCATAGCGCTTCGTGATGAGACCATTGTTACTAGCGAGCATGCAGGCTATGTGAATTATTATGCAAGAGAAGGTGAGAAGGTAGGAAGCGGTGGTATAGTATGTTCCGTGGATGAGACAGGACAGTTGCAGGACCTTATGAACAAGGAGGCTACTGGGGGCGTGGCCGTTCTTAAGGATTCCGACTTATCAGAGATCAAGAATGAGATAGTAGAGTTTTCATCCAACTTTGATAACAAGAACTTCCAGAGCGCCTATGATTTTAAATATGCCATAGAAGGCTCTGTCATGAAATTCGCCAACAACAACCTTCTTGCCAACATGGAGACTCTTAACAGCGAGGATTCGTCCGGACTTATCAATCTCTGTTATTCTCCCGAATCGGGTATAGTCGTCTATTCAGTGGACGGTTTTGAAGAGGTGACTCCCGGGGAGGTCAATAAGGACTGGTTTAAGAAGGATGAATATGAGAAGAAGCAGCTGCTTAACAATGAGCTCGTCGATACCGGTGATGTTCTGTATAAACTGACCGACAATGAGGAGTGGTCGATCATAATCCCTGTTGAACGGGAGAGGGCTGAGGAGCTTCTTGCAGAAGAATACGTTAAGGTGAGATTCCTTAAGAACCGTTATGAATCCTGGGGACAGGTTGAGATCCTTGAAGGGACTGACGGGGAGACTTATGTACAGCTTCATTTCAACAATTCCATGGTTACCTTTGCTGCCGACCGTTTCGTGGATGTTGAACTTATAACCGATGTTGAGACGGGACTTAAGGTTCCCAATTCATCCATCGTTACCAAGCAGTTCTATCTTATCCCCAAGGACTATGTGACAAAGAGCGGTAACAACAACTCTGATTCCGTATTAAGGGAGACTTATGCTGAGGACGGAAGTAAGTCGGCAGAACCCATTCCCGTTACCATCTACAGCGAGAACGAGGATGAGTATTATATCGATGATGATGAGTTAAGGATTGGAGACAGGATAATCCGGCCTGATTCGATGCAGGATTATACGATATCCAAGGTTGCCGAGCTTACGGGCGTTTACAATATCAACAAGGGATATGCTGATTTTAAGCAGATCCAGATACTTAACCAGAATGATGAGTATTCCATAATCAAATCCAATACGGATTACGGTCTTGTGACCTATGACTACATAGTATTGGATGCAGACAGTGTGGAGACGGATGAGTTTATATATGATTAAGGATAATATCGCAGAAGTTAACGGAATAATAGATAGTGCCTGTGCCAAGGCAGGACGTGACAGGGATGATGTGACACTTATAGCTGTAAGTAAGACCAAGCCTGTTGAGATGCTTAAGGAAGCATATGATACGGGTATAAGGGATTTCGGCGAGAATAAGGTTCAGGAGATCATGGATAAGTATGATAAGCTTCCGGATGATATCCGCTGGCATATGATAGGCCATCTCCAGACCAATAAGGTCAAATACATCGCAGATAAGGTATATATGATCCACAGTGTTGATTCATATAAGCTTGCCGCAGAGATAAGCAAACACGCTGTTAAAGCCGGACGCGAGATCCCAATCCTCATAGAAGTCAATGTGGGAGACGAAGAGAGCAAGTTCGGCGTGGGCTTTGAAGAGGTCGAAGATCTCATCAGACAGATAGCTCCTTTACCCGGATTAAAGATAAGCGGTCTTATGGCTGTGGCACCATATGTTGTGGATTCCGAAGAAAATCGGGCATATTTTGCGCATCTTAAGCAATTATCTGTTGACATAACGACTAAAAACATTGATAATGTATCTATGAGTGTTTTGTCTATGGGAATGACGGGAGATTACGCTGTTGCCATAGAAGAAGGAGCAACTTACGTCAGAGTCGGAACGGGCATATTCGGTGCCAGGAATTACTCTGTTTGAGGGATTTAATACTAAGGAGATATGAGATATGAGCTTTATGGATTCTTTGTTGGGGGGACTCAAGCTTACAGAAGATGACGGTTATGATGATGACGGTTATCTTGATAATGAAGATGACCTGAACGAGCCTGCACCGGCCAGACAGTCTGAACGCAAGAATGACAGTGCCGGCGATGATGCACCGGCCCGCAAGCCTGTTAACAGAACGGGAGCCGGAAGGAGCAAGAGACTGGGCAACGGCATGGAAGTTTGCGTTATCAAGCCCACCAGTGTTGATGATTCAAGAGAGATCGCAGACACATTGTTATCCAACAGGACGGTCGTTCTTAACATGGAAGGACTTGACGGGGATATCGCACAGAGAGTCATCGATTTTACATCAGGCGCCACATATGCGATCAACGGTAATCTTCAGAAGATATCACATTACATATTCATTATCACGCCTCCGAGCGTTGATATTTCCGGGGATTTCCCGACACTGCTCAACGGTTCGTTTGATGCACCGTAGAATGGAATAAGATCATTATCCTACCCGACTTTCACAGCCGGGTAGGTTTTTATGTTTATACCGCATATTCAGGAAGGTTTTTTATGAAGAGAATTACTGTCAAAACACCAACCAAAAAGGATTATGATATAGTTATCACAGACAGCTTTGATGCGTTGCCTGCTGAGCTTGAGAGGCTTGAATACAAGGGCAGGAGAGCGTTTATAGTCACGGATTCCGTTGTGGCACCTCTGCATCTGGATGCTTTAAAAAATGTGCTCTCAGATAACGGGATAACAACCGATGAGTATATCCTTAAGGCGGGCGAATCATCCAAGACCAAGGCAAACAGTGATGAGATCCTTTATAAGATCGCTGATCTTGGCTATAAGCGTACCGACTTGGTGATCGCCTTGGGCGGCGGAGTCGTCGGGGATATAGCGGGATATGTGGCCAGCCAGTATCACAGAGGCCTTCCTTTTTTACAGATCCCCACAACGCTGCTTGCGATGGCTGATTCAAGCGTGGGCGGTAAGAACGGCGTGGATCACAATGATATCAAGAACGTGTTCGGGACCTTCTATTTTCCGACTCTCGTATATATGAATGTCGACCTGTTATCGACTCTTGATGACAGACAGTTCTATAACGGGTTCGCTGAGGTGATGAAAGGCGGCATCATTAAGGATGAGAAGTTCTATGAATGGCTGATAGAATCCATGTATGAGATCTGTGACCGTGATAAAGAGACTCTTATGGACCTTGTATACGGTTCGGTCCTTATCAAAAAACTTGTGGTTGAGAAGGATCCTTATGAACAGGGAGACAGAGCTTTGCTTAACTTCGGTCATACATTAGGACATGCCATAGAGTCGACCAAGATGGGTGAGCTTTTACACGGTGAATGCGTGGCATTAGGCATGGTGGCTGCGGCTCATATCTCATATAAGAAGGAGATGATAAGCCTGGAAGAGTACCTTGAGATCCGCGATATGCTGGTTCCGTTTAACCTTCCGATAACGATAGAGAATATCGATATAGAGGAGATCATTAAGCGCGTATCCAAGGATAAGAAACAGGATAATGCCGGACTTAAGTTCATTTTGCTTAAGAAACTGGGCAAGGCAGTGATTGACAGAAGCGTGACGGAAGATGAGATGAGAGAGGCTCTTAAGGAGATAGAATATACAGATGACTTCGAATGATACAGAAATAGCTGTTGCAGGCAGCAAGGATGATATAACAAAAAAGATGGTTGAAGACAGTGCATCAGGTGATGACAAGGGCGCAAAGAGGCCTCTTGTGCGCACGATAATAGATGTTGTGATAATCGGTCTTTTGATAGGACTCGATCAGTTCACCAAATATCTGGCGGTCATTCACCTTAAGAACAAGCCGGCATATGTGCTGCTTCGCGGTGTTTTTGAACTGCAGTATCTTGAAAACCGCGGCGCGGCTTTCGGCATCATGCAGAATGCCAAGTACTTCTTCTTAGCAGTGGCCGTTCTGATGGTCATATTTGTGCTGTATACGCTTATCAAGCTTCCGCGCGATAAGAAGTATATATTGATGGAGATATGCCTGATATTGATAGGCTCAGGCGCAGTAGGCAATATGATCGACCGCGGGCTTAATGACTATGTAGTCGATTTCTTCTACTTTGCGCTCATTAACTTCCCGATCTTTAATGTGGCGGACATTTACGTGACAGTAGCATGCTTTATCCTTATACTCGGCATATTGTTCGTTTATAAAGAAGACGATATGGGATTCCTGAAAACACCTAAATGATCAAAGCCGGAATAGCAATGAGCGAGCCGCAAATGGAATAAGGTTATTATGGATTACAGACTGATCATAGATGATGAATATGACGGATTCAGACTCGACAAGGCCTTATCTGAATTGATAGAGCCGGTGATATCGAGATCAAGGATCATCAAACTGATAGACGAAGGTAATGTATTAGTCAATAAAAAGGCTAAGAAAAAGAGCTATACATTATCAGAAGGCGATACGATAGAGATCAGTGTGCCGGAAGCCGTGGAGTGCAGTATTGAGCCTGAAGACATCCCGTTAGACATATTGTATGAGGATGATGATGTAATAGTTGTTAATAAGCCCAAGGGAATGGTCGTTCATCCCGCAGCGGGTCATTTAAGTGGTACGCTTGTAAATGCACTTATGTATCACTGCGGTGATTCATTATCGGGCATTAACGGCGTATTAAGACCCGGAATAGTACACAGGATAGATAAGGATACATCGGGTTCGATCATTGCATGTAAGAATGATGAAGCTCATGCCTCGATAGCTTCCCAGCTTAAGGAACACAGCTTAAACCGTACATACAGAGCGATATGCCTCGGAAGCCCCTTTGATAAGGACTTATCCGGATCTAAGATCGCAAGATATGACGGGGATGAACTGATAATAGATGCACCGATAGGCAGGCACGGAACAGACAGAAAGCGGATGTGCATCGACCCTGACGGTAAGAATGCAGTGACTCATGTTAAGCTCATAGAGGATTTTGATGACTGCTCGTATATCGAATGCCGCTTAGAGACGGGAAGAACTCATCAGATAAGAGTACATATGGAGGCTTTTGGCTTTCCGCTGCTTGGGGATGAGGTCTATTACAGGGGAAGAAGTGCGGCACCTCATCTTGCCCGTATCAAGACAGACGGACAGGCCCTGCATGCATATATGTTAGGCTTTAAGCATCCGAAAAGCGGTGAGTATATAGAGACCGTTGCCCCGGTACCCGAATATATGTCGGCTGCTGTGGAAAAACTGAGTAAAATCTGATAAAATCATATTATATTGGAGGGTAGCTCATGAATACGATCATAACCATCGGAAGACAGTTCGGCTCGGCAGGACGAGAGATAGGCAAGCTCGTAGCGGATAACTACGGCATTCCTTTTTACGATAAGGATCTTTTGACAAGAGCAGCCAAGGAGAGCGGCTTCTGTGAAGAGATGATCGAGGTACATGACGAGCGTCCCACCAATTCTTTTCTGTATAATCTTGTTATGGACACATATTCCTTCGGATACAACGCTTCTTCATTCGTGGATATGCCCATAAGTCACAAGATATTCCTGGCCCAGTTCGATACGATCAAGAAGATCGCGGATGAAGGTCCGTGCGTGATCGTCGGCAGATGCGCCGATTATGCGCTGATGGACAGGGATAATGTTATCAATCTCTTTATATATGCCAACATCGAGAAACGTATAGACCGTATAATGAAGCGGTTTGATCTTAACGAGCAGAAGGCTAAGGAGATGATCAATAAGAAGGATAAACAGCGTCAGAGCTATTATAATTACTATTCTTCCAAGAAATGGGGCCATGCCGGCAGCTATGATCTTTGCATCAACAGCTCGCTCTTAGGCATTGAGGGCACCAGGGATCTGATCATCAGAACGATAGACCAGTATGAGAAATAAGCATTTTAAACATATGAGATGATATATTGCGGTGTCTTTGACCGGGAGTCAAATGCGCCGCAATATGTATGTAATACGGGCAAAAACAGGGCGCCTGAGATAGAGTAAGACCAGATGCAAGAGATAATTATAGACGGATCCTTTGGTAAAGGACGTGTCGACAAGTGTATATCAAGGCTTCTGCCGGGGATACCAAAAAACCTCATGTACAAGCAGATGAGAAATAAGAATATCACACTTAACGGTCATAAGATAAAAGGTGACGAGACTGCAGGACCGGGTGATGTATTAAGGTTTTTCTTTTCTGATGAGACATTTGATAAGTTCAGGACAGGAGACAGTGAGGAACTGTCTGATAATGTCAAAGCATCCGATGAATATGTTACGGCATACAGAGAGCATCGGGATGAGGTCAGGATCGTATATGAAAATGACCATATCATCATCATGAATAAGCCTGCCGGAATGCTGTCACAGAAGAGCAGAGAGAGCGATCTTAGCCTTAATGAATGGATGTTGGGTTATCTTCTTGAAAGCGGGAGTATAGAATCTTCGGATATGCTTAAATACAAGCCCTCAGTACTTAACCGCCTGGATACTAACACCACAGGCCTGGTTATCGGAGGGAAGACTCACAAGGCTGCTGTACTTATAAGCGAGGCTTTAAGAGACAGAACGATACACAAATATTATAAGACGGTCGTGTGGGGTGACTTCTCCCTGAATGACGGAGTATATGAGGCTAAATTCAATAAAAACGAATCGACTAATACGGTCAATATATTGACCGAATCGGTTAACACAAATGATCCAAGCCCTAAAGCCAAGTCCGGAAAATATGACATCATCCGCACAGGGATAAAGAAGATCGGTTCGTATAATATCAGTCATTTGGATACGGTTTATGGTATAAAGGCTGCCGGTTCGGATACATCTGATAAGCAGGTTTCTGAGCTGGAGATCGAGCTTATAACCGGTAAGAGTCACCAGATAAGGGCTCACTTGTCTGCGATGGGCTACCCGATAGTCGGAGATCCCAAGTACGGAGATAAGACACTTGACAGAAAGTATTTTGGTAAGAATGACCATTACCAGTCACTGGATTCCTATAAGATAGTATTCAATGAAGAGATATGTGAAGCTCTGGGTATCGAACCGGGCACGATCATTAAGGACAGATAAAATGGCTACATGGAAAAGCAGAGGCCTTCGAGGTTCTGTACTCGAAGAGATGATCAATCAGACTAACAGCATATACATGGATGAGCATTTGGCCCTTGTACAGAAGATCCCCACACCGATAACTCCTATCGATATGGATCATAAGACCAAGCAGATAACGCTGGCTTATTTCGATAAGAAGAGTACCGTGGACTATATAGGCGTGGCACAGGGTGTTCCTATCGCTTTTGATGCAAAAGAATGTGCATCTGACAGATTTTCCCTTCAGAATATTCATCCTCACCAGGTGAATTTCATGGAGGCTTTTGAGGAACAGGAAGGGATCGCCTTTTTTATCATTCATTTTACCGGCAGGGATAAGTTCTATTACATGCGTCTGTCAGAGATGAAGGTCTATCTTGACCGTTCGCATGAGAAGGGCAGAAAGAGCTTTAACATAGAAGAGCTGGATCCCGAGTTTTTTATAGAAGATGTAAACGGGCCGCTCATACCGTATCTTAATTATATTCAGAAGGATATGGATCTGAGAGTGTAAGTGATAATAAAAACATTGTTGACAACTATGGAAACGGTCTGTATAATTTATCGTGATAGCGAATTATCACGTTACCACGATAAAGTATTCGAGGCGAAACAACGAAAATATGCGTTTTAACCTCAGAACGGAGAAAGACATGAAAGACCTGTTACACACACCTGAAGGTGTAAGAGACATATATAACGGAGAATACAGGCAGAAACTTGAGATCGAGAGCGCGATACATGAAGTGTTCACATCGTCAGGCTATATGGATATCCAGACTCCGACGTTTGAGTATTTTAACTTATTTGATTCGGATATAGGTACAACTCCGGGTAAGGATCTCTACAGATTTACAGACAGAGACGGAGAGACGGTAGTCCTTCGTTCTGATTTTACGCCGTCCATAGCAAGATGTGCCGCCAAGTATTTTTTAGAGGAGCAGGGAGTCCTTAAGTTTACATATAAGGGAAATACATTCTCGCAGACAGGTGAGCTTCAGGGCAAGCTTCGTGAAACGACCCAGATGGGCGTTGAGATGATAGGTGATGACAGCATCGATGCTGATGTTGAGATGCTTAAGCTTAGTTTCGATGCGATCAAAGCTGTAAGTGATAAGAATTTTGTTATCTCTGTATCGCATATAGAGTATTTTAAAGGTCTGTGCGAAGAATTGGGTATCGCCGGCGAATACGAACTTAAGCTGCGTGATCTTATAACCAACAAGAACTTTGTTGCCGCAAGACAGTTTTTGGAGAGCAGGCCTTCAACCGCTTTTTGCTTAAGCGATGACGCCATAGAGAAGATCCTTAAGATAGAGGATCTGGCCGGAGGATATGAGATACTTGACAAGGCCCTTGCCCTTGCCTCTAACGACCGTTCGATCGCGGCAATTAAGAGGCTTAAGGATATGCATGATTCGCTTAAGGCGCTGGGGCTTGATGATAAGATAGCTTATGACTTAAGCATGCTTAACAAGTATACATATTATACGGGCGTTGTGTTCAAGGCATATATGCCGGGTGTCGGTGACTGCATACTTAAGGGCGGCAGATACGATAATCTGCTTAAGGAGTTCGGTAAGGATGCACCGGCTACAGGTTTTGTCATCGTTATAGACGATCTCTTACAGGCCGTAAGGACGCCTGAGGATGAGACGCTTGATGGATACCTCACTTTTGCGCTTACCAAGGGCAGGCTTGCCGATAAGACGCTCGATCTGCTTGAAAAGATCGGCATATCATGCGAAGAGGTCAAGGATAAGGATACAAGAAAACTTATATTTGTTAATGATGAGCTTAAGCTTCGTTTCTTCTTAGCCAAAGGCCCCGATGTTCCCACATATGTGGAGAGCGGTGTGGCCGATATCGGAGTTGTCGGCAAGGATACGATAATAGAAGAAGACAGGCGCGTCTATGAAGTGTTGGACTTAGGCTTCGGCAAATGCAGGATGTGCGTATGCGGTCCTAAGGAAGCCGAAGAACTGCTTAAGCACCATGAAAAGATCAGAGTCTGCACCAAATACCCGACTATAGCAAGGGATTACTTCTACAACAGGAAACACCAGACCGTTGAACTTATCAAGTTAAACGGAAGCGTCGAACTGGGACCTCTTGTAGGTCTTGGTGATGTGATCGTTGATATAGTCGAGACGGGTTCTACTTTAAAAGAGAACGGTCTGACTATCTTGGAAGAGATATGTCCCCTGTCAGCCCGGATGATCGTCAACCAGGTGTCAATGCAGCTTAAGTCTGACAGGATCAGAACGATGATCATGAAGATAAAAGAGATAATGAATGAATCATAGAATATAAACGGATACGGCTTTTGGCCGTTTGATGCAAACGAGGAGACAAAATGAGAATACTCAGATTAACCGAAGAGACAAAATCAGATATACTGAGCAACCTTTTAAAGAGAAGTCCTTCTCAATATACCGAATATGAGGAGACGGTCAAGAATATCGTTGCGGATGTGGCAAAACGCGGTGATGAGGCAGTCTGTGAATACACATCCAAATTCGACGGATGGAACGCAACACCCGACAAGCTTAAGGTCACAAGAGAAGAGATAGATGAGGCCTACAAGCAGGTGGATGATAAGTTTATAGACATCCTTCGTGAGGCAGCCGTCAATATATCCGATTACCATGTAAAACAGAAGAAAGAATCATGGATAATGACCAAGGATGACGGTTCTATCTTAGGACAGCGTTATACCCCCATGGGCAGGGTGGGGTGTTGTGCACCGGGCAGTAAGGCTTATGATCCTTCGTCCCTGCTCATGAGCCGCTTCCCTG
>JAEEGL014513064.1_pt1 | contig 11516 bp, 7 predicted proteins | sample 9134231 | NCBI WGS metagenome assembly JAEEGL01 (sample SAMN16246548, study PRJNA631951) | gut metagenome | biome: gut microbiome; feature: rumen; material: fiber-attached | host: Bos | place: Iran: Karaj | collected 2018-10 | reverse complement strand
TCCAGATGATCGACTGGCTATTCACGGAAGAAGGAAGCCGTCTGGCCAGCTACGGTATCGAGGGGGAGGCTTATAATCTGAAGCCTGACGGCACCATTGAACTGACAGAGCTTATCACCAACAATCCTGCCGGTCTCTCCTCCAACACCGCGAGGATTATCTATGCCGGCGATGTGATTCCCTATGTCAAGGATAACAGCGCGCTGCTGAGCACATTTGACGACAACACCATCGAGGCAATAGAATTCGCCAGTTCCCAGGAAAAGGACGGCGCATACAACCTTCCCTCCGGTCTGAAGACAACCTTCACCCAGGAGGAGAATGACATCTATGCCCAGTATTCTCCCGATCTGCTGACATATATGTCTGAGCATGCACTGAAGTTCCTGATGGGCCAGGAGAGTCTGGACAATCTGCCGGAATTCAAGCAGACCCTGCATGATCTGCACATTGATGAGATCATCGGAATCTATCAGGCAGCCTATGACCGTATGATGGCGGAAGAATAATCCGAAACCGTTGAGGCAGAGAGTTCTGTCCGAAAAAGAAAGAAAAGCGTCCAGACCATTGGACGCTTTTCTTTCAATACCTTGAAACTCTGGCATGTGTCCGGCGGTACTCCGCCGGAGAAATCCCGTAGCTCCTTCGGAAGAGCCGGTAAAAATGGGTCAGGTTGTGATAGCCCACAAGATATGCAATATCCTGGATGGGCGTATCCCCAGACTGAAGCAGCATTGCAGCCTTCTTCATCCGGATTGTCTGGAGCACCTGGGTAAAGGTTTGCCCGGTATTGGTCTTGATAATCCGGCTCAGATAGCCCGGATTGAAATGGAAGGCCTTTGCCAGCTCCTCCAGCGTAATGGAAGCGCAGTGATCGTCAATATGGGACAGGATATCGGAGAGCTTGTTTTTCCCCAGCTCCAGATAATACCGTGAATCGCTGTCCTCCATATAGATCCGCAGCAGTTCCACCATAAGCATGCAGACCATGCTGTCCACGGCAGTTTCGCAGAACAGGGCACGGTTTACCTGTTCCACAATGGCCGTAGAGAACACTCGCCGGACCGTCTGGTTCTCCGTTGTATCCAGCTTCAGAAGGGGCTGGGCAGTGTTTGTGGTATAAAAGGACTGGGTCAGAAAATGGGAAAAGAACACCGTCCTGTCAAACTGCTTCAACAGAATATTCTCAAAATAATTCTGTGAGATCAGGCAGTTAAGGAGCTGAGCGTCGGAGTCTTCCGGCTTGATTATTTTCGCGACGTTAACATTGAACATGTAACACCAGCCGGGCTTCATCGTGAACGTTTCATCGGACATGCGGCAGGTAAAACAGCCTTTGTACACGTAAGCGATATGGATTAAGCCCACAGGACGGCTCCATTCAGTCTGACAATGAAGCATGATATCACGGTATGGGGAAAGCGCATTCATGGAAACACGGTTCTGGTGCATGGCATTGAGCGCCTGATCCAGTTCCGGCATATTGGCGAAAGCAAGCCATTTTTGCAGAATAGGCCGTGTGGCGTCGTTCCGGTTCAGGGCATAGAGCTGATCCATGCTACCCCTGCGGCGGTATTCGTTGAGTGCGGTTTCAATGGCAGAAAGGTGCGAAATATACTGTTCCAGCGCATCCGAGCTGAGATAGTGTTCCATGAAAGAATTCCTTTCTTCGTTTCCCGAAAAGCGGAGCGCAGCTCCGCATTTATGGACAATTCCAACAATTAATTATAATATGGATTCTGGATTCTGTAAAGCATGGGCAAATGCCCTGCAGCATCCGGCAGGAGCAGGATCCGGGCGGCAGAGAAGCCGCCCCGGAAAGGAGTCAATCTATGAGTAAATACAGTGTATACGGTGAGCTTCCCTTCGATGAAGCCAAAGCCCCGGAACAGACGGCGTATGAATGCGATGTTCTGGTGGTGGGCGGAGGTTACGCGGGACTCAGCGCCGCGGTGACGGCCAGGAAGGCTGGCATGTCTGTGGTTCTGGTTGACAAGGGCCGTCCAGGCTATTCCGGTCAAAGTCCCCATGTCTGCTGCACCAGATGGTTCGACCCTGATATGGGAGATGAGCGGGAAACCGTGGAAAAGCTATACTACCATGATGGCGAGTATCTTGCCAACCGCAACTGGTTCGATGTCTGGATCAGAGAGTCCAAGCAGATCTACGAGCTCTATACAGAACTGGGTCTCACCGAGCAGTACGAGGATGCAAACTCCACGGGCTTCGCTGAAAACGATGACTACTTCGGCTATCGCGACCTGGTGGGCAATCGTCTCCGCCACAAGCGCTTCATGCCCGGACTGCTGAAGAACGGCGTCACCGTGGTGGACCGCACCATGATCTATGATGTGGTGGAGAAGGACGGCCGTGTCATCGGCGCTGTGGGTTTTGATGTTGCCAGCGGGACACCCATGGTTTTTCACGCCAAAGCAACAATCCTCTGTATGGGCAGCGGGGCTTACCGGCCGGCAGGCTGGCCTACTGGCGGACCTAGCTTTGACGGCATTGCCATCGGCTACCGCCATGGTCTTCCCATCATCGGTCAGGAATTTGAAGACTACCATTCCGCCAAAGGGGATTCCCCCTCCAACGCCTGGGCAAAGGAGGCATTTCCCTATCTGCAGAACATGATGCTCAACGGCGGCGAGGAGCGGGAAAAGAACCTGGATCGGCTCACCGGCACCGGCAGTGCCATTGCCACATGCATCGTTGATGGAGGAAAGCCTTATGACAGCGATGCACCTTCCTGGCATCCGTTCCTCTGGCAGAACGATCACCCTGAGGATGTGCGGAACAACCGCATTGATACCGACGAGCCCAAGAATCAGCCCGGTGGTGTTTATGGCGTTGCTCCCGGCTTCCCGGTTCACTCGGTCAGCGGAATCTTCTGCGGCTGCGAGGACACTCACGGCTATACCGGCATCCCCGGGCTTTACTGCGCTGGTGACGGGTGCAACGGCGGACCGGTGGGAGGAGCAACCTATGCCGGCCGCACCGGTTTCACCTCAAACTTCTTCGGTCTGCAGGGAAAGCGCTCAGCGGAGGCCGCATCTGACTACGTGAAGTCCTCCGGCCTCGCGCTCGAGAAGATTGCGCCGGAAACCGTGCAGTCGCTGGCAGAGGAGTATACTGCACCCATGCGTCTGGAAAAGGGGTACGATGCAGTCTGGGCACTTGACTGCCTCCAGGCGGTAATGACACCGTTCTGGACTCTTCTGGTCAAGAGCGAAGACCGTCTGAAGGCCGCCCTGGTTAACGTGATTTATATGCGGGACCATGTCCTTCCAAAAGTCATGGCGCTCAGCGCCCATGACCTCCGCAACTGTACGGAGCTCCGCCATAAGGTGCTCCAGGCGGAGATGAAGCTCCGCCTCAGCCTGGAGCGGAAGGAAAGCCGGGGCTGCCATTATCGGGAGGATTATCCTTTCCGGGATGATAAGAACTATCTGTGCTATCTGGTGGCACAGAAGGGTGATAACGATGAGATGGAAGTACATCGGGTGGAGTATCCGGATGCCTGGAAGGGAAACCGCAGCGAACCCTATCTGGAGCGGTACACAAGCTATTTCCCCGGGGAAAAGGAAGCCGCTGCCGCCCACGGTCTGCTTTGAGCAGGGAAGGAGTTTCCAATGAGTGTAATTCGATATGATCTGGACGCCTGCATCGGGTGCCGCCTGTGTATACAGGTCTGCCCCTTCGATGTATTCCGTTTCAATGAGGAGTATAAGAAGTCGGTCATCGCCTATCCCGAAGACTGCATCAGCTGTGGCCAGTGCTATATTTACTGTCCGGGGAAATCGCTGGCTCTGAGCCACACCACCTACGCGCACACACTGGCCTCATATCGCGCGCCGGCGGCATCTGGAATTCGTCGCGACATCCTCGCACCCGTATGCGAGTCGGAAAAAAGCGAATAAACAAGGAGGAACCCCCATGGAAAAACTGCTTCAATTTGACGATGCCATCGACGAGCTGTACCGGCGCCATGACGGCGGTCAGGATACCCGGAAGGGCGTCCAGCGGGCATCGGACTTTCCGGATCGGGAAAGTATACCGGACTTCGACGCTGCCGCACTGCTGGTATATCTGGATATCTATCGCGGTGTACCCACTGAAACACCAGATGAGTTCCTGTTCGGGCCTGAGGATCTGCTGGCAGAAAGCGCTTTTGACCGGATGCTGGCCAGAGCTGTCGGCATGGAGATGGACGAGGTCAAGAAAATCTGCCGCTCAGAGAGCGGTATCTCCTACGGTGCCGCACTGGAAAAGGTCAACGGTATGTTGGGTACCATTTCCTTGAGCGGAAAGCATGACGCTGAGACACCGCTGGATCGTACGCTGGCAGTGGAACTGGTCGCCGATGCACTGCATGCCTCCGACGGCAGCGGTAAGATTCCTCATCTCTTCTATGTTCCCGAAAACACGGTGCTTACAGAACTGTTTCTGCCAAGCAACACAGTGGCCGCATCGCCGGACGGAACTCTGGTGACACTGACGGTGGACGGTGTGTTCATGCCGCTGGTGGGGGGCTACCAGTATAGGGGAGACATCCGGCTGACGCTGACGGAGCGTTATGAACTCTACCGCTATACCACGGAGCCCCTGCCGCCTGGCGCCATGCCAGATGAGCCTTCAGATCTGCCGCCGGAGCCTGCCTGGTGGAACTACTTTGAGGAGCCCTACCGTGCTGCTCTGTTCCTGGAAAACGGAAATAAGGTTCCCCAGCGCAGCGTGGATGCGGCCTATATTGAGAATCCAGACGGGTCTGTAACAATCCGCTCTGATGATGCACCGAGCGATGCCTTTGGGGCCAACAACTTCAACGGTATCATTGCCGGCGGCACCAGCGGCAAATATCATCTTAAGAATCTGAAGATTCGCTTCAAGGGAAACGGGATGGACGATTTCCAGGGCATGGGTGCCGGCATCCTGGTCTGCGGCGATGACACCGAAACCATAATTGAGAATGCCGACATATGCAACTACGGTACCGTTCGCTCTACCTTTGTGGCCGGCGGCAGCGCCAAGATAATGGTGAAAAACAGCCGTTTCTCCGCTCATGAGGGCGTTTTCGAGGATGGCTGGGCAGGGGGCTTCGGCGGGAAGAAAATGCGGAATGCGCCCTGGATGGGCGGCTTCGAAGGTAACTGCCGCAGCACGAACCTGCTGGACAAAGCGGAGGCCAACTATTTTAATTCCCAGATCATGTCTGAAAAGTGGGGAGTCCTGTCTACAGACAACAACAAGGGCTGCAAGTCCACCGCAATCAACTCCCTGATTGCCATCACCGGTGGGCTCAATGAAAAGGTGGACACCTCCTCGGAGTCAGCGGCCCGAACGAGCGTGGCCAAGCTCCCATTCTCTGAAATCTACGGAAAGATTACCCGGGATCTTGGCGGAAAGCCTACATCTTCCTCCACTCACCCCGGCGGATATGGCACCTACTCCATTGGCAACACCACTGTGAAATTTGCGGGAAGCACTGTGATCACCGCCGACTACGCCAACACCTGCGTCAATGCTGCTGCAAAAGTAATCTACTGTGCCTCGACTCCGGAAAACCTGGAAGGCGTTTTCGGTGTTGATGGCTTGGACATTCAACCGCAGAACACCGTGGTCTATACCGATAAGGCAGGTGTGATGATGCAGCGCGGAAACGGAAACGGCGGCGTCGAAATCAAGGACAAGACTCTGTTCCACTGCGGAGTTACCTGCTTCTCTGTCAAGTCCAACGGTTCCTTCCACATCAACGTGGATGATTCCACACTGATCTCCGAATCTGGCATGATTCTGTGCATGATGGATGATGACGATCTGCACAACGGAATCGAGGATCCGGCCTCCCCCACTGAAGAGGAAAAAGCGGAGGCTAAGGCCTTGATTGCCGAAGGCCTGCTGAATGTCACAGAGGCTATCCGGAACCGGGACGTGTTCGCACGTTTCTCCAACATGGATATCAACGGCGACTGCTTCAACGCCAGCGGATACCGCGGTCATATCACCCGGAAGGACTATGAGGAGGAAGCTGCCGGCCCCGGCGGGTTCAATCCCTTCGCCGCAAAGCCGAAGGATGCGGCCAGGAACCTGGAAATCCGGTTGCAGAACGTCCGTTACAGCGGCGCCATCTCCACTGCGGAAGGCCATCATATCGACCGGCGGGAGGGCGGTCGTTGGCTGTCCCCGGTGCCCCTTTCAAAATGGTATAATATTGCCTTCCTGGAGTGCATTCCCCGGAAGCCCTATCAGGCCGGTCTGATGCTTCACTTGTCCGCCGGCTCTGTATGGAATGTCACCAGAACCAGTTATCTCACTGTCCTGTCGGTGGATGAAACGTCCTGTCTCCGAGGTAGAGTATTTGTAAACGGTACTGCAACCGACCTTCTCCCCGGAAAGTTCTATTCTGGGTGCATTACAGTGGAACCTTATTCCGCAGGCTGATACTGCTCCGTACCACTCCAAAGAAAAAGCAGGCCTGTCCGGCACATCCTTATGCCGGGCAGGCCTGTAGTGTTTTGGCGTTTTTCGTCTGCAGGTAATATGGAATTTGTCACCCTCTTTGATTGTCTGAAGAGATCTGCTTCTCAGACAGCAGAGAGACCACATTGCGGAGTACTGCACGGCAGTCATCCCGCAGAAACGCTGCCACCACAAACATATCCTTCCCCGGGATGGGAATGGTCCTGACATTAGTGCTGGTCAGTCTTGTATACTGATCCAGCAGGGCCACACCCACGCCCATTTCCACACAGAGGATCAGCGATTCCAGACTTCTGGGCTGCCGTACCACCCGAGGTGTAAAACCCGTCTCCTGGCACTGTCTGATAAACCGTTCGTATCCCACGGGGCTCTCCTCCGGGGAAATCACTACGAAATCCTCATCTGCAAGCATCTTCATATTCAGCATCTCCTGACTTGCCAGGGGATGCTTTCTGTTTATTGCAATGGCAGGCGCTTGGGGAATAATAATTCTGGAATCGAAGTCCGGCTCCTGCTCCACGTCAAAGTCCAGAGTTATAATCAGATCATAGTGTCCTGCCTTCAGTCCATTGCGAAGATTGGCAAAGGAGTTGCGCTCCAGTGTAAGGTCTAGCTGTGGATACAGTTCCTGCACTAGGCCCAGTCTGGCCAGCATCTGCGGCCGCACCTCCTGCCCTTCCAGGATTCCGATGCTGAGGCTGGAACTCTCACGCTGTGCCAGTAACCGCGCCTGCTCGAACAGATTATCCAATTCATCCGGAAAGTCCTTAAGACGGTCAAAAAGCAGCTGTCCCGCATCAGTCAGGCGCACTGAGCGCTTGTTCCTGACAAACAGCGGGAAGCCGAGCTCCTGTTCCATCTGGGCGACCTGCTTCGACACGTTGGGCTGAGCAGTATAAAGCCGCCGGGCGGCTTCGGAGAAGCTCCCGCACCGGGCCACCTCCACAAAATACCGGATCTTTGTCAAATTCATGCTGCCACTTCCTTATACTTTCTTTCTTCTCTTATTCCTCATCATAGCATAAGTGCATGATTAGTGCAAACGGTTTTTGTGCATTTAAGACAAGCAATAACCGTATTATTCCATTTTATATATGAAAACCGCATAACTGGATATTTCACATTCTCCGGTTTTTGCGGTACACTGAAATCATGGAAAAACTGCAAATGTAAAGGAGGAAATCCCATGAAGGTACTTGGAATCTCAGCGGGAACAATTAACGGCAGCAATGATGCTATGTGCAAGGAAGCTCTCATGGCCGCGAAGGAGGCCGGAGCCGAAGTGGAATTCATCAATCTCCACAAGCTCAACATCAAGCACTGCACAGGGTGCAAGGCATGTGTCATCAGCCTGTTCAACGGAAGAGGCAATGCCTGCGTCATCAAGGATGACTTCCAGTGGCTGGTGGACAAAATGTACGATGCGGACGGAATCATCTGGGCAGTTCCCATCTTTGAGAGCTGCGCCCCCGGCATCTTCCACACCGTGATGGATCGGTTTGGTCCCCGTCTGGACCGCGGCAACGTGATGATCGGTATGAAAATCGCCGAAAATGGCGGAAAGCCCATCGATCCCAAATACGTCAAGGAAAAGGTTGTCTCCTACATGGCAATCGGAGGTTCCGACTGGGCCACCCGTGTCCAGTGCGATTTCGCCACCCAGGCCATGACTCCCAAGTGGACCCTCATTGACAATGAAGTGTTCCAGTGGTCTCTTGACATTATTATGAATGATAAAGCAATTGCCAGAGCTCACGAAATCGGTCTGAATCTGGCCGCGGCGGCAAAAAAAGTCGCAGACGGAACCCTGAACGTGCCCCATGGTATTGCGGGCGAAGACTACAAAGGCGATCCGGGCACATGTCCCTTGTGCCACGGCAAGAACTTCTATCTTCAGGAAGACGGTACTGCCATCTGCTGCCTTTGCGGCACAGAGGGCGTAATCCACAACGTAGAAGGCAAGTATGTCTTTGAGTTTGATGCAGAAAAATGGGTCCCCCATATGCACGACGCCATCTCCGGAAAGTTCATCCATGGTGATGACATTCAGAACAACGAGGGCAAGGCCAGGGCTGCCATGCAGACGGAAGAGGCCAAGGCCCGCAAGGCAAAGTACCGGGAGTTCATCTCTTCCAGCGTGCCGGAATAACCTATTAAACTACACGATTCACGATTTGAAAGGAGTCTCATTATGAAAGCAGTTGCATTGTACGGAAAGCAGGATGCCCGGATTGTTGAGAAGCCCGTTCCCACTGCCGGCCCCAATCAGCTGGTTGTGAAGATCAACTACGTGGGTATTTGCGGTACGGACGTAGAATTCTTCCAGTCCGGCGCGGTACCTCCCTTTGTTCAGCTTCCCATGGTGCTCGGTCATGAGAACGTCGGCACGGTAGTGGAAGTCGGCGAAGGCGTTACCGATTACAAGGTTGGCGATGTGATCCTCTGCGGACCTCCCAGCCACTGTGCTGAGGACTGCCCTTCCTGCCGTCAGGGCAAGACCAATATCTGCATCAACGGATTCCCTCGTACCGCCGGTATCGGCGGTCCTGACGGTGGCTATGCGCCGTATATGTTGGTCCGTGATGTGAAGCATACCATGCTGGTGAAAGTTCCCGAAGGTGTGGATCTGAAGGATGCTGTTCTTTTCGACGTGATCTGCGTATCCCTTCACGGTGTTCGCAATTCCGCCTTTAAATTCGGTGACAACGTAGTGGTTTCCGGTACTGGCCCCATCGGTCTGGCCGCAATTCAGTGTCTGAAAGCCGCCGGCGCCAACAAGATAATTGTTCTCGGCACCACCTCCTCCAAAGAGCCCATTATCCGGGAGTACGGTGCGGACTACTTCATCAACTCCAAGGAGTGCGAAGACCTGGCTGGAGAAATCCAGAAGATTCTAGGCTCCCCCGTAGGTGCGGACGTGGTCTACGAGTGTGCGGGCAATATGACCTCACTTTCCAACTGTGTCTACCAGTGTGTAAAGCCCGGCGGACAGGTCTCCATCATCGGCACCATCCAGCAACCCATGAGCAACCTGGTACCCGGTCAGTTCTCCATCCATGAGCCCAACTTCCAGTTCTCCTTCACCTACACAGAAGAAGACGTGAAGATCTATCTGGATATGGTGGCATCCGGCAAGATGAAATTCCCCGGCATGGTAACTGATGTAATCTCTCTGGACAACGCCATCGAGCAAGGTCTGGACCGGAAGGACCGGAAGGGTCAGCTGAAGATTCTCATCGACCCCAGCCTTTGATTACAACGGAGGTATTGATGTTATGAACAACTATCTTTATTCCATGACACCTGCCCGAATCGGCGGCGTACTGTTCAAAAACCGCATTGTCTCCGCTCCCTCCACCATGCATTCTCTCTCCAATGGAGAACTGTATCCTTCCGAGGATGCCATCTCATTCTTTGAAAGCCGCGCCAGAGCCGGTGTAGGCATGGTCACTGTGGCAGGCCTGAAGACGGGCAAGGACGTAACCGATGATGGCCAGAACACGGCATGGGACGTAAACCAGCCCAATCACCGCAACAAGCTCATGGAGCTGGTAGAGCGTGTGCATTTCTATGGTGCAAAGATTTCCATGGAGCTTATCGGAATATTCCCTGAAGGCTATACCGTCTCCGACGGCTGTTCCATCATGGGCTGGGCTGAGGGTCATGAAATCACCCGTGAGGCCATGGAGGCCTTCAAGGAAGAGTGGGCTCAGGCTGCTGCTGATCTGGTGGACTGCGGATTTGACGCAATTCTGATCCACTCCGGCCACAGCGTACCGCTGGCCCAGTTCCTCTCCCCGCTGACCAATAAGCGTACCGACGAGTATGGCGGCTCCACTGAGAACCGCTGCCGCTACCTGATCGAGATCCTTGATGCCATCCGGGCACGTGTGGGCAAGAAGCTACTCATCGAGGTCCGTATCTCCGGCACCGAGTTTGAAGAGGGCGGTATCGACATAGAGGAAGGCATCCGCATCGGCGAACTGATTCAAGATCATCTGGACATTCTCCAGGTATCTGCAGGCATGCACAACGCCAAGTGGATGACCTGGGTCCATCCCTGCGGTTTCCGTCCTCCCATGCCCAACATCGAGGTTGCCGAGGCATTCAAGAAGTCCGGCCGCATTCATGTTCCCATCGTTGCACTAGGCGCAGTGGAGTCTCTGGATGCTGCCGAGGAGATCCTAAGGGATGGCAAGGCGGATCTTGTCACAATTGCCCGCCAGCTGATTGCCGACCCGGATATGATCCACAAAGCCATGTCCGGCCGCGGCGACGATGTGATCCCCTGCATCAAGTGCATGCGCTGTCATGATTCCACGGTTTACGGCCATCAGTTCCGGTGTGCCGTGAATCCCGAGGCTGGTCTGGATGCATGTCTGAGTAAACTTGTAAAAGAACCCGGTCCCGCCAAAAAGGTCGCCGTCATCGGCGGCGGTCCTGCGGGTATGAAGGCCGCCTGCGTCGCCGCTGACCGGGGCCATCAGGTCACGCTGTTTGAGGCAAAGGATCATCTGGGAGGCGCCATCGTGTTTGCTGATTACGTGTCCTTCAAGTATCCTCTTGCCATCTACAAAAACTGGCTGGTGAAGCAGGTAGAGAAGCGCCCCATCGAGGTCCGGCTGAACACCAGAGCCACACCTGCCGATGTCTCCGACTTCGATGCCGTACTGGTAGCCATCGGCGCCGAGCCTCTGATCCTGCCGGTGCCTGGTGTGGAGAACGCCAAGGTCGCTACAAGCGTATACGGCAATGAGGACAAGCTGGGCGATTCCGTCATCGTCATCGGCGGCGGACAGGTGGGCTGTGAAACAGCCCTGCATCTGGCTAAGCTTGGCAAGAATGTCACGATTCTGGAAATGCAGTCTGCCCTGGCTCCCGACGCCTCCAAGACCCATCGGGACGAGCTGATGGTGGAAATCGGCAACGAGGCTAATCTCACCGTGCTCTGCGGCGCCCGCTGCCAGAGTGTCACCGCCACTTCTGTCACTTATGTCAGTGACGGAAAAGAGGAGACAGTTGAGGCTGCCGATGTG
>JAEEGL014184463.1_pt1 | contig 11516 bp, 7 predicted proteins | sample 9134231 | NCBI WGS metagenome assembly JAEEGL01 (sample SAMN16246548, study PRJNA631951) | gut metagenome | biome: gut microbiome; feature: rumen; material: fiber-attached | host: Bos | place: Iran: Karaj | collected 2018-10 | reverse complement strand
TCGGCCACTTCCTTCAGCATGTTCATGGTGATCGCATCCATCAGACGGCACCTCCCATCTTTCCAAGCAGTACGTTGCAGGCTTCCCGGGATGTCCCCAGAAGGCCGGGCAGGATCTCATCGCGCGTTCCGACCTCAGCCAGTCTGCCGTCCCGCAGCACCACGATCTTGTCCGCGATGTTCAGGATGCGCTCCTGGTGGCTGATGATGATGATGCTTCCCTGCGTCTCTTCGTGCATCTTCTCGAACACATGGATCAGGTTCTGAAAGCTCCAGAGGTCGATGCCGGCTTCCGGTTCGTCGAAGATGGTCAGTTTGGTGCTGCGGGCCAGCGCCATGGCGATCTCGATGCGCTTGAGTTCGCCGCCCGACAGCGACGCGTTGACCTCGCGGTTGATGTAATCCTTGGCGCAGAGGCCGACTTCGCTCAGATAGCCGCAGTAGTCGACGTTCTTTTTCTCTTTCCCCGCAGCCAGACGCAGCATGTCTGACACTTTCAGGCCCTTCAGGCGCACCGGCTGCTGGAATGCGTAGCTGACGCCCAGTTTGGCGCGTTCCGTAATGCTCAGACGGGTGATGTCCGTGCCGTCCAGAAGGATCTGTCCTTCCGTGGGCTGGTACAGACCCGCGATCAGTTTGGCAAGGGTGGATTTCCCGCCGCCGTTGGGGCAGGTGATGGCAACAAAGCGCTCGTCGACGGTCAGACTGACGTCCTGCAGGATCTCTGCGCCGTCTTCCGCGCGGTAGCTCAGATTTTTGATTTCTAGCATGGCATCTCCTTTGATCCGGATGATGTCTCATTATAGACGGCCGGCCCGGGAAAGACAAGAGGTTGGGACGGAGGGCGAAGAAGCGGATGAAAACCGCGGGACGGCATTCGTTTCATAACCGGAACGTCGATTTTTCATTAGAAAATTAAGCGGAAAACACTTGCTTTTTGGAGGGAAAAGGCTTATATTATTTCTTGCGCCTGGGCCATTAGCTCAGTTGGTAGAGCACCTGACTCTTAATCAGGGTGTCTAGGGTTCGAGCCCCTAATGGCCCACGAAAAACTGCCCTTGTGGCAGTTTTTTTGTGGCCATTGGCTCTCACCCTCGGGTTCCCTTGCCAGGACTAGCATCGCCTTTCAGACGATGCGTCGCGAGCCCCTAATGGCCCACGAAAAAACCGCCGTAAGGCGGTTTTTTGTTTGCTGCGGGCTCAAACAGGGCGGGGGTCCCTTCAGGGACTAGCCGCGCCTTTCCGGCACGGCGTCGCGAGCCGCCTTTTAATCTCTTATCTCCAGATCGAAGTTGAAGTCGCCGTCGAGGGAGGATTCCGCGTCGGACATGTTGTGGGAGATCGTGACGCGGCGGAGGATCGGGAGGGAGTAAAGCGGGGAGAGGTCGGTCAGGTCCGGGTTCCAGCGGATGTCGATCTCTTCGGTTTCCGGGTGCTGTTCGATAAAGGCGCGGAAGGTGTCGTTGTCCCAGTCGCAGTCGCAGAATTCCATGCGGCGGACGGGTGTTTCGCGCAGGGCGTCAGTCCAGAGGCGGCAGTAGGACCCGTTCAGGTTTAAATACTCAAAATACGGGACGGAAGCCAGGCCGGCGAAGTCCTCGGGCGTAAATGGCTGTTCGAGCCATGCGAGCGTCAGTTCGAAGCGGGGCGCTCTTCCGTCTTCATCCGGTTCCATGCAGAATGAATAGTCGATGTCTCCGAGCGGCGAAAGGTCCGCGATCGGGCTGTTTTCGATGATCAGACAAGTCAGTTTTTTGAGATTCTGAATGCCTTCGATCGACGTGACCCGCGTGTTTCTCACACAGACCGAACGGAGCCCGTCCAGTTCGAACACCTGTGAAATGTCATCGATCTTCGACCCGTCCAGTTCCAGCCGTTCCAGGTTATACAGATTCCGGATCCCCTGCACGGAAGAAAGCTTTTCGTTCCGGCGCAGGGACAGCGACGTCAGCTGCTGCAGCGTGAAGGCGGCGGACACGTCTTCCAGGGCGGAGCAATGTTCAATGCTGAGGTTTTCCAGAGATTCCAGATACTGCAGGCCGTTCAGTGTTTTCACCGGCTGGCAGGACAGATGCAGATCGCGGAGCCCCGTCAGATCTTTCAGGACGGAAAGGTCGGTCAGCCGCGTGCCTTTCTTTACGGGGATCCGTTCATCCTTTTCCGGATCGTTGCCGGTCAGATACAGGGCGACCTTATCGGTGCTCCAGTCTTCTTCCAGCCGGTACTCCTCTTCGTCATAGAGGAGGTCGCCCGCCGCGCTGAGAGAGGCCACGCGGGACAGCACGGTCGCCGGCAGCGTCTCCAGTTCGTCCAAAGAGAGCAGTTTCAGTTCGCGGGTGTCCGGCTGCCAGGACGCGTCGGGATACCGCACTTCGCACGATTCGAATACGCCGGAGGAGACAAGAGCTTCCGCTTCTTCCCGCAATTCCGGGCGGACGCACAGATGGCCGCCCTTCAGATGTCGCAGCGCGCTGATATCGGTCAGATCCTCCAGCCCGCTCAAGTCAAAGCTGTAAGTGCGGTCCGGGGCCAGGCCTTCAAAGCAGGTCAGGTCGGTCAGGCCGGAAATGCCTTCCAGGCGATAGGACTCCGCGGTGAACGTGGAGAAATCCGGAACGGAATCCATGCCGACCAGCCACATTTCCTCAAGATGAAGACCTTCCAGCGCGGACCAGTCGGTCAGGCGCGGGCAGTTCTCCAGATACAGGAATCCGTGGGGCGCGTCATCCTTCGTACCGTAGTCCCGGATCTTTTCGATCCCGTCCAGGGACTTGAGATAGCTGCAGTCGCTGACGGTCAGATACCGGAAGGAAGCTTTATCGCTGAGTGTCGTAAAGTCACGTATATCGCATGTTTCCAGGCTCAGTTCGGTCTCCACGTGCGACAGCAGGGAAAGATCGACATTGATCGCATTCCGTAAATGAATGACGCCAATGGCGGAATCCTGCAGGTATTCCAGGGCCGGACCGGGATCGGACTGAGGGCTGCCAATTCTGTCCATGTTCATGTAGAGCCACTGAAAAGAACGGATCGCGGAAAAGCCCGAATAGTCCGTTACCGCCAGGTTGACCAGAACAAAGATCACGTCCTCCTTGGTGGGCAGTTCTTTCAGGAAGTCCAGATCCGTATTCATGGCGGCGACGTTGCTCAGGTAAAACAGATTCGGCAGTTTTCCCAGGGCAGACAGATCCGATACCGTCACGTTTTCCGGATATCCGGTCATGCGGAATTCCTCCAATGCCGTGCAGCCTGCCACGGCGGAGATGTCTGCCAGGTCGCTCACGTCCTGCAGGGAAAGGATCTTCAGGTTTTTCAGCCCCTCGATGCCGTCCAATGTCCGCAGGCTCATAAAGCGCAGATCCAGCTGTTCCAGCCGTTCCATGCCCTCCAGGAAGGACAGGTCCCGGGGCGTCAGATTTCTCAGCTGCAGGTGCTTCATCTCAGGAGCCTTGCCTTTCAGACCCGAAAGATCCACCGGGCTGATGCCGGAACCGTTCGCAATACTGAGATATTCCGCGGCAGCGGGTGCAAAACCCGAAAAATCCACCGCCGTTGTCTGAGACAGATCCAGATCGATCCGGCGCAGGCCCGGACAGCTGTTCAGCGCGGAGAAGTTGCTTATGTGGTCCCCTGCGTAGGTGATCTGCGCGGCCGGTGAGCCGGCCAGGAAGGAAAGGTCCGACAGTTCCGTATCGGAAATGAATACTTTACTGAGCCGGGGCAGACCGGAAAGATCCGGCAGTGCGGCGTCCACCCGGACCAGGGTCAGGCAGGTCAAATTCGGGAGTGCGGTGAGCCAGCTGAGGTCGTCATAACGCGCCGCCGCGATCTCATGGCCGTCTTCCGTGCTGATCCAGTGCGCGGTGCCGTCTTCGTCCGTGTAGCGGTAGGCGATCTCATCGCAGTATTTGGCGTATTCAGGATCTTCATAGTCCCCGTCGTCCGCGGTATACCAATGATAAACATCTCCGGTGAATACGAGTTCCCGGATCCGCTCCGCGTCTTCGGGCGGGATATCTCCGGGCAGGAGGGAAACCGTAGTGGGGACCGGCGTCTCCGCTTCCGTCGTTTCCTGCGGAGGCTCTTCTTTTTTGCTGAGTACGCGCCACAGGATAAAGCCGAGCACCGCAAGCAGAATAACGGCTGCAGCCGCGATGATCCGGTTTCGTATCCTGGAAACGGTTTCCGCGGGCTCCTGCATGGCTTCCGCTATGCGGTCAGCCAGTTCTTGGGCCGTATAGCGTTCCGCAAAGATCGTGTTCCGCGCCCTGATGGCATTTTCGATCAGGGACGGCGGGGCAGATCCATCCAGGCTGACCGGGATGATCTCGCATCTTTGCGCGTCATATCGAAGGAATTCATCTGCTTCGGGAGAGTCTTCCTTCAGGTTCTCCGAGATGAAGAACAGGATGGTGCCGCCTTCCTTCGGGGCTTTCCGGGTCGAGGCCGGAAAACCTTTTTCATTCAGCGCATCCAGGATCGGCCGGACAGCAGCTGCGTCAGCTTCCGTAAAGAGCGGATAAAGAGTTCGTTTTGCCATGGGGGCTCCTTTCTGCTGAACCGGTGCAGGGATCAGGGGACCAGAATGACGCGGAACGGTTTGTTCTCCGTCCAGCGAAGAGGCAGCATGTCGGCGCTGACCGTTACGGTCCGGAGCGAAGGAAGGGATTCCAGGACGGTCAGGTCGCGGATATTCGTGTGTTCGAGGTGAAGAGCCGCAAGGCTCGGCAGATCGGTCAGACCGGAAAGCGATGAGACGGCACTTCCCGAAAGATACAGTTCCTGCAGCAGGACGAGCCCGTTCAGTTCCGATACGTCCTTCAGCGGCTGACCGATCAGGGCGAGGCGTTCCAGGTATGCCATGAGGCGGATCACGGAAAGGTCGGATACTTTGCCGGAAAGGAGCACGTCCGCCCCATTCACGGTAAGCGATCCCTCGGGGGAAAACTGGACGCCGTCCATGGAGCGCAGCACCTGGTTTCCGCAGAAATACAGTTCCGTGACCGCCGCCAGTTCCGGGCGCAGCACGGCGGCTTCTTTCCGGCCGAGCACGCTGCGGACGGCGCTCTCCTGCTGCGGATCGGGGAAGCGTACCGGAAATATGCCCGGATCGATGGTGGGAGCCGGAACGGAGACCGCAGGAATGTCATGCGCGGCAGTGGTTTCAGCGGACAAAGCCGGCGCGGTGACCGGAGCCGTCGCGGCAGGCGCCGTATTCCCTCCCGGATCGATCCGGCCGCTCAGCAGCCCCGCCAGTCCCGCCGACGCGGCTGTCAGCAGCAGGACGGCCGCGCCGAGACCGAGCCATTCTTTCCGGAATGAATCTGTCCATCGGCCGTAAAACGAACGGGCGAGGACATGCCAGGAAAGGATCCTGTCCGCTGCCGGAGCATCTTCCGGGCCGGGCAGAGCCGCCGCCTGTGAGAGCAATTCCTCCCATGACCTGTTCAGGGAAACCTTTTCCAGCGGAAAGATAAGGATCGGTTTGCCCGAATGTGCGGCAGTGCTGATCTCGGAATAGCAGTTGGGGGAAGCCAGGGCCGTTCCGGAGAGGAAAAACAGGACGGCACGGCAGTCCCGCATGTGTCTTTCAATGTTTTTCGGCCAGTCGCTGCCCGCCGGGATGCCTTCATCATACCAGAGCCGCAGTTTTCTGCGGTCCAGCTCCGTGATGATCTCCAGCACCTTGCCGGAATCCCTGTGGGAATAACTGATGAACGCATACGGGCGTCTGCCCTCATAAGGTTTGAAGAATCCGCTCATTCGGAGCCGCCTCCGTACAGTTCTATCACGTAGGCCGCCAGTTCCGGATGCGCCGGCACGTCCCGGGCTGCCTTCTGAGAAATCAATATGACCTCCAGGGAGCGCAGCAGGGTCAGGTCCGAAAGATCGTCCGGCAGACGGCTGTCCGGAAGGCGGAGCGCTGTGATCCGGGCCAGTTTGTCTTCGGTCAGGGAGCCGCCTCCGGCCGCATCCCGAACGATCTCACGCAGCGTCTCATCGGCAAAGCGCACGCTGTCCGTCTCTTCTTCCGTCTCCTCTGCCGATCCCGTCTGCGCCGGCTGCCTGTGCTTTGCATACCAAAAAGCTCCGGCCGCCAGTGCCGCCGCGATCAGGACCATCAGCACCCCTGTCAGGATTCGAAGTCCCCGGCCATCGGGGGCAGCCGGCTCACCGATCAGTTCCTGGGTAAAACCTTCCGCGCGGAGCAGCGATTCTTCCGCCTCCCCGGCAGAAGCGCCGCGGCACAGTTTTACCTCATGCGCATCCGCGTGCAGACCGATGGAAAGCCCCCCGTCACCGCCGTCCGTGTTCAGACAGATGACGGGCTGACCTTCCCGCTGACAGGTCAGCAGTCTGCTTTTGGCCGCCGGGTCGTTCCGGAAGGCCTCATCCAGATAAACGGCTGTCACACGCGCTCCCAGCATGCGGCGTTCATTCTCTTCCCGGACTTTTCGGTCTGCCGCATTCCCCATGCAATACCAGACGCGTACGCCCCGCATGCGAAGTCGGCGCAGTAAAGCGGACGCTTCACCGGCGCTTTCTTCCGCAAAGCAGAGATGCATATACGGTTCGTCACCCGCATAAGGGGGGAATGTCTTCGTGAGGGAATGCATCGTTCACAGACCTAAAAAAACCGGAGAAAGCTGTTTCTTCCTCCGGTGATCCCGGGATATCCCGGCATTATTCCGCATTATTCCTGTTTTCCACCAGGGTCTTGAGCATGGCGACCGCGCCGTCGATGCCGGTGACGCTGGTGTTGAGGCAGATGTCGTAGTTTTCTTTGGCGCCCCAGACCTGGCCGGTAAAGTTGCGGTAGTAGCGGGAGCGTTTGCGGTCGGTGACCAGGACGTGCTTCGTCATGTCGGACTCGGTAATCTCCAGACCCATGGCCTCCTTGCGGGCGACGCGGTCTTTCAGATCGCCGTAGAGGAAGACGCGGACCAGGTCGGGACGGTTTTCCAGGATATAGTCGGCGCAGCGGCCCACGATCACGCAGGAGCCTTTGTCGGCCAGTTCGCGGATGATCTGCGCCTGGCGGAAATACACCTTGTCGCTGACCGGCATCTGATACAGGGAATAATTCGAGCGGGTCGCCAGGAACGGGGCAATGTGGATGTCCACTTTTTCGTCCATCTCTTCCAGATACTTCTGCGCGAATTCGCCTTCTTCAGATACCATGGAGACCAGAAGCTTGTCATAGAACGGAATGCCCAGCTCCTCGGCCAGTTTCAGGCCGATCTCATGTCCGCCGCTGCCGAATTCCCGGCCGATCGTTATGATAGTATTCATGTTGTCACCTCTCGAAAAAAACTGACAAAACACTTGCCAAATGTATCCCTATCTGGTATATTGAAGATGCCTGGATTGTTCGATAATCTTGCATCTTTTGAACCTACATGATGACGATTGGGACTCCTATATTTTCAGGTGGCTGTCAGGCCTCCCGCGAGTGGAAGGCAAAAGCCTGAGTGCGGAAACCCGCTTAGCGAAGGCTAGGCGTCAAAACAGCAGGAAACGGCAATCCGGGTTTCTTTATGCCCGGAAGCCTTACAGCGTGACCACTTCTTCCTCGGGCGTTTCCGCCTCTTCCGAACTGATATAACGAAGCACCGGCACCAGCACGGGATTTCCCGTCCGCCGGTCTTTTTTCTTTTCCGTGTCGAATTCCACGGTCACGTTATACCAGCCCTTGTTGACGAACGATACCGGTTTGTCCGATTTGCACGGAAATCCGTAAAACTGGATGTCCGCCGCGCAGCATGCCATGACGCGCCGGCCGGGGACGAACATGCTCCGGGCCATGCCGAACGGCCTGAAGAACTGCGCCAGGAAGGTGATCTTCTTGTGCACGTAGCGTTCCGGATTCTCCGAGGCATCCGCGAACCAGGTCCCGTAATCCGCGTCATCCAGCGTGAAAGCGGGGGCTTTGATGTCGTAGGGCAGGTCGTCCTCGCCGAATTCGATGATCTCGCCGCTTTCGGCTTCAAAGATCATCTGCGCGCCCGGATTCTGGAGCTTGATGGCTTTCCGGAAGGTGGCGCGGTTCATGTCCGGACGGCAGCGGTTCACGACGATCAGGTCGGATTCGATGTGCTGGTTCATGAACAGATTCCGCATGTTGGTCATGACCAGTTCCATGTCTTCGCCGTTGACCGTGGAATAGACGCCGGCCAGGCCCCAGTTTTTGGGAAAATCCTTTTTCAGGAAGTCCTGCAGGCTCCACATGCCGTTGAATTCGATGATGATCTGGGCCGGATCGGCAGAGCGGGACAGGTCTTCCATGAAGGACAGGCTCAGCGTCCCGGCTTCCGGGATCTCAATGGGGATCAGATCGTGCTCGCGCTTCTCTTCTTCCGTAAATTCGACCTCCCCGGTCTCGCAGAGGAGGACCAGGGTGTGGCCTTTGTTCAGCCAGTCCTGCTGGAGCAGGGTGGATTTGATGAAACTCGTTTTGCCGCTGTCCAGCAGGCCGGAAACGATATAGACAGGGATCATGCCGGCACCTCAGTTCACAGGCCGAATAATTCCGCCAGTTTGTCTTCCTTAAGTTCGCACCCGATCACGCACAGGCGGCCCGTGTAATCCGGCGAGCAGGCACGGGTCTCGCTTTCCTCGGGGACCAGGTCGAACTGTTTCCAGCTGCCGTCCGTCATCGGGACGATGCCCTTGGCGCGCAGGATGATCTGGCCGAAGCGCCCGTCTTCCGCCTGCAGGGCCTTCAGGATCTCATCCAGCTCGGCGGGGTCGTATTTGCGGGTCGTTTCGCGGCCCCAGCTCGTGAAGACTTCGTCCGCGTCGTGGCCGTGGTGATGATGGTGGTGATGATGATGCTCGTGATCATCATGGTGATGATGGTGTTCGTGTTCATCGTCATCATCGTCGTCATCATCGTGGTGATGATGGCAGCAGCACTCCGGATCGTCGCATTCCTCGCCGTCGTGATGATGGTGGTGATGATGCTCGTGTTCCTCATCATCATCGTCGTGGTGATGATGGTGATGTTCGTGTTCGTCCTCGTCGTCGTCATCGTCATGGTGATGATGGCAGGAGCATTCGGGATCATCGCATTCTTCCCCGTCATGATGATGGTGATGGTGATGATGATGTTCTTCTTCGTCCTCTTCTTCCAGCGGCAGCAGCAGGTTTTCCACGTCGCTGCGCTCGAAGGCGTGGCGGACCGCGTCCGCGGGCAGTTCATCCCAGGGCGTGGTGATCAGCGGCGCTTCCGCGTTCTGTTCGCGGATCAGGGCCACGACTTCCGAGAGTCTTGCTTCGTCCACCAGCTGCGTGCGGCTCAGGATGATCGTGGACGCGTACTGGATCTGGTTCAGGAAGAATTCGCCGAAGTTCTTCATGTAGACTTTGGCTTTCTTCGCGTCCACGACGGCCAGGCGCTCGGTGATGGTCAGGTCCGCGTAGGCCTTGACCTTCTCCACCGCGGCGATGATGTCGGACAGTTTGCCGACGCCGCTGGGTTCGATGATGATGCGGTCCGGCGCGTAGTCGCGGATCACCTGCTGCAGGGCCACGGTGAAGTCGCCCACCAGCGTGCAGCAGATGCAGCCGGAATTCATTTCATTGATGATCACGCCGGCGTCCTTCAGGAAACCGCCGTCGATGCCGATCTCGCCGTATTCATTTTCGATCAGGACGATCTTCTCGCCCGTGAACACCTGCTCCAGCAGTTTGCGGATCAGGGTCGTCTTCCCGGCTCCCAGAAAGCCGGATACGATAGTCACTTTCGTCATGATATTCCTCCGATGGATTTATCCTTTTACCACAAAATTCACGATGCGGCCGGGCACGTAGATCTCTTTCACGATAGTCCCGGTCAGTTTGCCGGCCAGCGCTTCCTTCGCCGCCGCCAGGACGGTCTCCTTATCCGCAGTGCGCGATACGGAAAGAGTGCCGCGCATCTTGCCGTTCACCTGCAGCGCCAGTTCGATCACGTCCTCCACGGTCTTCGCTTCGTCGTAGACAGGCCACCGGCTGTTGTAGCAGCGGCCTTCAAAACCGGCGGCCTCCCAGAGTTCTTCGGTGATGTGGGGCGCCACCGGGTTCAGCAGGAGCAGGAAAGTCCTGAATTCCGCGCGGTTGACAGACTTGACGCGGTAGAATTCATTGACCAGCGCCATCAGCGCGGCGAGCGCGGTGTTGTATTTCAGGCTCTCAAAATCGCTGCTGACCTTTTTGATGGTCTGGTGCATCCTGGTCTCCATCTCCCGGCTGTACTCTTCGCCGTCCTTCAGCATCTCCTGCAGCTTCCAGACGCGCTCCAGGAAGCGGCGGCAGCCCTTCACGCCTTCCGTGGACCAGGCCGCGTACTGTTCGAACGCGCCGATGAACATCTCGAAGGCGCGGAGCGTGTCGGCGCCGTATTCGGCGACGACCTCGTCCGGGTTGACCACGTTGCCGCGGGACTTGGACATCTTTTCGCCGTCCTCGCCCAGGATCATGCCGTGCGACGTGCGCTTCTGATACGGCTCGATCGTGGGAACGGCGCCGATGTCATACAGGAAATGGTGCCAGAAGCGGCTGTACAGCAAATGCAGGGTCGTATGCTCCATGCCGCCGTTGTACCAGTCGACGGGCAGCCAGTATTTGAGGGCTTCGGGGTCCGCCAGACAGGTTTCGTTGTGCGGGTCCGTATAGCGCAGATAGTACCAGGAAGAGCCGGCCCACTGCGGCATGGTGTCGGTCTCGCGCTTCGCGGGGCCGCCGCAGCAGGGGCAGGTGGTGTTCACCCAGTCCGTCATCTTGGCAAGCGGGGAGGAGCCGTCGTCCGTGGGCTCGTAGCTGTCCACTTCGGGCAGGAGCAGCGGCAGTTCCTCTTCGGGAAGCGGCACGGCGCCGCATTTGTCGCAGAATACGATCGGGATGGGCTCGCCCCAGTAGCGCTGGCGGGAGAAGACCCAGTCGCGCAGCTTATAATTCACTTTCGGAGCGCCCAGACCCTTTTCTTCCAGCCAGGCGATGATGGCCTTCTTGGCCTCTTCCACTTCCAGTCCGTTCAGGAAGCCGGAATTCACCATCGTGCCGGTCGCCACATCCGTAAAGGCTTCTTCCTGCACGTTGCCGCCGGCCACGACCTCGATGATGGGCAGGCCGAAGACCTTCGCGAACTCCCAGTCGCGCGTATCGTGCGCCGGCACGGCCATGATGGCGCCGGTGCCGTAACTCATCAGCACGTAATCCGAGATCCAGATCGGGATCTCTTTCCCGGTGCAGGGATTGATCGCCGTCAGGCCCTTCAGTTCCACGCCGGTCTTGTCCTTGGCCAGTTCGGAGCGTTCGAAATCCGATTTTTTGGCAGCTTCTTCCTGATAGGCCTTCACGGCGTCCATGTTTTCGATCCGGTCCGCGTACTTCGCGATGGCCGGGTGCTCGGGCGACATGACCATGTAGGTCGCGCCGAACAGCGTGTCGGGACGCGTGGTGAAGACGCGCAGCTTATCTTCCGTGCCGGTCAGAGCGAAATCCACTTCCGCGCCGGTGGAGCGGCCGATCCAGTTG